>Ga0209414_1001550_pt1 | contig 10817 bp, 14 predicted proteins | sample LakVidmifraction_4_FD_181154 | JGI IMG/M metagenome (GOLD analysis project Ga0209414, IMG submission 181154) | Hypersaline microbial communities from Lake Vida, Antarctica - Brine Hole Two &gt;0.2 micron (SPAdes) (version 2) | ecosystem: Environmental > Aquatic > Non-marine Saline and Alkaline >... | reverse complement strand
GCATCAGCAGCATCGGCCCTGCGGCTTGCAACAACCCCTTCATCGCGATACCGCCCTCGGTCGCGTACTCGGCAAACTGGCCTACGGCCACGTTCAGCCCACCAAACGCCCCCGAGATCCCAGGGATGTCCTGGGCGGCGTTCCCCACAAAGTTCGCCATCACCCCACGGGATCGGTCCGTCGAATCACCAACCCGACGAATCGACCCATCAACCTTGTCAAGATCATTACGCATCGACAACAACTGCACGTCATCAAGCTTCCGTAGCGACCTCGCCAACTCGTCCACGTCGGCATCAATCTCGTCAAACGACAACCCGGCCCGAGACAAATCGGCCACAAACCGGTCAATACCAGACTGCCCCAACTTTGCGGACAACTCCGGCCCCAACGCCCGACCCAACGACTCCGCAGACCTCTCAGCCAACAACAGATCTGTACCAAGCTCATCCGCAACCTTCGACAACGCGGCAGCCATCTTCTTGCCCGCCGACGCCCCATCCCCCAGCGACGCCTCAACCGCCTTCATATCTTTCTTCGCCGCAGACGCAATCCGCCCAAACGACTTCAACACATCGCCGTCGTTAGCTTGGATCGTGAACGTCAAATTTTTGGTGACCACACCTACCCCCTCCCGAACGCGGTTTCGACGTCCGCACCGATCCGTTCCGGCACCTCAATACCGAGCCGATCAAACGCTGCCTCACGACCACGCGACCACGCCAACCGGCCCTGACTTGTACCAGGGTGCTGAAACGCATGACCCCACGCGTACGCCAGGTGGGCACCTGCACCTTCCTCTGCGACACCCCACAAACCGCGCGGGATCACAAACACCACACCGGGCACCACCCGCAACTTCACATCAAGCTTCCCGGCGGCACCGCCACGACTGAACCGGCGATCCGGGCCAGGCACCAACGTCGCCGTTGCCAACAACTCCACCTTCGCAACCTTGCCGGCCTCCATGAGCGCATCCTTCGTTGACACCCTCAACGCCTTGAACGCCTGATCCATTGCTGCCGACACACCGACAGCAACATCGATCGGACCAGCCATCACATCACCCCTTCGGCTTCGGAATCCACGCCACCAACACCTCAACCTCGTCGGCGGTCAACAACGGGATCTCCCAGGGGCGCACCCCGAACCAGTGGGCCAGCGCCGGCGCCGACAAACGGTACCGGCGCCTCACACTTCCGGGGAGTTGTCCACCTCGTCAGGCACAATCTCGGCACCCGAACCAGTCGACAACCCCGAAAACAAATCATCCCATGCGATCGCACGCCGGCGCACCAACACCACCCACGCGTACACCAAAACCCGTTTGTTGATGTCTGGTTCCAGGATGACCCGGCCGTCATCGTCGCGGACCGTCAATTTCGCAATCACCACATCAGCCTTGTGTGACTCCGCGTACGACAACGAACCCCGGTCGATCACAACGGTTTCAACGTCACCGCCCCCAAAATCGAGGCGAACAGTCACCGGTTTCGGTGACTCAACCGCCACCTTCCCTGACCTTGCCGCGATTTTGCTCACGCCGCAGAGTCCGTCGACCGGTACGTGACCGTGATCGGCTGAGCCGAACCGTCGTCAGTGGCCTCCAACGTGAACGACGACGTAAGCTCCTGCCAGTCCGTGACATTCACCCCGTCCACCGCATCAAACCGGGCTGACGGGATCGTCACCGTCAACGTAGGCAACGTCGCCCCACCATGAAAAACTGGCCCGTTGAACGTTGCCACAATCGCCCCGAGCGCACCCGCTCGAGTCGCCGACGCAAACTTGTTGTAGTTCGTCAACGCCGTATGGTCAATGGTGAACCCGCACGTGACCTTCGCCAAATCGTTGCGGGTCGGCTGCTTCTTCAACGCCGACCCGATCAAACGATGCTTGTCGGTGCGCTGCGGGTTTTCGACCTTCACAAAAAAGTTTTCGATCTCAGCAGACACAGTGTCAATCGTCATCGTGCCGCCCGTCCACGAAAACACGTCCGTTGTCGACGTGTACGAAGCGGTCGCCAAACCGGTCGACGTTTCCTCATCCTCGGCGTCGAACTCGAACGTTGCAACAAGCTTGTCGAGCTTGTCCATGCGCAACTCGAGCGACAAGACCTTCATCCCATGATACGTCCATGGTGTTGCTGTCCCGTCGTTGAGCGGACGAGCGAACTGCCCGGTCAACATCAGCCCCGTCAACGTGTCAAGGGTGAACGTCTGAATGTAGTTCGAGTCGACAATCGTTGCGATCGCTGCACCACCAAACGCGTGCTTCAACATCAAACCGAAACCCTTGGTCGGCACATCCATGTTGACAGACCCGGCCGCACCCATCACGTACGGCATGAACCGATCCGAGCGTTGCACCAGCTGCGACTTGCGATGCCCCTTCGACGCCACCCGCCCAACCTGACGTTTGAGTGACTCGGTGTTGAATTCGTAGAACCTGTCCACAGTTACCGGGGTCCCGTACGTTGATTCAGCTTTTACGCCGAACTGGGATGCGATGACACTCACTCTGAGCCTCCTTCATTGCCGGCCTTGGCCGCCTTGACCGTTTTCGCTGGCACCCAATTCTCTGGTTGCGCCAGCAGACCTTCCCCGTGATCGAGTGTCCCCCACTCCTCACGACACGCCTTCGCCACCTCATGGTCGCGAGCCACAACAGCCACAACAAGCGCTACCTCACAGGCAGCCACCCGGGCTTCTGGTGCACGACCCGCAACAACATCGGGCACATCAACCGTTGCCCCCGCAGGCACAGTCAGCCCGATGGCATCAATATCGAGATCACCCAACGGGCAAACATTTGTGATCCGCATCAGCGGCCCTCCTTGATCGAAATGGTCACAACGACCTTGCCGTGACCGTGAACCCGGCATCAAGACCGGCACCATGCCCATCTTCGGTTGGCCCCGACGTTTGACGCCACGACGACAGGTAGCAATGCAAAATTTGTTGATCAACGCCGGCAGCGCCCGTCAACGCCACATTTGCCTGCACCGCCATCAACCCTTCGATGGTCGCCAAAATTTCGGCGCACCGCTCATCGGCCGCTTCCTGCGTTATCCCGTCGCCGGCCACACCGATCGAACATCGCTGCACATATGTTTCCTCGCGTCGGATCTTCACCGCACGATGAGACGCCGGTTCCACCACCGCTTCCGCCGGCCCAAACGTCACCGATTCTTTACCGATCGCCTGGTAGCCGGGAAACGAATAGTGGATCAGCACCGAGGCAAGATCGCCTTCGGCTTCGAGCAGCGCCACAAGATGTTTGCGGACAGCGACAACAACGGAACCGGCCATCAGCCAACACCAGGGGATCGGCGGTCGTGGGCACGGATCACGGCGTCAACAGCCGGGATACCGGTCGGGTTATCCCGATCGATCCGACTGTAACTGATTGTCCCGTACTCACCTGAGATCCCGGTCAACCGGTTACCGAGCGTCGAAATCCTGTTCTTGATCCGGTCCGCCGCTGCTTCGATCGCCGCTTCCACCAGCACCGAAGGCGGGGCGTCGGCACCGTGGTCGTACAACGCGACGAACCCGCGGGCGTTTGCCGACAAGATCGGCCCCGACGAATCGCGCCGCACCGACCCGTAATCGGTCAACGTGAAATCTGCCACCGTTTGAGCGGTCCCGTCGATCGTGAGCGAACGCAACGTGCGAGGCCAAATGCGTGACAACAACACCTCGTCACGCCCCGACGCATCCAACTCGTCCAATTGCACCCTCGGCACCCACGCCGCACCGGTCGCATGTTCGATCAGCGACTCAATCCATGTGCGGGCATCGATCAACGCCTGACCCGTCATGTCTCCCACACCGGACCCCAACGCCTTCGACACACCCGCCACATCCCGCAACCTGGACGGCGCAAACCAGTGCCGCCCCACAATCTCATGGACCGTTGTTGCCCGCACTGTGCCACCCGTCGTCCAGGTCGCCGTCAACCAATCCAACCCGGCCCCGGTCTGCGAAGCTGTCAACGTGTACGTTGCCACCCCGTTCAGCGTTGTCGTGGCCGCCTGAGCGGTCGCCAAAGCCGTACCGTCAATCCGGGTGACCGTGACCGTCACCCCGGAATCAACCGTCTGATCGGCCTCACCATCGGCGTCAGGGAGCACAGCTGTCAGCGTGGCAGGCGCCCCCTTCAAAATCCGTTGGTCTGCGGCACGATCCAAAGCGATCACGACCGGGAGCGCCCCTTCTTCACAGGTGCCACGTCAACCACGTCAACGTCGCCGGCCTGCTCTGCCACGACAGGCGCAGGCGGGGAAACACCCTCCCGAAAATCGCCGGTGCCGAGCAGTTGGGCTGCGACGTCGTTGTCAACTTCGAGCGTCGTGAACGGTGCCACCCGCAACTCCACCTTTGCCACATCATGAGTTCGGTTGTGGATCGGGCGAAGGCCCGGCACTGGATGATTCATGCCAACTCCCATCGTTCAACGGCCTCGTACGGGTCGCCGGTTGCGTGATTCGGAAAAAACGGGCGAAACCCGTCGACAACCAAAAATTCGGCGCATTCATGCGCTTCGGCGTCAAGTAGCCGGGCGTGTACCCAGCGGACAAACTCGCGGACATCAGCTACCGGAGGCACCGGCCACGAATGGCCTGTGGTCCGCAACGATTCCGGATGCCACGAGTCAGGGGTGATCGCCCGCACATCGAGCCGGTCGCCGTCAGCGCGTTGCCGATATGTGAACGACCACCCCGGCTTGTACCGCAACAAGGCCACCACTGCGACGACCTCGCTGCGAGACATGCTCACGTCTAGGTGAGATCCCAGAAAATGAACTTGAAGTCTTTGTTGGCGCCAGTCACACCGCCGCCGCCCTCTTTCGTGCCGAACGTTACAGACACGGTGTCCGTCGCAGTAACGTACGCAGACAGCAACAGGCAGTCGGTGGGGAGTGCTACGAGCGGGACTGCGAACACGATGTCTCCAACCGCAGGCGCAAACGCCATCGCCGCCACATCAACCAACACAACATCATTCTTGGCGTCAGCGATCGTCGGCACAGCCACAGCGATCGTGGCCGAAACCTTGACACCCTTGATCGTCAACCCCTCGGTTGCCGACGTAACAATGTCAGCGTCCTCCAGGTAGATGGTGGTGTCGTTGGCATGAACGTCGCCGTCCGAATCGATAAATGGGTTACCGGCAAGGTTGTCGTCGCCGGCCGGGTTTACAGCCATGATTCAACTCCTTCAAAATTGTGGGGGGAACACGCAAAGGCCCGGCGGGACAAACCCGCCGGGCCTCACTGTCACGGCGTGACGTTGTACGAAATCGCCGTGTCCTCGTCGGTTGCGGCGGAGCCGATGTGCTGGAAATCTTCCAACATGAACGCCACAACGACCCGCTGGAAAGTCTGCATGTACAGCACGTCGTCCACCTTGATGTCGAGCGCCATCCGCTGCCCCATCGCCCACGCGTTGCGATTCACGCACAACATGTGGGTTTTGGTGGTTGTGATCGCATCGTAAACACCGGACACGTTGAGGTCCTCACGGACATGCTCTGACACAATCACCGGGACACCGGCGACGGAACCGACCTGACCAGACAGGATGACGGCGTTCGGCCCCATCTTGTCGACCGTGAGCAGGTTGGTGTCACCCAGGAGGGTGTGATAGTTGCTGACCCCGATGATGTAGGCGAGATCGGCAGGATTCACACCCCACTTCCCCATCCCGGCCCGCAAAATCAGCAGCTTCGCAACCGTACACGTCGTGTTCGTCACGACCGTTTGAGCGATGCCCTTCTTGCGGAGCCCATCCCACGCCCAACGGGCATCAGTTGTGCCAGCAGTGTTCGTGTCGCTGTCCATGTGGGTGCCGTCCGTGTCACCAGCGAGGATCGCCTTCTCCTCCGCGTCCACGAAGCTCTGCACAAGCTTGCGTTGCAGGTACGGGAGAACCGCCACCGCCGAGTTCGCGTCGAGCGTCTTCGAGAACAGCGTCCGGGCACCGAAGATTTCGGCGTCAAACGTCGCAGCGCCCGTCCCCGGCGTCGAAGCGGTCATCGCCGTAGCGTTGTCCGCAGTCGGCTCAGCTACACGATACGCGGTGGCATCCGCACCCTCAAGCGGCCACTTCCACGGCGAGGTCGGCAAGTTGATCCGCTGGAACAGCGGTGCAACCTTCCCGGACGCCCGAACCTTCTCCTGCACGTTGGCACCGATACCTGTCGGCACCCATTCAGTGCCCTCGGCGGCCGTGTCCACGTCGAGCGCACGAAGGATCGAGTTGTACTGATCCTTGTACAAGCGATGCGAACGGGCAACCTCGAACCCCTGCTTGGAGGTCCGGGCCTGCGGGTCGACCAACATCCCGAACAATGCCATGTCGGCAACCGTGGCCTGAAACGACCGGACGACCTCGCGGTCCTCAGGGCGAAACACACTGATCCGCGGTGCCAGAACACCGGCGTCGTTGGTGTCCGACCGAACGATGACCTGCTCGACAGGGTTCGCCGAAATCCCGTTGTCGGCACGCACCACGTCAGACGTGGCCCACAGCAACTCGTTCAGATTGCGGTCACCCTTGACCGAGGCATGACCCCGGACAGCAATGTTCGGCACGTCGTACCGGGCACGCCGAATTTCGGCGGCACCAAACCGGGACACGTCGCCGGCCTCAACGTCGGCCCGGGCGATCTGAGCGTCGAAACCCGAATCGCCCTCGACGAGCGCCACAGCGGCATCATGCGATGCACGCTCAACGTCAGACAGGGGACGGCCCGCTTCGGTAGCGGACCGCAAAATGTCATCGATGATGTTTAGCTGGACAGCGCGAAGATCACGCAGTTCCTGCGAACTGGACATAACAATTTCTCCTTCAGTTCTGTTGCCGACGCCGATTGGCGTTGACGAGTGCGAGCATTTCCACCGACGGGCCAGCAAAGACAGGGGCCGGCGGTCCGCCGGCGGTCTGCTCGAGGAGGTCGGGCGCAACAAGCGGTTCCAACTGCGGAAGGCCTTGTTGCAACTGAGCGATAACTTCCCGCCGCTCATCGGGTGACAGATCGCCGAGTAATTCATCGGCAAGAAGTTGGGAACGGACAGCCACAATTTCGGCGCCCATATTCACAGCGAAAGTGCAAGGCCCGTAGTCACGCAACCCGAGCACAAGTCGCTCGATCACCGGGCGACCATTCGGACCGCTACGAGGCTGAGCAGACCTGACAACCGGACCGGAGAACGACTGAAACCGCACAGACCCCGACCGGACCAACTCGAGCGCCTCATCGCCCTGCGATGTTTTGTTGTACCTGGTCACGGTCAGCAGGCCACGCCCATCAGCTTTGATCGACTCCGGCACCCCGATCGGAGACGACCATTTCTCCGAGCTGGCACCATGGATTGTGCGACCATGGTTGAACAAAGGTTGCACACCGGGGAACCCGCGGCCGGCCGCCTGGTTGAATGACGCCCGGTTCAAAATCTCGTCATAATGCCCGTACTGGTCGTTGACCTCGTACGCCTCCGCAAATGTTGCCGCATACGCCGTCACAGTCCGACCGTCACCACCGGACACATCCACGTCAAGCAACGGCACAAACCGTGTGATCACCGGACGACTCACATCACACCTCCATCAAGCACCTCGGCCGGTGTAGAACCCACACCCTCGCCGACCACGATCACCGCCTGGTTGAGCGGCCGCAAATAGTAATTCAACTCATCGGGCGACGGCAGATTCTGAATACGTGCCGCCGTATGAGGTGTCATCCACCCACCGTTGATACCAGCGGTCAACGACGCCGAAATCGCAGCCGAATCACCACGCATCAACCCGGCCAACTCTGCCTCCACGTAATGATCGGCCAAAACCAGATCGGGATCGGCGTTGATCGCGTTCTCGATTCGTTGCGCCCACGGCCTCAACGAATCGGTGGTCGCCTCAATCCCCTGATGCTCAATGTTGTTATTCGTCGACCTCGACAACTCGTACAGTTTGTGCGGTGGCACACCAATCATCCGGGCCACCTCGTCAATCCCAAACGTGCGAGCTTCCAACAGTTGAGCGTCAGCAGCGTTCAACGAAATGCGGTCATACCTGGCGCCACCACCAAGCACACCAGTCTTATGTGCCGCCAACAACCCTTCATGGAATTCCTGCCACTCAGCCCGATACCGTTTCAACGCGACAGCATCCAACTCGTTCGGGAACGTGATCACGCCACCCATGTGTGCGCCCGACGCATAAAACTTGGACGCATACTCGTCGCCGGCCAACACAGACCCGATCGCATCCCCCATGATGCCAATCGGAGAAAAACCGAACCGGCCGGCATCAATACACATCCCGGGGACATGCAAAATGTCTCGGGTCGTGAACACCCGATCCAACCGGTCAACCAGGAACCGTTTCGTCGAATCGGGAGCGATCCCTGTCGTGACCCGGCCCGGATGAATCTCCCGTAACCCGACAACCTGGCCGGCCTCGTTCCGTAGCTTGAACGCGAAACCGTTACCGGAATGCAGCATTGCGACCATCAAATATTCGATGAACCCGTACCAGGTCTGCTCAACATCCGGTTTCGCCAACCACGGCTGCTTCGCCCGCCGCTCCCGGGCATCATCCGGTAGACGCATGTAATGATGCCACGGCAACCCGGCGATCTGTTCCGTCAAATACGTGACACCACGCTTCCAGCCTGTGTTCCCCATCGCCCGCCGGGCAGAGACCGACACACCAGACTTTGATCGCGAAGTTGTCCCGTTCCCACCCTGAACAAGTTCAGCGAACTCGTCCATCGTGATCGCCTCATACCGCTCGATCCCTGGGCGTGGCATCGCCGCCACCACCCGATCCACGAACCCCATCAGGGCCGGGCCTCAACTTTCGCCGGCGAAACCTTCGCCCGACCCTCAACAAACCCGACCCGCACCGCGCCGAACGCAAACAAAACAGCCACCCACACCACAGCGACCAAACAGCCAACCACAAAAAATGGGGCAGCCAACACCCACAACAACACCCCGAGCGGCCGAACCTTGCCAGCCTCCACCGCAACCCGATCAACCAAACCCATGACAACCTCCGCTCACAACACCAACGCGAAACCTGCACCCGACTTCGCCGGCACCAACCGGTGCGCAAAATGCGCCAACGTCACCGCCACAAACGGCGAAATGTCATCCCCCACCGCATCCCACGCAAACGACCCAGCCAACGACCGCTTACCCGCCAACTCCACCGCACGATCCAACGACCCCTGACGGCGATACCGCACCGTGCCCTCAAGCACCGCATCAAAAAACCCGCCACACGCCCCCGCAAACTCCGCCGCCGACGTCGACACCACCGCACCGCCACGCTCCAACTCCGCAACAAACGACCCCGCATCCGACCGAGGATTCACACACACCGGGATACCAGGCGCCGCCAACCGGATCTCCTCAACCCGATCCAACAACCACCCCAACCCCTGCCCCGGTCGATGATCCATCACACCCACATGTCGACGCCCATCATCACCCGACGCACAAAACCCGACCGCAGCCGTCAACCGGTCCGCCGACACATGAATACCGACCGCTTCCGGGCGCACCACCTCGGCACCCTCATACACGTTCGCCAACCACTGAGCTGTTGTGAACACACGCTCACGATTCTCAACCAACGGTTCCGGTTCCCACACACATAACCGTTCACGCAAAAACTCGTCACGAGACATCGCTTCATGTTCCGCCGACACAAACTCCTCACCGATACGACCCGCCAGCATCGCCGGATTCACATCCGCCCACACCCGACGATCCCCGGTAACGATCCCATCCCGATCCGACACAACCCGATCGTTTACGACCTGCACAGACTCCGCCGTATGTTCCAAATAGGCGAGACGCCCACCGGCACCCGACAACGCCCGCCGGCGAAGCGCCCACATCTGAGATGACGTCGCAAAACCACCCGACCCCGTGTACACCACCTGCGGATTCCACGTCGTCGACAACGTAGACAACGTTGCCCCAACCATCCGGGCCACCAAAAACATGGCCTCGTCATAATAAACAGTTGCCACCCCAGCGAACCCGCGACCGGCACCACCCGTACGTGCACGAAACTTGAGTCGGGCACCAGACCGCAACTCGATGCCCTGCTCACCGTTCGCATACCGCACCCTCAGCACCTTGCGACTCAAATCATTCGACCCCTCAATCAACGCCACGACCCGCAAAAAGTGTTCATTCGCAGTCGCAAACTCGTGCGCCGTATGAATCGCCAAATCTTCACCGAGCACAAACAGGCCACCCAACTGGCGGACCTCCAACTCACCGCCCTTACCGTTCTGGCGGGCCATCGCGTGCACAGCCTCAAACGCCGCCCACGACCCGTCGGCACGCTCACCCATCCACGACCGCACCGTGAACCGCTGCGACTCATCCAAAACCAAACCGGCAGACTCAGCCAGACTGATGCTGTCCTCCGCTGCGGCGTGGCTGACCACGCCGGACGGCAGGTGCAGGATCTGCGGCCGAGGCCACACGACGGGCACGCTTCGCTTCGAGCTCATCCGACAACGACACCCCCGCCGGCGTCACCGCCTGCACCTCGGCAATCTCACGGACCGTTGCCCGCAACTCTCGGGCCAACGCCGCCACATGCTGCGGGTCGGCCCCAACCAAAGCGGTTTGCAGCAACACCTCAGACGCCCGCAACACCGTCAAACGGTCAGGGATGGGGACGTCACCCCTCTTGGGGGGCTTTGGTCGATCCTGGGGACTCACAGGCACCTCTCAGCGGCTCACGGGCACCTTCGGCTCAACATTTCGCGACTAGAGAGATAGCTCCC
>Ga0209414_1001549_pt1 | contig 10823 bp, 11 predicted proteins | sample LakVidmifraction_4_FD_181154 | JGI IMG/M metagenome (GOLD analysis project Ga0209414, IMG submission 181154) | Hypersaline microbial communities from Lake Vida, Antarctica - Brine Hole Two &gt;0.2 micron (SPAdes) (version 2) | ecosystem: Environmental > Aquatic > Non-marine Saline and Alkaline >... | reverse complement strand
GAAAATAGTTTATCTCGCTTCCGCGGAAGCGATGGTATTTACCCACGCAACAGACACATGGAAAGCTTTGTTCTTTCAACGAATGCGCTGGGCGTCAAAAACGACGGCATCTAAGAACCTGTATAGCAAAAGCATTGGAGGCATCATCTTTTTAACGAATGTTTGCATAGTGATGGCGGCTATTCTTTGGTTTTTCAAACCAGTACATTGGTTTTCTTTCTTGGCATTGCTTCTAGTTAAACTCGTGATAGATTTTATGGTTTTAAAGAAGGTAGCCGGCTTATATGAGCAATCCATTTTAAAAATAAGTTATTTCTATGTTGCTTTCATTTATCCCTTATTTATATCGGCAACAGCGCTTTTATCATTATTCAAAAGCTATTCCTGGAAAGACAGAACATTTAAAAAATAATACATAATCTATCATAACTTAGCTAAGAATTGCTAAATTTGAGAAATACATCCTTTATTATGAAATCATATTTTACGCTATTATTTGCGCTATTTATATTCAGTTTATCAAGCGCGCAAGAAAACTATACTTACCAAGGAGAAACCTATTCTCTTATAAAAACTGTGGATGGAGAGCTAGATCTATTGTATAATATTATAGATGACGAATACCGTTATTTTATTTCAATAAATGGAGATCTAGAGGAACTCCTTAACACCAAAGTTGACGGCGAATACAAGAGAGAGTATAAGGATACTTTACAAAAGCTTACCAGCGATAAAAATATTTCTACAAATAGACTTAATTTAACCTTGTCGAGTTTAGAGAATTTTATCATCAAATACAACACGTTAAAAGATGAAAATTTTGTTGATCCTAGAGCAAAAGGAAGTCTTAATTCTAGGTTGGGATTCTTTGGCGGAATTAGCAATATGATATACACACCAAATCCTACTAATCAAATTGCTCCGGTTCTTGGTGTAGAATGGGAGGTTTACAGCAATGAGAAGTTAAAAAGACACGCTGCCTTTGTGCAATTGAGATATGTGTTTGAGTCGGAAGATTATAAGTATTCAGAAGCGGAGTTTTCTCTTAATTATCGTTTTAAATTGATTAATCTAACCGATTTCCATTTTTACCTTGACGCGGAATTGTTCAATTTTACGTATTATGATGAGAACTTTACAATCGTAGATTCGGCCGACCCGGCTAACAACGAAAAGATAAATAGAACCGGAAGCGAATTAAATTTCCCCGTAAGTTTTGGCGCTGGGGTAGCTTATAGAATTACTCCTAATGGTTTTTTAACGCTAAGTTATAATGATGTCGTTTCAATTGCCGAAGACAGCAACGGAGAGTTTCCTGTAGATGTCACCTTAGGATATAAATTTAAATTATAGTCGCATCCAACTAAGATTTTAGAAAATCGTTTTTGTCTACCTCACTGAAATTTTCATCTGGACGGACACGTTTAGAACATAGAAATTAGATTTAAAGACCAAAATATTCAGCATTATAATTCTATTCAGATTGAATCTTTAAGGGCAATTGAAAACTCGTACTTACCGGGATTCCTCGTTTTTGAGCCGGATAGGTTTTCGGTAAACTAGAAACGGCATCTCGTATCCATGTTTTAAATTCTGGAAGCTGAGTATAGAGGTATGGGGAAGCTTTTAAAGAGTCTATTTTCACTTCTCCTTTAGCCGAAATTCCTATAAAAACCACTACTTTTTCTTTCAGGCTATCTTGTAAAACTACCTGATGTGTCGCCAAACTTTCATAAATAACACGGGTTACTTGTTGTTCAAAACAACGTTTTTGCTTCGTCTTATCTTCGCATTTTTCACATTCAGGAAAACTAGGGTAGTTCTCTACATTATTCCAGTTGATATGCTTGAGTTCTTCCGCTGCAATTTCGTCAGAAAAAATTTTCTTGGTTTCCAGCTGTTGGCAACCTAATAGCACAAAAAATAAAAATACCCACGTAATTTTATACATAAGGTAAATGTAAGTAAATCAGCTAAAAGAAGAAGAATAGAAACTTAAATTCTTAGTTAGTCGTGTCCGACTAAGATATTAGACCGCTGTCCGCCCGTATCATTCGGGCGGACGCTTCTAGATAATAGATATTAGATTTAATCCTAACTATATAGTAGGCAGCATCTTAAGAATATGAACTGTTATTAAATTCATAATGTAAAAAGCAAAGTCTAAACGTAAAATAATTTGTTTCTAAATGCTCTTACTTACCACGAAACCCAACACTTATAATTCTTAGTCTCCTTTTTTAGATAAGTGTATTTCTTTTTTAAGATCAGATATTCTTCTTTTTGCCAGTTTGATAAAAACTGATGCTTTTGGATCTTCCTCAAACTTCTTTAGAAATAACGTAAAGTAATTAAGACGGGTTTGCAAGTCGGCATAATAATTATCCGCGGCAATCGCCAACTCAAACTGACTTCTCATTTTTTCAGGTTCCTCTTCCAAAGCCAAATTAAAATAATGTATTGCTTTTTTATAGTTTTCTTTTCCCTTATAAGCTAATCCCAAAGACTGATAGATTTCTTCTAATTTAGGTTTGGAAAGCAATAAAGCCATTAATAAATGTTTCTCTGCATCTTCCAATTTTTCCTTAAGTAAGTATAATTTTCCCAAATATAAATGGGCGGAGGCATTTTTAGGATTTAATTTTAATGCGTTTTGATAGGCTTCAACCGCACTATTTATAAAACCTTCTTGATAATTGCACATGCCCAATTTTTCATAAACATTTTCTGAAGTGTAACCCAATTGGATCACCTTCTTATATCGCTTTAAAGCGGAAGCATAGTCACGCTTACTGTAAGCATTTAACGCAGAAAGTAATTGCATCTTGATATTCTTGGGCGCATTTACTAGGGCTTTATGAGTCAGCTTCTCGGTTTCTTCGAATGCTTTTTGTTGGTAATGATAAGAAGCTAATTCATATAAGGCATTTTGATGCGTAGCATCTTGTTCTATAGCTTTTTCATAAAATTGATAGGCTTCTGGATTTTTCAGTTTTTCTTTGATACGTCCCAACTGATAATTGAAATCTGGATTTTGAGGAAATTGCTGAATTAATTCCGTGTAAACGCTATCTGCTTTTTGATAGTGATAAGTACGTCGCAGCAATTTTCCATAATTCGCTTTAGCCACCACCAGCGTCGAATTTTGCTGAAGCGCTTTTTCATAAGCGACCAATGCCCTATTCAAATCTCCTCTTGCCTGCTCTGCCGAAGCTATTTTTTGATAAATAGCACTCGAAATAGGTTCTTGTGCTTCATATAACCGAATCGCTTTTTGATAATCGCCTACAGCATAGAGACTATCGGCCAAAACAAGGGTCGAAGTTTGTGCTTCGACCCGCTGAAAAATTCCGAATAAAATAAGTAAACCTAGTATTCGTAACATTTAATTGATTTGAAAAATAATAGGTAAAGAATACAGTACATTAACTGGTTTTCCATCCTGCATTCCAGGCTGCATTTTTGGTAAACTACTTACCACACGCTTTGCTTCTTCCGCCAGTTTAAGATGAGAAGCACGAGCATCGATATCTTTTACCATACCTTCTTTAGAAATGGTAAAACGTACATAAACTCGATTCACACCATCTTGAGCAAATTCTTCTACGCCTTTGGTATCAAAATTAGAATTCGCGTAACTATTTATTCTTTCGCTTGTACACTGCTTAATTTCCTCATTGCTTAAACTTTGATCACAACCTTTATACGCAGGAACCAAATCTATAGCTGAGTAAGGAACGGCATCTACATCTTTATTGAGATTTTCTCTAACATCAACTGCATAGCGTTTTTGCAAAGAATCTTTAATATGCTTTCTGTACTTTGCAATTTCCTCTTTTTTTATTTGTTCCTTATCGTATTGTGATAACTCTGTACTTTTCGCATTTCCTTTATCATCCACATTAGACTTCTTAACAGAACATGAACTCGCGCTAAGCATAAGTGCCAATAATGGCAAAACAATAAGCGTCGATAATTTTGATTTTTGTAACATAAGTATTCGTTTTTTGATTAATACATGAACTTTGACTTGTTTCATATGCACTTTGATAAACCTTAAAAAGCAAAGCGAGAGTCGAAGTTTATACTTCGACCCTAGCTTCTTAATTCATAATAAGCTACGTATTCTTAATCTCTAGTTGATTTTAAAAATAATAGGTAGAGCATACAATACATTAACCGCTTTTCCATTTTGCATTCCTGGCTGCATCTTAGGTAAACTGTTTACCACACGCTCTGCCTCTTCGCTTAATTTGGGATGAGAAGCACGAGATTTCACATCTTTTATACTACCATCTTTGGCAATTTTAAATCGCACGTAAACTCTATTGACACCTGTCAAACCAAGTTCCTCTCCAAGTTTAACGTCAAAATTAGCGTTCACAAAATTCTTAATTTTGTCACTCGTACATTGTTTAATCTCATTATTAGTTAAACTCTGATCACAACCGGGATATGCAGGTACTAGTTCTATGTCGGTGAATGGAACATCATTCGACTTTCTTGGCGGCGGAGGTGGCGGTAGCATATCTTTTAGATTATTTCTAAATTCTAAATATTGATCATAAGGCATGATTTCAAATTCTTCAATTTTCTCATCACTGTCAACAAGACTATTATGTCTTGTATAAGTATACTTCACATAAGTTAAATTTCTATAATAATCTTCACGAGAAGGAGTTGATTTGTGTATATCACTATCGTAAAAAGATTTAGATATTTCATTGATATTTTTCCCTTCTGCTTCCATCGCTTTTAATTCCTGATGAAGTTCACTCATTAATTGAGCATCTTCTTGAGATAATGCGGCAGGTGGTACAGGTGGCGGTGGCGGCGCAGGAAGTTCTGAGGTTTCAGTCTCTAAGCCTTTTTCTTCAACTAGCTCATTGTCAAAACAAGAAACATAGGTTAGCATTAGCGCAATTAATGGCAAAACTATAAGATACTTTAGTTTTGCAAGGGTCGATGATTTTGATTTTTGTAACATAAGAATTCGTTTTTTGATTAATGAATGATTGAAAAATTGATTGATGAATGAAATTTGATGAGTTCCAAAAGCCACATTTAAAAGGCTTTGGTAGTAATTGGTTTTAGAAGCGTGACGCGTCACCTCTTCGTCTGCAATAAATTCATGTAAACTGCTGAGTTGTTTCTGGTAAGCATAAATGGCAGGATGAAACCAAAACAGGATTTTTAATACTTCAAAAAAGAATAAATCCAGGCTGTGATATTGAGAAACGTGAACCAACTCATGCTTTAAAATATAGGTTCTTTGCTCGCTTGTAATTTCATCCCCAATAAAAATCTGGTTGAAAAAAGTACACGCCATTCGGCTATCCTGAACTTCATAATAAGAAACTCCCTGATCGTCTTTTAGTTTCCCTGTCTTCTTAAAACGCTTAAATTGTATTATTTTTTTTAGCAGAAAGAATGAAGCGACAAGAAAACCTATTCCGTAAAGGAACAACCAAACATGTTGCAAGATCCATTGTGCAAAAGAGAAAGAAGTGGAAACCTGCTGCGTCATTTGTCCTTCTATTGCTCCGCCAGAAAAGTCTCCCAATAAAACAGGAGGTAGATTAACGAATGCCTGACCTACAGCGGTTTCTGGTCTTAAAAAATCTAAGGCTATAAAAGGTAAAATCAACGCTAAACAAGGAGTAATTAATATATACCAACGATTGTATTGAAAAAAAGTTTCCTTCTTTAAAAACACTAAGTAAACGATGTAGAATACCGCTAAAAACAAACTGAATTGAAGAATATATAATCCCATGTTATTGTTTTTTATTGATTTCTTTCAAAATTTCTTCTAGCTCTGCAGTACCCAAATCATTTTTCTTTACAAAAAAGGACAACATGCTTTTCATAGAGCCGTCAAAGTAATTGTTCATCAGCTTCGTCATTGAAAACTTACTGTAGCTGTCTTTTTCAACCAACGGAAAATAATCATGTCCTCGCCCTACTTTTTTATAGCCTACAAAACCTTTATTTTCTAAAATCCTTACGATAGTAGAAACCGTATTGTAAGCAGGTTTAGGTTCTGGCATTTCCTCTATGATGGCAGCAACATTGGCTTTTTCTAGCTTCCATAATTGTTGCATTACCTCCTCTTCGGCTTTTGTTAATTCTTTCATCTGGCAATTTTTTCTTAAAATATTATTTTTAAAACACTAAAAAAATTATCTTTCTTCTCGCTTATAATTTCAATGAATATTCAAATATAACTAAAAATTTAGTTTAAACTAGGATTTTAGTTTAAAACTTTATAATGGACTTAATTTTACTTTTTCTAGGATTCGTTCTTTGTTTAATAGGAATTCTTGGTACTTTTCTCCCTGCCTTACCCGGTGTTTCCCTTAGCTGGCTCGGCATACTTATGATTTACTTGACCTCTGTGGTAGAGGTAAATTACCTTATGTTAATCATCACGTTTGTAATCGCAGTGGCTATTCTCATCTTAGATTATGTGATTCCTGCAGCCGGCACCAAACGATTTGGAGGTAGCAAAGCAGCCGCTATAGGAACTACCATTGGTCTTATTGTTGGGATTTTTGCGCCTATTCCTTTTGGTTTTCTCATTGGTCCGTTTTTAGGAGCCTTTTTAGGAGAGATTTTATTTAATAAACAGAGCAATACCAAAAAAGCCTTACGCGCTGCCACTGGATCTTTTTTAGGATTTTTAGCTTCAACTTTTATGAGTTTTGTTACTGCCTGTGTATATTTGGGCATATTTATAAGTATTTTCATCAAAAACTCCCAATCCTTCTTTTAATATGACTCATCAAGAAATTGCCGCCATTTTGTTACAAGCAGAAATTACTCAAAACGCTTGCGAGCCTATACGTACTCAGCTTGCTGATTTAGATTTAGAAGCAGCATATAAGATTCAGAAAATAAATGTGGACCTAAAAATAGGTAGAGGCGGAATAGAAGTCGGAAAAAAAATAGGCCTTACCTCGTTTAAAGTACAAGAACAATTGGGCGTAGATCAACCCGATTTTGGAGTTCTACTTCAGCATATGCAATTCAAGCAAGGTGAGAATCTCGCTTTCGCGGATTTGATGCAACCCAAAGCTGAGGCTGAAATTGCTTTTGTTTTAAAACATGATTTAAAAGGAGATCAACTCACGACTGAAGATATCATCGATGCGACAGATTATGTAGTAAGCGCTATTGAAATTGTAGGGAGTAGAATTAAAGATTGGAACATCAAAATCACCGATACGATTGCAGACAACGCTTCCTCGAGTCACTTTATCTTAGGGAGTAAAAAACTATCCCTACAAGATATAGATTTAAAAAACAGTAAAATGCAACTTTTCGTTAACGATAAATTAGTTTCTGAAGGAGACGGAACTTCTTGCATGGGAAATCCTTTAAATTCGGTCGTTTGGTTGGCGAATAAAATGAGTGCCTTAGGAAATCCACTTAAGAAAGGGGAAGTAATTCTTTCTGGAGCTTTGGGTCCAATGGTCAATTTAAATCCTTCCGATAAGGTAAAAGCTACTATTGAAGGCCTAGGAGAAATTAGATTTGACGTAGATTAATTGAATTTCACTACAACCAAGTCACTTTATCTTCTATAGGCCGACGTTCTCCTTTTGGAGTTTCGTCGTCATAATTACCCACATAAAAGAAGCCTAAACACTTTTCGTTTTCCTTCATTGGAAGAAAATTCCCCATATGTTCAATAAGGGATGGAGAACTCCAATAACTACCCAATTTTAATTCGGTAGCCATCAACCACATGTTTTGAACCGCCATAGCAGTGGCAGCAATCTCTTCCCATTCAGGTAAACGTTCTTTAAGATCGCGCTCCATGCAAATTACAATCACGTGACTTGCATGTAGCGGTTTAGCTTTAATCTTTTGAAGTTTAAATTCAGAATATTTGTCGGCAGTTTCTCGGTACGTATCCGCCAAAAAATCACCTAATTTCTCTAACTGATCTCCAGTAATCACATAGAAACGCCATGGTTCCGTCTTACGGTGACTAGGCGCCCAATTAGCTGCTTCTAGCAATTGTTCTATTTGCTCCTTGCTAACTTGATCTTGATTATACTGTGCTGGAAAAACAGAACGTCTCTCCTGAATAGTTTTTAGTATCATGTTATTTAAAAATATCTTGTACTACATTCGTAATTCTTTCGCGCTCTTCATCGGTTAGATTAGAACCCGAAGGTAGACATAAACCTTCATCAAATAAATGTTCGGCTACTTTCTTTCCATAATAAGGAGCATTCTCAAAAATAGGTTGCAAATGCATAGGTTTCCATAAAGGTCTACTCTCAATGTTCTCCTTTTCAAAAGCTAATCGTAAATCTTCACGCGTAATTCCCTTTGTTAATTTCGGGTCAACCGTAATGGCGCTCAACCAATGGTTAGAATAAAAGTCTCCATTAGGTTCTTCAAAGACCTCGATTCCGTCAATAGAAGCAAATAAGTCTTTATAAAAGAAATGCATCTTTCTACGCAGCTCAATATGATCTTCTAAAACTTCCATCTGTCCTCTTCCAATCCCCGCACAAATATTACTCAATCTATAATTATAACCAACGTGACTGTGCTGATAGTGTGGCGCGTCATCTCTCGATTGTGTGGCGTAAAAAACAGCTTTTTTCTTCTTCTCTTCGGAAGAACATACTAAAGCTCCGCCCCCACTAGTCGTGATAATTTTATTTCCGTTAAAGGATAAGATTCCGTAAGTAGAAAAAGTTCCACACTTCTGGTTTTTATAAGTAGATCCCAAAGCTTCGGCAGCATCTTCAATCACAGGAATTTCATACTTATGGGCTACAGCCATAATCTCATCCATAAGCGCAGGCATTCCATAAAGATGAACTACAATAATCGCTTTAGGCTTCTTACCCTTCTTTATTCGATCCTCAATCGCTTCTTGCAATGCTTTAGGACACATATTCCACGTTTTCTTTTCGCTATCCACAAACACAGGCTGAGCCCCTTGATACTTTATAGGATTCGCTGAAGCGGAAAAAGTAAAAGATTGACAAATCACTTCATCATCCAAACCAACTCCCAACTGAATCAAAGCTAGATGAATCGCTGCTGTACCACTACTCAATGCAGCGATCTCTTTATTGTTTCCTATAAATTGCTTTAAGTCGTCTTCAAAACCATTTACATTAGGTCCTAACGGAGCAATCCAATTTTCGTCAAAAGCGGTATGGATATAGTTGATTTCATTTCCTCCCATATGTGGAGAAGACAACCAAATTTTAGATAAAGTCATTCCTGAAGTATTTTAGATCTGAAGCGTAAATTTATTCTATTTCTGATAGAATACATAGAAAGTAATGTCCAAAAATAATTAAATGAAATAGAAGTTGAAGCTGAAGCTGAAAAATACAAAATTGAAAGCAAAGCTGGTTTGCTCCCGAAGCTTCGGGGTATTACTCTCCGGATAATCTTTATGAAATCAGAACTTTCAGTTTATTCTTAAAAAAATATTTAATTTTAAAAGCATTATACTATAGAGTTATGCCGCATTATTTTTAAATTAGCAAGCATACACCTCTTTATGTCTCCAGAATTTCTAAGACGTTATTACATCATCCGAATTCTTACTAAGCCAAAGGCATTTGGATTTACGAGCAATTTTGTGCCGTTAGAGCGATTGCAACAAACTTTAGTAAATATAAAAAGTAGAAATCAGGAGGATGTATTATATCAAAAATTAGAACACTTTAGCCGTAAAACTATAAATCGTGACATAAGAGGTATTGAATCTTTTCTCAAAATAACAATAAGTCATAAACGCAATGCTGGTTTTTATGTAGATGAAGATGCACTAGATGATGTTAACTTGAAAGAAGTTTATGAAAACACAGAGCTTTATTTGCTTAATCACCACGCCCATTCTTGGAAAGAGCATATTACCACCGCAAAAACATCTCTAAGTGACTATGTAGATATAGTAGCTCTCATAAATGCGATAGATCAAACTTATTTAGTCAAGTTAGAATATAACGGATGGTATGCTGACAGTAAGTTTCAAACTTTTAAAGGAATAGTGCAACCTCTCCATATTAAGGATATTAACAATGCGTGGTATTTAATAGCTCATGACGAAAAAACCGGCATCCAATCCTTTTGTTTAGATAAGCGTATTGAAAATTTGGAAATCACCAATAAACATCCACAAGAAGTTATAGATTTCGATGAAAAAGAATACTTTGAAAATACTATAGGCATTTTAAAAACCGCCAAGAGACCCCAGTGGATATACCTTAAAGTAGCCAACCACCATTATAAATACCTGTACGACAACCCAATATGTGAAAAACAAGTTTTACTTAATTCTCCAAAGCGTCCAGAAACAGAAGTGTTGGATTATAATGATCCTGATATGTGGGGTGAAATGAAAATTTATGTAGAACCCAATTATGAATTTTTAATGGAAATTTTTAAATATAATTTATGGGTAAAGGTCATCGCTCCTGAACCTGTAAAACAAGAGGTTAAACATCATTTAAAATTAATGATGGCTTATTACGAATAATTATTTCTATTTTTCTTCTTAAAAGTATAAACGCAAATGGCTTTATTTTTCCTAATCCCAACATTTAATTATCTTTTTTAACCTTTTTTTAAACCGGACACACTTTGTCTGTTTCACTTCTACTTTTGACGATATATAAATAGAATAGATATCGTTATGAACAAAATTTACCTACAATCAAAATTAAAATCAACCGCCACTGCTTATATCTGTTGGCTATTCGGAGGATTTCACTATGCTTATTTAGGAAAATGGGGAATGCAAATACTCTTCTGGTGCACAATTGGCGGCTTGGGTATAT
>Ga0209414_1001548_pt1 | contig 10847 bp, 14 predicted proteins | sample LakVidmifraction_4_FD_181154 | JGI IMG/M metagenome (GOLD analysis project Ga0209414, IMG submission 181154) | Hypersaline microbial communities from Lake Vida, Antarctica - Brine Hole Two &gt;0.2 micron (SPAdes) (version 2) | ecosystem: Environmental > Aquatic > Non-marine Saline and Alkaline >... | reverse complement strand
ATATTGAGCTGCGTGACGCTGGCGTTGACGTTGGTGTGCCTGATAACGCCGTGGTCTGTCGTGGCGCGTTGGTTTGCGCTGGTGTACCCCTTCTTCCATCTACTATCCTACTTAGAAAAGACATATTTTATGTTGCTGACTTAGTAAGGTTTGGATTAACAGTGATGTTATCTGTGTTGTCATCTACCACAACTGAAGAAGTTTTAGTACCTTTTGCTCTTTTTAAGCGCGTACTTAGTTCGTTAAACTTTTCCTCGAATCTGTCCGCTTTAGATTCTTGGCCTGTTTTTCTCCAGTATTCGGCGGCGGCGTAATATACGGGGCCTAATTGGTAGCTTTCTGGAATGAGCGAACAATCGCTGATAATGTGCGAGGCCGTGCCACCAACGATTGAGACCCCCTTATAGGCTGCGTTCAAGGTAAGAGTAGTAGCGGTTGGAACGGTACCAATCTTGTACCAGAGACCGTCCCCGACATTCGCAACATTTGAGGAAGCTATCCGTAGCCATTTTCCTATCATCCCGGCATTCCAGGATGTCCCGGAACCGACTATAGCCGTACTGCCGTTAGTTGCCGTTGTAATCGTTCCGGATGTATGATCGGCCACGGAAATATCTTTAGTGGCCTGCACGTAGTCGTAAGTAATCGTGTTACCGCTAGCAGCAGGGGTTGGCCAAAACTGTATTGTGTTGCCAGCGATAAAGTATTTGGAGACAACGTCGGATTGGGTGCCTGTTGGGTTATTGAGCATGGCCCAGTCATTTGCACTCGTCACCGGGTCAGGTGAATATTTATACGTCCCGACAAGGATGTATACATTGATCAGTTGGTCTAAGTCACCTGGCAGCGTGTAGCTTTGAGTGCCAGCGACGGTAAGCTCCGTTGTTGAAGTTTCGAGAAATGGCCAAGGCAAATCACCGAGCATGAGCCTGATACCTTCGTTCATCATCGTTGCACCGAATGTCTGGTTGGCTATTGACGTGTTGTTTGTGAGTGTTTGAAACAGTGTCTGGCCTGAAGTATAAGACAGCATATTAAGTATTTTCTATGTTAACTTCGTCATAATTGACTACTATCCTGCGAACCACTGGAGCACTTGAACCACCGCTGCCTGAAGTCCACTGTAGAAGTGGGCGGATTTCAAAGAACGTAGAAAAGGCCCCATCGACATTTGATATAGGCGTGTAATATGTTTTTGTAATATTTGTGCTGTCAACGAGAGCTAAGCTTGAAAGAATCTGTGATGTTCCACCAGATTCTGTCACTACATAGGCGTTAAGTGATCGACCGGAAGCTGTAGATGTCTTTCCAAAATCTATACGTACAGATGTTACTTTTCCTTTCATGCCTTCACTAAACTCTGGTTGAATACTAATTGTGGCGACTGAAGCGCCGTCAGTATATGTCCCTTTAGAGAAAAATTGTAATCCACCGCTAGTAGTAGTTCCGCAGCTTAAAACTTGATAACCAGCGACACCCCCGACAGTACGCAAAAGGCCACGAGAAGTGCCACCTGTACCGACTCCAATACGGTTGAGCCCCGCCCTGGTGCCCTCAAATGGAGAACCGAACGAATAGATAACTGGTGGCTGTCCAGTGATCCCTGCGGCCCACTGGATGGAGTCACCGACTATGTCTACGCCGCCATGAATAGGTGGCTCTTCAATAAAAGTAGCCGACGTTTCAAAGATGCTGCCATTCCAAATCTTAAGCCGAAAGTTGCGATCTTCACTGTCATTTACGAGATTACTACCGGCCGTAAAGCACCCGATAGTACCTTTCCAGGCAAAACCTGCGGTGACAACGCGGTCGTCAAGATCTACTACATATGTTGGGTCAAGTGAGAGGTAGTCATAGAAGAAGGCTTTAGCTTGCCCGCCTGAAGTCGTGTCTGGAGTAATCGAGTTAGCCCCTGCGTTGTAGTAGGCAAAAACCACCAAGAAAGGGGTCGGCTGACTGACTGGCGCAAAGCTAGTGATTACATACCCCTGCGGCAAAGTTAGAACATTGGCTGCAAAGGTGCCATTTATCCCAACTGCGCCGTCGTATGCGTGCAATCTATTACCGTCACCAACATAGAGAACGTCATCTGCTCCAATAATCATTGGATGTGGCAAATTAGACCCCCCGTTAGCTGTGGTAGTAGGTATAAGTGGCGTTGCTGGAGTAACTGTCATGAACGTATCAGCGAACGCGTTTGTCGGCATTATAAAACGACCTATATTCCACGTAGTTGTAGCATCGCTGTTATTATAGCTATAAAAGGCGCAAGGCGAACTTGAGGACAAAGAGCCTACACGCGCGTTATATGCGACAACGTCAAAGCCTGTAACAGTCCCTGCTCCTGAGATCGTACGCGGCCACGAACCGCTATTCGATAATGTCTTGCCAAGTACGTCTAACCTATGGAGAAGGTTGTTACTCCCAATGGCGTACCCATATGTTGTTGAACTTTCTGAACCAAGCGCGATATTTCTAAGAAAAGCCGTAACGACACTAACATTTGTGATGTTAGTCAACTGGAAGCCAGGCGACGCATACCCTAGGAATCGGAAAGGGTTAAAGCTACCAGCAGTTGAAAGACCATTGCCGACTTGCAAAGCCGGAGTACCGGTAAGATCTGTTGTAAATTGTGGGTTAAGACCAGAAAGCCAATCATTTTGGTCGAAGGTGATTGCGCCACCATTCTTTCTGTAAGATATTTTTGCCATATATTAGCGATAGTCGCCACGACCTAAAAATTTACAATAGAGAGTTATATGTAATCCAGCTAGACTAGTAAGTGTACCGGCATCAATAAACGCCAGGCGTTCCCCCTCTTTTAACTGCCGACTAGCGGTTAATGCTTGCGATTCTCTTGTTACGACGGTATTGGCAGCACCGGCTGTACTGATCGTTGTAGCGAGAAGAGCGACACCGGCACCGGGAGCCTGTGTGCCTGTGAGTTTTTCAAGCTGTAGAGTCCCGGAGGAGGAGGCGACCGACCAGACAGCGGAAACGCGCATAATTTCCATAGGATGGCGACAAGTCCATACTTGGTCATAGTTAGCTGCCACTGAACCTGCAACACCAAGAAATGGGAACGACAGATAAAAGCCGTCTTTGCGCAATATACGGTCAGCGGATGTGTACCCAGTGCCAGCAATTAATGGCTTGATGGTATTTTTTTGGTCGGAAGCATCCATATACTAAGTTACGCGGGAAATGCTAACGAAACTTTCATCTATACCGTTTTGAACACTTTTTGCATTAAGGAAATATGCGACTACGCCTACAGTGTCAGTGGCTGAAAGAGAAACAATATCCGTGAAAGCAACCGCTGCGTTACTGCCACCTCCGCTTGCAACTACAACGGTCTTTGACCAATCGACGCCGTTTTTCTGTATCTTAATAAGATACGACGTGTCTACTGTAGGCGATATAATGGAAATGTTCATGCTCACTTGGTAGTGGCCTGTATTTGCGGCTGTAAACAACCCTGTGGACGTGCTAAATTCGGATGCTGCATCAAAGTTCTCAGCGTTGAAGACTATGACCGTGTTAGTAGTGGCAGGGATGGACTGCGTACTTGTATTGCGATATGCGCGCACGCACGTAGAGAAGCCACCTCCGCCAGCTGCGACTATCAGAAGATTACCGGCCGCGTCCGTTAAGAGTGGACGAGGTAGGCCCGTAACGTCGTCGATAGCTAGTAATACAGGTACTTGATTTTGATCACGAGGGGCTTGAGCCATATTTATTCTTTAGGGTCTGGAAGCGTCTGAACGACGAATATTTCCATGATAGCTTTAACACCAGCGCGAGTAGCCGCCAATAGGGTGCTCCAAACAGTTATTGACTCAAGGGATACGGCGTCAGAAGCCATGAACGCCTGTCCCACGCTGAATAGAAAACCTGCGATAAAAGTCGTGACGAGACTTATTAAACGAGTCCGCCAGGTTTCTGGGAGTCCAAACCAGGCTTCTTTGATACGGTTGCGTTTTGCTTGCGATTTCATATTTTAGTCGCTTAATATTGGTAAAGATTGACCTTCTGGTAACTTATCAAGCAACGCCTGATCGACGATCCCGATAATTGGGTTATTGCCGAATAGATACGTTAGCGTAATCCAATTGGGGACGTGGTGCTTGCTTAAACCACCTTTAGACATAACAAAGACCTTGGAGTCTTTGTCGCCCTTTATGATCAGCCCCTTTGGCATTGCTGGTGGCTTTTGTGCCGGCGTCGGCCTTTTGGCATTATCAAAGTCGCTGGAAGGGTCGACGTATTCGTACCCACCAAGTAACTTTTTGCGGCGTTTGCCGTAATGCAGATGTGTACCCGTAGAAGCACCCGTCGACCCAATTAAACCGATAATGTCGAAGGGTTTGACAACTTGGCCTAGAACGACCTGTATTTTGGATAAGTGCCCATACTGCCTATTGAAACCATCATCAGCTAAGATTTCTACGTGGTTACCCCAGCCACCGTCAAAAGTAGCACGCACAACGCGACCGTTAACTAGAGATATTGCAGGGGCGTTGATGCCATGAGTGCCAAAATCGAAACCTGGATGAATACCATTGGGAAAATTCTTGTAAGCAGCTTTGCCGGTCTTTGATCTAGCGAAAGCTGTTAATCCGTATGCTTGAGTCACATAGCTTGAGAAGCCGCTTTTTATTGGGTGAATCATACATTTAGAAAAATTTACTTATAATGCTTGGGGCGAGGTAAGAAAGAATGGTCATGATTACAATCGCCGCGCCTGTCCATTTAGCAATCTTTAATCTTTCGTCCGTCATTTCTTTCTTGTCGTCTTGCATTTGCTGGCGCAGCGTGTCGAAGTTTTTTTCATCTGAAAGTGAATGCGTGTTAAAAGTTGATGTAAAAGAGTTCATGGAACTCAAGACGCCGTCTAGCTTGCCTGATATTTTCCCAAGTACGAAGTCGTAGTCGTTTCTTTCGTCCCCCATATTTATTAGTGCATAGTGATTATGATAGCGAGGCCTGGGCCTCCCCTGCCTCCAGCGCCTCCAGTGACACCACTTCCACCCCCACCGCCACCGCTACCTGTGCCCGCGTTTCCTCCCCGGCCCGCTACTCCTGAGGCTCCTGTGGCTCCTCCGCCGCTGCCGCCTATCGCACAAAACGGTTTCCGTAGACTGTAACCATCTCCGCCATCGGTACCACCTGCTGCACCGCCTAGGAGCGTGGGTAAGATTCCTGTACCACCGTTAACATTCCCGCCAGCAAATGTCACATCTGCGGCGCTGACCCCGCCGCCACCGCCGCCACCGCTCAAAACAGAGCTGGTGAATGTTGCCGCGCTGCTACCAGCGGCGCCGTTTCCTCCAACAGCTCCAATCCTGCCAAGTATGGAGACCCAATTTCCGAGCGCCATTGTTGCAGCTGTGGAGACGGTCGCGGCCGTACCACCAACCCCTGCCGCACCCGTGCCTGCCCCTGATACTCCGCCACCTGCCGCCGCTGCTCCAGAAGCGATAACGCTCCTGTCAGCAGCTGATACGCCAGCAATGGCGCTGATACGTGTCGTATTACCCGCTGTACCGTTCGTTTCAGCAGCTCCTCCAGCACCGCCTGGGTCTACGAGAATATATAGCGTGTCCGGCACCATGAATGAGGGAACCATCATTCTTGTAATAGCTCCAGATCCACCACCACCCCCACCGCGGCCGATACTTAGCGAAGCGCGAGTTTGGCCACCACCGCCGCCGCCGCCAGCCCCCGCGACGTAAAAATAAAGCATTTTTGCACCTCTTGGCTTATTCCATACTTGCCAGCCCGAGGCGGCATCATTCGGATAAAAGATCCGGACGTTCAAATTGTCATCGAGCAAACCGACTTGATCCAACATATTAAAAGGAGACAATAATCACCGTTCCGTCACCTCCCGGGCCTCCGCCTCCGCCTGTCACCCCACCACCCCCACCGCCACCTCCGGAACCGACAGGGGCGGCACCGCCACTTCCCGCAGTACCCGCAGCACCGTTTGTGCCACCTCCAGAGCCACCCGCTGCACACCAAGGTTGTCGGACGGCATACCCAGGGTTACCGTCTGTACCGACTGCACCTCCTGCTACGCCTACCAACGGGCCTGCGGCAATAACACCTCCACCCGTTCGGTTAACATTCGTGGTAGCCGTGCCTCCGCCTCCTGCACCTCCGCACAGAACGCTACCGCTAAGGGCAGTCGTACCGGAACCATTCGCCGTGGCAGACCCGACAGCGCCAGCTGCACCAGAAGAAAGCACGATATTACTCACGGCACTAAGGCTATGGTTCGTAGCAGCAGCAATTTGCGCACCTCCGCCAGCGGCACTTGCCGATCCTGATAGACCAGCCCCGCCACCTCCAGCTGCTGGGCTGTTGTTGCCTGAGATAATGAGCGTGATGTCTCCGTTTACTTTAGGTCTTACACAAACATATGAAGCGGCCCCGCTATTGCCAGCTACTGAAGCCGCCACGTCAGCTCCACCGGGTGCGACATACACATAGAGCGTGTCCGGAATAAACATTGAAAGAAACATGCCGCGAGCGATAGACCCGGAGCCACCACCACCACCACCGCCGCGGTTCGTACCAGCAGCGCCAGTCAATCCACCTCCACCGCTGCCACCGGAACCTATACAAATTATGAAAACATGCTTACAGCCAAGAGGCTTAACCCATGTCTGATATTCGCCAGCTGCACAAGGGGAACTAAAAATCTGTACGTCATTACCCATGTCGAGAATCCCTTGGAGATCGAGCATATTAAGAACAGCTAAAAACAATCATTCCGTCACCTCCCGGGCCTCCAGCGCCTCCAGTGACACCCCCAGCGCCGCCGCCACCCCCTGAGCCAATAGACCCGGAGCCGCCACCACCACCAACACCAGAAGCACCGTTGCTTCCGCCACCAGAACCGCCGATAAAACACAATGGTTTCTGGATCTGATAGCCTGGGTTTCCTGCCCCACCGGCTGCCGTCCCTCCCGCAACAGCTGGGGCTAAGTCATTCGTGCCAAACACAGTGCCACCAGCAAAGTTGACGTTAGTTGTGCCGGTACCAGCGCCACCCGAACCTGGCGAAGTAATTTGGGCATTAAACGCATTCACATTGGAACCAACCGCCCCTGTATGCGCCCCACCAGCCCCACCTGGGCTGCCTTGTCTGTTTACGTAATTACCGAGATGTAGAAACGGAACATTACTTGAGATAACCGCCCCTTGGGTTCCACCGGCTCCGCCTTGTGAGACTGTGCCTCTACCCCCACCAACTGCGCCTGCACTACCTGAAGTTACAAAGAGGTTAATTAAGGTCGAATCCGGAGCGATAGCGACGATTGAAATACTACCTGCGCTACCATCGACGGTAGCCGCCCCACCGGCTCCGCCAGCGCCAACTTGGACATACAAAATATCCGGCATGAGGAGTGCCGGTACTGTTGTAAAGGTTGTAGCACCACTTCCACCACCACCGCCTCCGCCACGCGCTACACCAGCAGCGGCTGTATGACCGCCGCCGCCGCCTGCACCTGCACCGATACATAAAATATGTACGAGCTTACAGCCAAGAGGCTTAACCCATGTTGACCATTGGTTAGTGCTATGAGGGCTGGCAAAGACTGTTACGCCTTGAGTGCCATCTAATAAGCCTGTAAGATCGAGCATAATACTGTGTTATTTGCCTGACTCGGCAATGATTTTTCCTACAGTCAGGCGTATAAAGTCATCTAACTCCTCTACTGTTTGCGGCATAGTCTCCTTGGCAAGCTCTACTGCTTCCGCTGCTATTGCCGCCTGTCGGGACTGCTCTTTAGTCTCTTCCGATAAGCGGTTATGCTCAACCATCGGGTCAACAACAATTTCTGTGTCGAAAGGTGGCACTACGTCTTCTTCAACAACTTTAGATTCTGTCGCGAACTCGACTCCTTTTTCATCTAATAATAAAAGTGGAGCCCCGTGCTCATCAAGAACCGCAACAACGCTACCGTTAGCAATAGCCTGGTAGGCAATGCCGGTATAGCCCTTTGTGTATTCGATCCTGTTAAATTGCATAGGCTAGTAGTCAGAACCAATAACAGTTGGGGCGTAACCTGCGGCTACTGTGGTACCAATAGTGACGTTGATCTTGTAGCCAGCCTGTAGACCGAAGTTCAGCGGTAACTCGTACGTTGAAAGTGCGGCTACTTCAGACAAGGTTGTGGCTGCTAAGGTGATCTCGTCCCAAAGCGTGTTATTGGACGCCGTAGCGTTCGTAGCACCGTTGTTAATGAAGATACGGGCTACTGTTGCTACGTTTGTACCAGCGGGTCGGAAGCGGATACGCTGTATAAAAGAGCCCTGGGCACCAGCTGTGAAACAGGTGACTACGGTTCCTGTACCGTCCTTGGCTGTGTTAGCTGTTGTAATTGCTGTGCCCCACGAAACATTGGGAGCCGCTGCGAAGATTGGCGTGGTACCTGCTGGCATATTGGAAAATTATGTGATTAAGAAAGCGCTGTAATCGCTGTGTTAACGTAGTTAGCGGCAATGAGCTGCACTAGACCCATCGACACACCTCCGCCAGATGCCTGGAAGCTCGGAAGCGCACCGGCGCCGTTACTAGTGAGTACCTGGCCTGTTGTCCCAACACTTGCGACAGATTGCTGAGCGTCTGTTGACGTCGTGCCGCCACAAATAACCGCGTATGCGGTTGTTGATGAGCGACCAGACCCACCATGAGCCACGATAATAGTCGTGCCGTTCCAAACACCCGTTGTTATGGTGCCGACAGAAACGAGTGACGAAAGCGTCGCCACGTTCGTATACGCTACGGTTCCGCCAGTGCCGAAAGCTACCGAGGAACTATCCGTGCCTGTAAAAGTAAGCGTATTCGAGACAGTAATAATTTTACCGCTCGTAATAGTCAGCGTTCCGGTCGAACTGGTTACCGTGAGACCGTTTATAGTCTTGTTTGTCAGGGCCTCGGTACCGGCTAAGCTCGCCAATGTCCCAGTTGTAGGCACTGTGACGTTCGTAGCTCCCGTAGTCGTGAGTGTGATCGAGTTAGTGGCTGTGGTCGCTAGCGTGCTTCCGGCTCCCAAGGTTAGAGTTCCACTGCCTGTTGTGATCGTATTCCCGTTTACTGTAGTCGGCGTGATTGCTCCCAGCGTAAGCGTTATCGCCGGGGTAGTGGTAGCTGTAGCGACTGAGCCACTGACACCGTTAGCTGTCGTGACAGAAACCGTGGTCACGCTTCCCGTGCCGCTAACAGTTTGAAAAGTGGGGAGAGCCCCAGCACCGTTACTCGTAAGTACCTGACCAGAAGAGCCAACTGACACCACGCTTTGCACGGCGCTAGTAGAAGTAACGCCGCCACAAATGACAGAGTAAGCTGTCAACGAAGTTGCGCCTGTACCACCGTTAGCAACCGTAATAGCCGTACCGTTCCAAACACCCGTTGTTATGGTGCCGACACTTACCAGGGACGAAAGAGTTGTAACGTTCGTATACGCGACTGTGCCACCTGCGCCGAAAGCCACAGAACTAGCATCCGTGCCTGTAAAAGTAAGCGTGTTGGAGGCTGTAAGTGTTTTACCGTCCGCAATCGTCAGCGTGGCGCTTGTGGTCGGGGCTGTGAAGGCTACTTTGTTTATTGTTGTAGCCGTCGCGACACCAAGAACAGGCGTAACCAGTGTTGGTGAAGTCCCAAAGACCAGAGCACCTGAGCCTGTTTCGTCGGATATGACACCTAAAAGCTCCAATGAAGTAGTAGCTGCAAAAACTGACAGTTTGTTTGCGGTATACGCGACTGTGCCACCAGTTCCGAAAGCAACGGAGCTTGCATCAGTACCGGTAAATGCAAGCGTGTTGCTGGCGGTTAATGTCTTACCGGCCGCTATCGTTAATACACCTGTCGACGAAGTGATCGTGAGGCCGTTAACGGTCTTATTAGTAAACGCCTCGACTCCGGCAAGCGTCGCTATGGTTCCTGTGGTGGGCAATGTCACGTTCGTGGCTCCTGTAGCTGTAAGAGTGATGGAATGCGTGGCCGAAGTCGCTAAAGTAGAGCCGGCGCCAAGGGTCAACGTACCTGTGCCCGTTGTAATAAAGTTACCGTTGACGCTGGTCGGCGTGATTGCTCCTAAAGTGATGCTAATAGCAGGAGTCGTGGTAGCTGTGGCTACGGAACCGGACACACCGTTAGCTGTCGTTACGGAGACGGAAGTGACCGTACCTGTACCACTGACAGTGATAAATTCTAAACCTGTTTCACCGGCGTTGACACGAGTCACTTTGCCGGACTGGCCAGCATATGAAGCGGGAACGTCGGAAAGGCCAATAAAAGTCGACGAGCCGTTGCCTCCACCAGATGGGACGCGAAAGGTCATAGGCTAATCGTTGGCGCACGCCGCTTTAACAGTAACATTGCCGTCTGTAAACGAAGAAACGCTTACGTTGACCCATTTAATGAGGTCTACGTTTAGACAGTAAAGCCGGCAATTGCTTGCCACTGAGCTATCGTTTAGGGTCACTCCGCCGTCACCGGTAATAACTGAGGCTGGAGTCTGTAAATCGTAGGTGGCGATATAATCCCAGTGGTTGCTTTCGCTTTGGGTAGCGCTAAAATCTGGTGCTGTATCAAGTACCGAGCCTTGGAAATTAAACGTCAAACTTGAGTTCAAAGCTGCGCTTACTTGGAAAACTATGTACCGGTAATCGGAAACATCAAGAGCAATACCGGCGCCGGTGGCAGCGTGTTGGTCTAGTATTGTGTAAAGTCGTGAAGCGTCTGTCTTTCTCTTCTGATACCTGAGCATATCGTTTAGGCAAAATAGCCGTTTTTTCTCCTATATTTTTTAGCTTAATACTGCACGAAGTGA
>Ga0209414_1001546_pt1 | contig 10852 bp, 12 predicted proteins | sample LakVidmifraction_4_FD_181154 | JGI IMG/M metagenome (GOLD analysis project Ga0209414, IMG submission 181154) | Hypersaline microbial communities from Lake Vida, Antarctica - Brine Hole Two &gt;0.2 micron (SPAdes) (version 2) | ecosystem: Environmental > Aquatic > Non-marine Saline and Alkaline >... | reverse complement strand
CTACCGGTGAACTAACACCTAACATCGTTAACTTAACACGACGCATGCAGAAGATGTCCCCCAGCCTCACTACACCTATGGGAACCTTCGGAGAGGTTAAGCCCTCCCCTGCCATGCGCAAAGCCACCAAGATGGTCAAGTCTGTGTTTGGTAGAGATGTGGTGTTTTTCAATCAAGACGACAACTATGGCCCTAAGTTGGGGGGCGTAGTCTTAGGCAACGACAATAACACACTGTTCGTGAAAGCGTACGTAGGTGATGCGTTCATGTCTGTACTGGGGCATGAGCTGACCCACTCCCTCCGGCGTGGGGATGAGGCACTGTACCAGAAACTAGCAGGTGCAGCACGCAGCTACTACAAGACAGATGGGCTAAACGAGTATGGCGTGGAGCGTGGCGGAGTTGATCTACGCAATGCACCCGGTAAGAAGAGCCTGTCCTTGGATGGTGTTGAGGAAGAGCTCATGGCTGATATAGTTGGTACCGCTGTGAGTGACCCCGCATTTATGAGGGAGCTGGCTAGGCGCGATATGGGCTTAGCCCGTCGTGTACTGGACACTGTAATACATAACCTTAAGAGTATCATGGGCAAGGTCAAGAAGGCCTCGCCCGATATCAAGGGTATTAACAGGTATATAAACGATACTGAAAAGCTGTTGACGGAGATGCAGAGTATACTCCGGGAGGAGTTGAATACAAACGGCCAGCCTGCTAGGGGACCCGCGTCCCCACGCCCCGACGAATTAGAGGTACTCAGCCCCGAAATAGGTGATGGCCCTACCACACCCGTACAGGTACAAGTACCTGCAGAAGCCAGACCCGACCGCCCCAATGAGATACTTCCCGGGGGTGGTGGTCGTAGCAGAGGTGGCGTAGATCCAGTAGGACGCACCGAGGCCCTTGCCGAGACAGCACGTACGGCTTCTATTGCCGGTGACCCCATCAATATAGTACACAGAGCAGATGGTAGCTTTAGTGTAGATGGGCGCAGCTATAAGAATAAGAGCCGAGATCACATGAAGAGACTGGCTGACCTGCCGGAGTCCGTGCGTGCATTCATGGACCTCGCTCTGATAACTACTACAACAGGACCACGTGCAGTAGAGGAGATCTACCGTCGCCTGAATGCACATTCACGTGCATTGAGTTCTGATGTGAGCTCCCTTGTCAAGAGAATGGATAGCGACTATGCACTTACCTCTGGTGGCAAGAAGCTGAAAGACGCTACACATGCGGAGAATAGGATGTTCTCCCAGTACATGAACGGTCTTGTCGATAGCAGTACAGTTCGTGCTGAGACAGGCGTTAGTAAAGACTTCATGCGCACACTGCAGAATGCACGTGCCAGTATAAGTGAGCTGAGTGGTGTGTTCATCAATGAGAATATTATCCCATCTGAGATGCGTGCTACTTTCGTGGATAACGCGGGCTTGTATCTGCATACCACCTATGCTATTAATCGGATGAACAATCCGGGTACTGACTTATCGAATCTTTTAGAGAAGATTCCAGCAGAGTTCCGTAACCAGTATGTAGATGCCTTTAAGATGGCATACCACACACCGATCACGGATGGTACATTAACCGACCTTACATTGCCACAGCTCCGTAGAATGGCCACCTCTCTGGGGTTAACCTCTCGTACTGTAGCCACTACGGTGAACAAAAAAACAGAGCAGGAAACACAAGAGGATGTAATACGACTTGCGGGTACAGAGACTCCTATAGAGAGGGTTACTGAGGCACAGCTGCTAGGCGTACTGGCACAGTACCCCGTACCACAGACAGTAGCAGACAGCGTTATTATGAATGCATTGCGTACTGAGGGTGTGAGCCGTGGTGATCGGACTACTGCAAACAAAGGTATTTTACGACGTAAGGAACTGTCCCGTACTGCTAAGCAGCTAGAGGATGCCGGTTATTCTCAGGCAGAGATTGCTATGAAGATGGCCACCCGTGAGGTGATGATGGAAGCAGTAGATCCCGTCACTACGGTAGGTACTACTATGCTTAAGATGATGGATACTATTAAGGGGCACCGCTTCATTAATGCCATAGCCGAGCTTAGGTATGCGGGGCTGGTATCTATTGGGCCCTCTAATTCAGAGAGGGGTCTCACCGCTCAGCTGATTCCTTCGGATCATCCGCTGGCATCTGTACGAGTACCGCTGCCTGAACGTGGCGCTGAGGACTTTACTTTAGCCGGGCCCACATCCGAGACTAAGACAGATGGTCTGTTTGTACATCCTGAGGTAGCTACCATACTACATACAGTACTTGGTATTGGTCCCCTACCCAGCGTGCCCTCTGGGCTCCGTACAATAGCGGCTCTCGGTAAGATGAACTTGACAGCGGGTAGCCCAGCTACCCACATACGTAATATTAAAACCTCTGGGCTTATCTCCCTGTCGCACGGACACGTCATAAATGACCCCAAGATGTTCTTGGACGCGGGAAAACTTGCTCTGGGTATTAGTGCCCGTGACTTATTCCCCGCAAACAAGCTGCGAAGCTCAGACAAGAGTCGGGGTAAGCAGGATGATTTAGATATGATTGGCCGGTACATGGCACAGCTAGGACTGTTACATGATAGTATTGGTGTGGGTGCCATCATGGATCTAGCCGTTAGTAATCTACAAGATAAAAATGCTAAGAATAATCTAGACGGAAATACATTCGTGGATATCAACGGTCGTACTCTAGAGCAGGTAGTTGACGCAGCCACACGTAGGGGCAGTCCCCCCGAGTACACAGACGCTACCTCGATGTCAGTAGCCCGTCGTGCAGGTAAGGCTGTAACTACACCTATAGGCGCAACAGCGGATGGTGCGCGTACTGTAGGCACTAAGTTCTTGGTAGCCTACCGTCTCGAAGATGAGGCCATGAAGGTACGTGCATTCCTAATTGAGCGGGAACGCCAAGCATGGTTGCTTGGTGAAGACGATCTTGTTAAGGCTCTTAAAGGGGAGTCTAAGCCCTCTCCTGAGATGCAGGACAGGATAAGAGAGCATGATAAGAAAGTAGCAGATTATATTACCTCTGTTTACCCTACCTACTCTCGCGTATTTAGATGGGGTCGCGCCCTGAGCCGCGCCTTAACCGTGTCCGATTTCCCCAGCTTTAATCTGGAGATGTTTCGTAATGAATTCCATGACTTAGAGGACATGATGAACCTCGCTAGAGGTACTGGTCGGCATGAAGGCACCAAGCCTGAACGCCGCGCTATCTCTTTAGCCAGCCGTGCTGTGCAGAAGACACTAGCTGCTACTTTCAATACATGGAGCATGGCCGCCATGGGTATAACGGCGGCATCCCTGCTGCGTGGGGATAGTGACGATGAGGATAGCCCCGCATTCAATCCTATGGGTACGAAAGTTACTCCCGCACAGCGTAAGAGAGCAGAGCGTGCGGTGACCTATGCTGAGTTCGGCGGGGTATTTAGCAGACATGATCTTGAGCCCCTTGTCAGGAATGTAGCACCCCCATACTACAAGCACTCACTTCTAGGTATTCATGATTTTGTTCCGGGAGAATATGTAGAACTTGAGATTCTAGATTATAATGTTATCGGATCCCAGTTCTTTAAGCTCGGCAATAATGCAGGCGCGTCAACTGAGATGTTGATAGCTAAGGGGGACTACAAGGGGGCTACTGAGTCCATGTATGAGGCGGCATACGCCGTCGTGTCTGACTACGCCGGTCCTTCCGTAGCTGCACAGATGGCATTAGACCTGTCGGACGGTGTTACTAGTTCGGGCAGGGAGATCTATAACACTGATGATGATACAGTGGTAGAAGCTATAGCTAAGGGGGGTAAGCACTACACACAGACTATGATCCCCGGCGGTGCGATATGGCGGGAAGTAGAAAGATTTGTAGAGGCTGCGTCTGAGGACAGACTAACAGACAAGGTGGAATCCTTTGTAAAAGCTAAGTCGACCCGGATCATACAGTTCCACACATCCCTGACTATGGGACTGCGTAGTTTGGAGGAGGGTCCAGATGGTATGAGAGCTCCTACTAAGAAGATCAAAGGCATGCTTACTAGTGCAGAGGATATATCAGAAGAGGATTTCATGGAGGCATATACCGACGCCGCTGAACGCCGGAGGGATGGTTTCACCCGCGAGCGCAACTTGATACTGAACATCAAGGCATTAGGTATGTCAGAGGATAAGATGCAGCGCGCACTAGAGCTGCGTAGGCAGTCCACCATTGCAGGGCACTCCCTGTATGATTTCATAGACGATAACTACAAGCCTTTCGATATAACAGCAGAGGCTACTCCCGGATCTAGTACCGAGGACCAGCTGCTAGAGGCAGCTCAGGTGCGTCGTAGTGGGTCCAAGTCGTTGGAGGAGGTTGAGGATGCTAAGAAAGCTAGGGTCAGTACCATATTACAGCGCATAGAATGGGCACAACAAGCAGAATTTAATTTAGATAGGAGATCATACGATGGAAATTAGACGTACGCCGGTATTTAGTAGGGGACCTAGCGGTCGTAGTGATCCTGTCCGCCCCCCTATACCCCCTGCTCAGCCTCAATACAGGCCAGCACCCCGAAGGGGGCGCGACCATGCTTCTGCAGGTCAGCAGTATGGCAGCAACGCTGCAGCGGGTCGGGCTATGGGAGGTCGGCGACCGTCGACGGATGCTGTGAGCTCTAATAAAGGGCGCGCAGCTAGGCCTAACCCAGTACAGGGTAGCGTACAGCGGCAGCAGCAGGCTAACCAGAGACGGCAGATGCTCTCACAACGTGTAGCGGGTACCCGCGGTACTAGACCGGCAGCTGCTGATACTCGTACAGCTTTCCAGAACAGAGCTGCATCCCGTACAGCCTCTCGGAGGCCTACACGTGAAATAGCTACGGCTCCAGAGGCTTCCTCTAGAGCACCCATGTTCAGCCGCGCGCCTACGCGAGTTCCCGCACAACGCAGGCCCCCCGCACACCGGGTACCTGTATACCGCCCACCTGTTTGGAGTAGATAATGCCATTACTTCCTATTGAAAACCCCGGATATGGGGATGCTTCTGTAGCCGAAGCCCTGCCTACTGAGCTCGACGAGTGGCGCATGGCTCTACGTAGGCGGCTAATAGCAGCCCGCGGTAACACCTATACGTACACGGACCCCGACGCAGTAGTCAGCCGGGCAGGTGGCAGTATAGATGACAATGGTTCTATTGTAATACCGTGGAACAGCTATAAAGACCCCGCTCACGCGCAGATAGGACCCACAATAGGAGATGGTGCTAGGCAGAACGAGGGACCCGCTAATGACACGGTTACATCACGTATGGGTAGCGACTCTAATACCGCGGGTGGCTCGGGTGGATATGGTTCCCAGAGAAACAACCAGATGGGCAGCTCCTTTGTAAATGGCCCGGGAATGGACATAAACTTCGGCGGTATGCCTAACTTTCTAACAGGAGGGGGGAGTACTTGGTGGCAGCGGGCTCTGCAGACAGGCATCGGCATGGCAGGTAGCGCACTAGGGGGCCCAATGGTTGGGCTGCTCGCCGGTCAGGCGGCTAGATGGGGCTTGAACAGGATGTCAGGGGGCAGTGATCCCTTTGGCGTAGGCGATACCGCCGCACTGTACGCACCTGACGGCTCACATCTAAATGATGGAGTTAGCCGTACTTCCCGAACACCAAATGGTATTATTAATGGGGCGGGGTACACTGCTTTCAACGGTGTTGGAGGTGACGGATTTACCGGAATCTTAGCTCCTACCCCGGAGTATGGTACTGATATGACGCGAGCATCTAATGCAGCTGTCGGTAATGCTACCTCAGGTAACAACAGGACGAATGGATCCACAGGTCGTGCTATGACTACAAGTAACTACTCATCGGGGGGTGGTAACAGTAACGGGGGTACTAGGATAAAAGAGCGTATTAAGAAGGACGACCACTAGGAATTAGCATGGTCATAACTGTATCGACATGTCTACTCCATGCAGGTGATCGAACTCGTGTTGTAGTACTGTAGATAATAGAAGACCCGCCTTGCGGGAGTAGAGGGGAATGGATGTGTCTATGCGCATCTGTTCCCCTTTTAGGTTTAGGGCATGTACTAATACATGCTCCTTCCTAACCACGTCGAGTGCCACTCCGGGAAAGGATAAGCACCCCTCCTCTGCTCTGATACTCCTACCCCACAAATTCTCTAGAGTGGGATTAATGTATACCCGGATGTGGTCTCCGGGTACATTTGTAATAAAGATTGCATTACTGTAGCCTACTTGGTTAGCGCATATCCCTACCCCCTCACCCCTACGCATAGTGCGTATCATGTACACCACTTGCTCCCGTATATCAGGTGTGATATCTGCTACAGGCTTACATGCAGTTGTAAGGGCAGTATGCTCAGGGGGTACTAGCACCATATCATCATAGTTACACATGCCGTTATAGTCTCTCTCCAATGGTTAGTGTGGGGAAGGAGGGGGCGAAGATGGTGAGCACTTTCCAAAATGTGCGCCACACTTCTATCGACCCTCCGGGAATGCCGTTGCGTTCGTATATGGGCAGGTCCGCGAATGTGTCTCCTCGTTTAATCTCCCTATCAGGGAGCCGAACATACACAGGTACGGGACCATACCACGCTCTGTGTGTGTATACGATCCGTATCACGTGCTCTGGCATCTTTATAAATATAGCCATTCATGTCTCCTTCTCGCCTCTCGTGAGGCTTGTTATTATTATATGGTGGTGGGGCTTTCTGTGTACGCTATAAGAAGATTTCCTACTATATTTACACCCTCCATAATATCCTCCACATAGTAGTCTGTAATTTCTTCCAGCATGGCATGGTTGTGCAGTTTATCTGTACTCTCATCCACTACTACAATAGGGATCTGGTTAGCATTAGCCCACCCAAACTCAATGCAGGTTCCTATAGATATCCGATCTGTGCCTAGGGGGAAGTACACTAATAGCACATTACAGTTAGTAGCATCCATCCTGTCGCGCCCAACAATACCCCTAGGAGTGCTTAGTGGGTGGCTCTTCTCATACTTATCCTCTAGTACCCCCAATTTACTTAGGTGCTGCTTATTACGTAGGGGGTTCAGTCCGTTAATACCCCACCCAGCTAGGATATCTATTATAGACTCTCTCCAATCGTTAGCCTCGTCGTATGTACTGCCCGATATCGGACCTGCTAAATATACACTTGGTTTCATTTTATAGTCTCCTACTTAAAGTTATTCATCTGTAGTTAATCCTCGCTCACCGGTTACCCCAGTAAGCCCTGCCTCGTAAACTACTTCTGCGTCTCAGACGATAAGGTTACTATCTTTAAGGCCTTACCTTGGGCCGCTGCAATCTTAAATGAATGCTCCGTTCCTTTGGACTCGCCATCCCAAAAGGCTATACCACACGTAGCATCATCCCAGATAGCATGGTTACGCACATACCCCGCTGACTTACCTGTACCAGCCCAATCAGGTATGTGTATACTGACAGGTATGCCACGTGAGTCTGCGAACTCCTTAGCCCACGTATCTACGCCACGAGCACCTCCCGATATAATAGTCATGGAGATTGTATCCCTCTCCGCCTTATCCAAGAGCTGTGCTAGCTGCTCAAATACCAATGCCCGCGAGGCAAAGCCCCGCGAGCCTACTACTGCTAGCCTACACTCTTTCATGAATATGCCTACTCATCTGTAGTTAATCCACGCTCACTACACAGTACTCGTATACGGGGGCCTACCTTAGCACGCAGCGGCTCAGTCAGGAACTGATCGAACCACCGCTTCGCCGATATGTACCCCCTCTTACTGTACATGTCTAGGTATACCCCTGCCAGTCTGTTAATGTATAACGGATGTTCTGTTATTACCATGTGTCTCTCCTTACTCAACAACACCCCTCTCGGGGTGCTGCCTCGTTTACTTTACTTAGCGTTCATCAATGTGTTTTGTGACTGGGCGTATGTCCTGACGCTGGAGCGTCCACGCATCTGGTGCCCACAATCTCCACACTTATAACCAAGGTACGCCTGTGCTGAGGTCTTAACAGTGTCGCCTGTAAGCTCCACCTTCTCACTACCACACACTGTACATGCTGGCTTATCTTTATTAGTATGCGTAGCAAAGCTAGGATGCAGATGATCCCACGAACGCAGCTTCATATAGACTCTCTCCAGTAGATGCACATCTTGGATGTTGTATTCAACCATGTCCTCCCACGATTGCGTATCACCCTGAACACAGCGCTGCCACAGCTTTAACCCGTCATGCTCTACCTTACGCTCGCCTAACAACTCACGAGCGATGTAGTCCAGCTTATTGGATGTAAACGAGAATGACCTCTTAGCCATCTTCAATGTGTCGATGGACTTATAGGGCACGGGTGGTGGTAGGCTATGCATCAAGAAGCGTGTATTCATCTTCTTAACATCAAACCTATCCCCGTTGTGAGCGATGATATAGTCAGCCTCATTGAGCAGGGAATGTATACCAGTCACAACCTGACGGTCATTCTCACTACCCGGCTTATAACCCTTACTGTTATGCATCGACATGTGCATAACCTCCTCTTCGCCCATCCACTTGGCTGCCCAAGTCATGATGTACCAGTCAGATAACAGCTGGTCTATGTTACGCACCTCAGACCACATCTGCCAGATGTGTGCTAAGATAGGAGCAGTCTCGATATCTAGGAACAATACCCTAGGGGTATCCTGCATATCTACAACTACACCTGCCTCGACAGCAGCTCTCTTAGCTGCGTTAATGGAGCGATCTACAGTGCGGCGACCTACGCCCATTACATCCGCTGCCTTAGAATTAGAGCCGTATTTTATTACGGCATCTATGTACTCCCCTTGCTTAGGAGTTGCGTATTTCTTCAACTCGTTTGTTAATAAATCAACGTTCATATATATCCTCTCTTATTTGTAGACTAGGACCACACACAGCCCCGCTATAACTACGAGCTGGCAGATAGCAATCAACGACAGTATGCCAATCCACTCTGTGGCTACACTTAGTTTCGTGCGCATCATCTGTTCGTGCTTTTGTAGGTAGTTCATGTCCTTCTGGTTCATTAGGCTTCCTCCGATTTATATATAAGTACGTTGTTGGGTAGCTTCTCTAGCAGAGGTTGAACGTCCTGTACACCTAACCGACCGTTACCTACTCCGGGGTAGTTCATATGGAAAGTAAAGTGGGGCCGCGCTGTCGCTACGGCTGCTAGTTGTTCTACTGATTCCTCTATAATACTCATCTCTGCGGGGTCCTTCCAGTGTGTCTTAACTTTAAACCATCCTAGCCGTGTCTCCGGTACACCACTAGTAGATGTCCACAACAGATTAGCTGTGGGGTTCTCTATAATACCCATACCAAATAAAAGATCAACACCGGGTATAGAATCCCGCACCTGTTTTGCGGCACCTCTGCCCATAACAATAGAACCATCTCTCTTCACAACGGGGTTACCTGTGAATAGATATATATCTGGTAGCTGCCACGGTACTGAGTAGTTAAGTAAACCCTCAATTAGAATCATTCTGTATCCTCCTCATCTGTAAGCTCTTGTGTAGAGCAGCCCAGAAGAATATCCTGAGCCTCCTCTAGTTGGTCTACGACATTAGTTACGAACCACTCCTTGTCGTACATGAGTTGCTCGAACTCTGCTAATGCTGCCTCCACAGCATCTCTAACTTGTTGTAGTTCGTCTTCGCTCATATTAGCTAGCTCCACCTTCGGGCATTTTAATTACCTCACTCTCTAAGTCACCATCTGGTATGGGCAACTTATACCCTAGGATATCCTCAATGCAATGGAGGGAGGCTTTACGTAGGTCAGGAAGCTCCCCATCATTAGCAAGGGTAATGTCCACCATACAATCCGATACACCTGCCTCACTTATGTGCGAGTCCACTGTTTCCAAATCCCGCGTAGATGTCATACGAATGATAGTGCCACCATTGTTCTTGATGACCTCAGCTTCGTTGTCGAACCTTACATCGGGGATAATAACTACAGCCCCCTCAAATCCTTGCTCCGTAGCAGCACCATACTTCTCAATAGTGGACTGCATTAGAGTGATCCACACTGCTGGGTCAATCATGTTACGTCCCCAATCCGTACCCAAAGTTTGCATCAATTGGCGGGGGGACTTACCTAGTGTAGGTAACTTCTCCTCCTTCAATTCCCCATCAATATAGGGCTCCAACTCCGCCGGACGCATGATAGATCCATAGCCTGCGAAGTCTAAGAACATCGCTACCATGGATTTCAGGGGCGTAGCAAAGGATTCCTTTGCCAGAACCAGCTGCTCTGTGGACTCATGGTCTGACTGCAGGATTGCATTTAGCATGTTCAATGCCACTGTATCCTTGCCCACTCGGGCAGGGCCACAGATACCTATGAGTGTCAGGTTCTTATCTACGGGTGCTTCTTTAGTCTTTACTTTTGTACCTTCCTTCATTATGTCTGTGCTCCTTCTCGCTATTGCTCGTTTAACCTTCATGATGAAGGTTTGTTGGGTTAGTCACTCTTATTACCGACCTTGGCCTCTTCTATCCACTCGTCTGGTATCTGGCCGATGGCATACTTGATACCGCGTTTATCACACCACTCGCTGTAGCGTTGCTTAGCATTACGGTTCAACTTATTATCAAATTGAAACAGCATGCGGATATCCAGCTTCGGGTTCTGCTCTATCACATTGACCATCTTCTTGCGGTCCTCCAAGGTCCACTTGCCTTTGGTCTCAATGATAATGTTATTAGGCAGGAAGAAGTCTGGATTATACTTCCTCGTTACCGCGGGTTGTACGTAGATGATAGGCTCTCGTTCATACTCGAACTTAATACCTGCGGCCTCTAGCTGCGCTGC
>Ga0209414_1001545_pt1 | contig 10854 bp, 7 predicted proteins | sample LakVidmifraction_4_FD_181154 | JGI IMG/M metagenome (GOLD analysis project Ga0209414, IMG submission 181154) | Hypersaline microbial communities from Lake Vida, Antarctica - Brine Hole Two &gt;0.2 micron (SPAdes) (version 2) | ecosystem: Environmental > Aquatic > Non-marine Saline and Alkaline >... | reverse complement strand
CTTTGCCATCCTCTTTACCACCTACCACAAATTCATCTACCTCCACTCGCTTGACCATCGGGAAATTCCCACTAGACTTCATAGCCTCACGAACCTTGTAAATGAACATTCTTGCGGTATATGGGGTGATACCAAGTCGCTTTGCTAAGTAACTTGCAGATAAACTACGGGTGCTGGTCGCCATTTCAAAACAAATAATAAAAGCCTTGTCCAGTCCGAATTTCACTTTATGAAAAAGTGTATTTGCCGAAAGTGACTCCGTGTGGCTACACTTATTACAGGTGCGACTATAATTGGCACGTATCTGACACCTGGAATGACTGAATTTCACGCATTTAAAGCCTTTTTTCCATTTGATCTCTGATAGATATTCCTTACAAGGATCCACAGAATTGAACCGAGCATAGAACTTTTGGCATTTTGCCCTTCAAAATTAATCATAATATCCCTTGTTTATTGGTTACTAAGGTATGAAACTAAATAGCGACCTCTATAATTTTATAAGCAGCGCCGTAGTTTACCTCGTATTTTTTGCTGATGGCAAAAAAGGAATAGATTGTGGCAACTCTTTGAATAACCTGATGAGATCCGGGAAGTAAGTAGTTCTTTCTCTTCAATGTGATTGGACGGATTTGGTTTTCTACCAGATTGAAGTAACCATCATAGAGATAAGCGGACAAGCATCCCGACTAGAAACACTATAGGCAAGAGCTTTTCCTGTCTGGATTTTAGGTAAGGTAATAAGCTGCGGGATCACCCAATTCATTGATTAGGGGTAGTCCAAAACGAATAAACCACTATGAATTAAAGCCAACATTACGTGATTACTCAAGTATCAAAACATCTGTGTCTTTATCGGATTTCCTATGATACCCTAAATATTTATTTGCCATTTTATCAGTAATATTTCAGTAGTCCAACATCAAAAATGTCCTTCCAATAGCATTTATTCAATTTGGCGAATACCTACAGTAGCCTTCTTGAACTTCTTCCCTTCATCCTTTTCATAAAAATTCTTATGTCTTGATAAAAACGGTACTCTATGTAAAATATGTACGTAATCCTTGCTGACAACGCCTTTCAAAATGCTCACTCCTTCCGTATCAAACACATGTGCTAAAAGTGATCTGTACCTTTTAAAAAAATATGCCTTCATAACTACAGGATAACGGTGTTTTGTACTCCAAACCATATGGGCAGCCATCCTCTAAACTGAATGTCCGTTTCCCATTTGTTCTGCCATAACGCAAAGGTAGGTTTTTTTAGAAGCTAATGCGAGAGGTACTAAAGTGTATAATTCCAACTATTTTTGAGACAAAAAAATACTACTTTTTCTATATGTAAAACACTAATTTCAAGACCTTTAATTCTTGCAAAAGTTTAGTAATTCAAACAAGACTTTACTCCATCAATTCTATAACGGCAATTATCGGTAAATGATCTGAAGCATACGTTTCATTTATCACTTTATGGGATTTCACTTTAAATTTATTCTCTGGATGAGTGAATGCTATAAAATCTATAGCCCGATTAGGTTCATTTACGGGAATAGTTGGCGCACAATCTCTACAGGTTCTTGTAAATTCACTATCCAATAATTTAATAGTTGCCGATCCCTCTATATCATTAAAGTCGCCAGCCAAAATCATTGGTTTTCCAACTTTTTGTGAAATTTCCAGAATTTTTTCCAGCTGAACGATCCTACTGGAGGAATCTTTTTTGTAATCTAAATGAGTACTAGCAAAAATCATTTCAGGACCTTCCGGAAGTTTTACTTCAGCGAAAGCTAAAACCCTTTCTTCTGTAATGTCATCAGGAGCATTTGGCAAAATTTGGGATGTTGCATTCTTTAAAGGGTATTTAGATAGAATAGCATTTCCATACCTCCCCCCATCATAGTTTAAAGCCTTTGCAAAATAGAAGTACATTCCTAGTCTTTCTGCAATAATTCCTGCTTGGTTTCCTTTTCCAGATCTTTCTGTATTGGCATCGACTTCCTGTAATGACACAAAATCGGGATCATGGGTTTTTATAGTGGCTACAATAGCATCTATATCAATTACATCTGGCCTGGAAGGAGGATTTGCATGATGAATATTATAGGACATTACACGAAGGTTTTCCTGATTTTCATTTATTTGTGCATTGGGCGCCTGAGAGGGATTCTTTGATGATGAACAACTGGAAAAGGAGGTCATTAAGGTGACTCCTAAAAATAAGATTAAAAAAAGAATTTTCATAAGATAGTGACTAGACCGTTGCCAAGATTTTTTTATTGAAAGATTGTTTTGCATAATGAAATAAGATTTCAAAGTATATATTGTTGTAAAAAAATTGAACTTCCTTAATACTATTAATTGCGAATACAGCAAAAAAGACTCTACGATTATTACTTACCTTTTATTACAAGTGAATCTACCATATTTCCTTCTTCATCTGTAACCTCAACATGCAACCCCTCACCATTAGCTTTAGCTTTCAGCATAGTACTGTTTGAATTAACAATTACTGGAAAATTTCGTGTGCCTACTAGTGCATCAAGTTTGAGGTTTTTATGCAAATGACCTGATAACATCAGATCAATTCCTGCTTTATTCAATACTGGTACAAATTTTTTAGCGATCTCTTGAGCCCCATGCCAATCCCCAATAGGTGGTATATGTACAATCACTATTTTATACGGTGCATTTATAAATTGTTCCGTCATAACTACATTCTTTAGCCACGAAACTTGCTCGCTACGATAATTATCGAACGCAGCAATTCTATCATATTCAATGTCCGAATCCGGTTTATCCTCTCCAGAATCCAGAACAATGAAGTGCACTGGTCCCTGTTGGAAACTATAGTATAATTTTCCTGTCGGACTAGGAAAATAATTTGGAAAAGTATCTGCAAAGTCCCCTCTAGTCTCATGATTCCCTCTCGCGTAATACATCGGGACTTCTTTAGCGAAAACTCCGACAGCCGCATCCATAAAACCCTCAAAGATTTGTTCTTCACTTTGCAAGTCGCTCAACATGTCACCGTTAAAAAAAACTAAATCAATATCCTTCCAATTCTTATCGCTTATAAGTTTCCTCATCACACTATTTCTGCCATGAATATCATTGAGCATCAAAAAAGAAACATCTTCTTTAGAGGAGTTATTAGTAGTAAATTCTAGTGGTTTCTGTCTGTACACATTAGTAGAAACTATATCTCCATAAATTAAATCACTCCCTTTATGTCTTAGAACTTCCTGCGTAACTATACGATACCGGTAAGTTGTTCCGGGATTTAAATTATTGATTTGAACCGAATGCAGTCTTGAGACCTCTTTTAGTCCATGACTGGTCGCGAAATATTTCGGTCGTTCAACTCCATAGAAATGTGTACCATCATTCGGTGCCAATTCAACCCATGATATTCCTTTTCTGTTGGTGGTCCAAACAATCGTGACACCGGTTTCATTTAAGTGCTGCAAATAAGGTCCATGAGTCAATTCAAAATCTCCGGCATTAAATTTCCCAGGATTATCTCTATCTTCTAATATCCCGGGAGAATTTAATTCTTGAGCTTCAACAATTCCTGTAATGGAGACAAAGCAAATAATAGCCAAAAAACGCAGGTTACCTCCTCTGAAAGAAGTCGTCAAAGTTAAACTTTTACCACAGGGAAGGTAATGGAATATAGTTTTTAAAATAATTTTTGAAAGAGAGTGTATCATTGAATTTTTTCTTTATGGATTCTTTAAAAACTGAAGAAAAGAATAGCTACCCGACAGATTTTTTTAAACCTTGAAAAGGAGACCACTACAAGAGCAGTCTCCTAAAAAACTAGAATGAAAAGAGAATTTTTTTCATCATTATATAATTACTTATTATTCCATTTAAACTCCACTATAACAGGAAAGTGATCTGAAATAAAGCGTCTCCCCCGTTGCCCATCCAGAACATGATATTTCACGGGCAATAATTCATTACCCTTGTAAAACACATAATCGATTCTGTAGCGGTCGCCTTTTGCTTCCACATCCCAGCTATTAAAGGTATAGCCGGGGGTATAAATCTGGTTTTCATCTAAATTGGAAAACGTATCTTCCATTTCATTATCTACTAAGATGGTATAAGCTTCCGAATCCGGTGCTGTGTTAAAATCCCCTGTCAGGATTACCGGTTCATCTCCTACAATTTCTTCAATCTTAGCAGTGATTATTTCAGCGCTCTTTTTCCTCGCTACTTCCCCTCTATGATCAAAGTGAGTGTTAAAAAAATAAAAAATCTTTCTCGTGTTTTTATCCTCAAATTTAGCCCAGGTTACAATACGAGGCAAGGAAGAATCCCAGCTCTTTGATCCTAACTTTTCGGGAGTTTCAGAAAGCCAAAAAGTATCACTCTCAAGAACTTCAAAGCGATCTTCATTATAAAAGATGGGGCTGTATTCGCCTTTTTTCCCACCTTCCCTACCTTTGCCAATAGACCGATAGTTAGGAAGCAAAGCTTCCAAATCTTTCAACTGAGTGTAGGTTACTTCCTGCGCTCCAACAATTTCTCCATCAAAAAATCGAATACTTTCGGTCAACCACTTCTTCCTATTGTCCCAAATGTTTATGCCATCATTTGGACTATTCATTCTAATGTTGTAGGACATTACAGTGAAGTTATCATTGTTTTTTTGTGCAATTCCTCCAATGCTCATAAAGAGGAATACGACAAGTATTATCATATTTTTCATTACCATCCTGGATTTTGTTCTAAATTCGGGTTCAGCTGTAACTCTATACGCGGAATAGGATAAAGATACCCTCGATTCTCATCAAAATTAAGATTATTATCAGGGTGTGGCATGACTAAGCCATTCTCATCTAGAACAATATCAGCCCCGAGTTTATAATACTGCACCCCTGCTACTTGATTCGTCGGTTTGTCTCCTTCATATAGCACTACATTTACAGCGCCGTCTTCCGTCAGATCATATTCTCCGGGCCCAGGAAAGTACATGCCTCTTAAAGGTGCAGTCAGGGCATGGGCAGCTTTCCATCGTACAATATCATCCCAGCGGAAATTTTCCATATATAGCTCGATCCGTCTTTCTCTTCTAATTTCCAGAATTATTCCCTTATTGGTTCCATCTACATCTGGATATTGATCAACAAGAAATGGATCCTCATTATTATTGGCCATTTCTAAAGACAAACCAGGCATACCGACTCTCGCTCTTAGTAAATTAATTGATTTATCCAAATCCTCCTGAACGAGTGTCCCCAATTCTGATTTTGCTTCGGCATAAATCAAAAGAACTTCTCCAAACCTAAATAAAGGTAGATCTGTAATAGATTGGCTGTAAGTATCATATTCTGGTTCCGTTACATACTTAATAATTTGATACCCCGTAACCGTAGCTCCGAGATTTGGATCTAACTCTATGGATTGTCCTAACCGGGTATAACCAGGCGTCACTATTGTCTGAGATAATCGCGGATCCCGATTAGCTATTTCCTTTGTAAAAAATATTTGATTATAGTTTTCTTGATCTGTAAAACGAGAACCATCCTGATATAAATAACTATTAACCATATCTTTTGGCATTCCTGGCATCCCGTAAGATCCGGTTGTAGTGTAGTAATTTACATTATGGTTTACATTGAGCGGCTCATAATATTGCCGGGCCAAAATTATTTCACTACCTATGGCTGCATGAGAATTGAATAAATTTAAATAATCCTCCTGTGGGTTTCCAGTACTATACACTGTATAAGGAGAATTGTTGATTAATTCTTCAGATGCTTCTATCGCAGCCTCTAAATATTTTTCATAACCGTCAATGCCCCGGTATTTTTCATAGGTGCCTTCATATAATCCTACCCTTGCCTTCAAAGCCAGAGCTGTGTATTTTGTTATTTCATACACTTGTTGTTCGGCATTCATATTTTCAATGGCCCAGTTTAAATCTTCCATGATTTTATCTACTATGAACTGGCGAGAATCCCTTGGTTTCTGTAATGCTTCATCATCGGTAGGATCAATTGTCGTGGCATACCAGGGAACTTCTCCGAATCTTTTAAGCTTATCAAAATAAAAATATGCTCTAAAAAATCGCGCAACACCACCGTAATGTTGTTTGGCAGCTTCGTTATCCCCTTTTTCATAATTCTGTAAGAAAAAGTTTATATCCCGAAGATATTCCCAATCCCATCCGCCACCGGAAGTAGGGATTATTCGCGCTCCTCTCATTTCTTCACTAAGAATATTTTCTACAATATTATCTGCTTTGGCATCTCCATTATAAATAGAGGTATGAGGAAACATTCGGTAGAATCCGTTCGTATAAAGTTCCAAATCACTTGCCGTGGTGAAGAAGTTTTCTGCGGTAACTTCGGATAAAGGCTCTTTTTCCAAGAAATCGTCACTACATGAAGATAGACTTAAGCCAATTGCCGTTATTATTAATAAACGTTTAAAATTCATAATTCTTTTATTTAAAATTGAAATGTTAATCCTAATGAATAAATTTTAGAAAAAGGCACCGTTTGAGCCGTGCCTCTATTGGAAGATGTTGAAGGTTGATTGAGATTAACAGCATTACTGGCTGCTTCCGGATCAATATAATCTGTCAATGGCGAAAAGGTCAAAATGTTTTCACCACTAAGATACAGTCGGAGCTTTGTAGAAGGGGATTTTGATATAATACCTTCTGGTATAGTATAACCGATCGACAAATTCTTCAAACGCAGGTAAGCCACACTCTGTAAGTACCTATCATTAATATGGTCCAGTTCCCCTGATAATGCGACATATCCTCTCAATTTTGGAAAATAGGCATCTGGGTTATCAGGTGTCCAAATATTATTAGCGAGATCTTTTCTAATAAAGGAGTTGTAGGGTCTGTTGTACATAGCCCAGAAAAGACGTGAATCGTCATTAGGATACCAATCTTGCTTACCCACACCCTGAAAGAAAACTGAAATATCAAATCCTTTCCATTCAGCATTAGCCGAAAAACTATATAAATATTGTGGTGCTGAATTTCCTATAATCTCTTTATCTCCAGAATCATTGACTGTATTTTCTCCTTCGTTTATCATTCCATCTCCGTTTAGATCGACGTACTTTATATCTCCTGGTAAAAGTCCTGTGGTTGCATAAATACGGGTTGAAACATAGCTTTGATCCGCATGTTCACTTATATCTTCTTCAGATAAAAAAAGGCCGTCCACGTTATATCCCCAAAGTTCACCAATAGTCATACCTTTATAAAAATCTATGAGACTTTTATTGGGGTTATCAAAGCGTGTGATCTTTGTTACTGAGTTCGAAAGATTTCCGGTCAATGAAAACGAGAAGGTGTCATTTCCTAACTCAAATGAGTCATTATAACCTAATGAAAGTTCAAATCCTTTTGTCCTTAGATCTGCTGCATTTTCTAAAGGTGATGCTGCTCCCAGGACACTAGGCAAAGTAGTCCCTTCTGCTAGCATTCCGTTTGTATCCCTTTGAAACCAGTCAAAACTCATTGATAAACGATTGTCAAGTAAAGCAATGTCCGTTCCTAAATTGAGTGTATTGACTTCTTCCCAGGTAATCTCAGTAGGATTTAAAGCTGGTGACTCTATATAGTTTAATGTAAGACCATTTATTGCATAACCATTATATAAGCCATTTGGAAGCGTGGGGTAATACGCATAGTTTCCAATATTCTGGTTCCCCAGAGAACCATAAGAAGCACGCAATTTAAACATATTGAAAGTATCCGTCAGATTTTGAAAAAAACTTTCCTTATTCATAAGCCAACCCACTGATGCTGAAGGAAAGAATCCCCACCGGTAAGTAGATGGAAACCTTGAGGTAGCATCGTATCTTCCGTTAAATTCCAGCAAATACTTATCCTGATAGTCATAAGAAAGACGATAAAATAAACCTCTCAAGGACCATTCTGAAGCATTTCCTGTTGCTGTCGGATTGTCCGTGGCCAACCCAAGAGCATTCAAATTATCGGAAACAAGGTTCTGTTTACTAGCTGCTATGCTCTTCGTCAAGTATGATTCCTGATTAAAGCCTATCGTTGCTTTTAAGTTGTGATTTCCAAGGAGCTTTCTATATTCTCCATAGATATTAAAGGAATCATACTTGCTCATCGTTCTATATTCATTTAATTGATCTGTTCCCATCAAACCTATCTCCCCTGGATATATAGAATAAGGGATTCGAGTAGAACGCTGATATCGACGATAATTATTTCTTCGAATAGCATAACTTGCATTAATTTCTAATGAAGGAAATGGTGTTAGTTTAGCTGATGCTATGTTCGAAAAATTACCCATATTTGTCTGTTGTTGAGAGGTTCCCTGAAGTAAAGAAGCATAAATACCATCGCCAACAGTATAGTTGTTTAATTCGGTTCTCCACAAAGCCGATCCATCGGGGTTTGTAGGCACATAAGAAGGTAAAGCGTGTACCCAAATCATACTTCCCCATACATCTCTATAGCCATACTGCGTTCCTCCATGTTCTAAATCTTCAGAACTATTGTATTGCATGTTGTTTGAGAATGTTAACCAATCATTAACTTCAATATCTATTTTCCCTCTCAGATTGTACTTGTCGTAGTAATCTTCCTGTACTTTTAAGATTCCTGTAGATTGATAATTTCGATAGGAAAAATATGCCTGTATTTTTTCAGAACCACCAGAAATTGAGGCATTATAGATTTGTGAAGGGGAATAATCCCTAAAAAAGGTATCCCACCAATTAGTGTGGCCATAATGAATATACTGCTCCTTTCCATTCCGTACATCAGTAATCACCCTTGCAAGCGAGGGATCCTCAGACACCTCTTGTAAGGCCGCGTAATCAGCCTCGTTATATCCAGTATAGGAAACTCCATTAGCAGACCTAAAGGCTTCATCTACCAGTGTCACTGCTTGAAAGGGATCGGTTACAAAATCCGTATTCATTGTAGGTGTGCTAACTGCCATTGTAGCACCTGCGTTTACAGTAATAACACCCTCTTTAGCATTTTTAGTTGTCACCAAAACCACTCCGAAAGCACCTCTAGCTCCATATATAGCTGACGCACCAGCATCCTTCAAAACACTTATCGATTCAACATCATTTGGATTCAAATTACTTAAACTTCCTTCCACTCCATCTATTAAGATCAAAGGCTGACCTCCATTGATAGATGTAAAACCTCGAATATTTATTCTTGGTTCTGCCCCAGCTTCACCAGTAGATTGCGTTACATTTAATCCAGGACTGAGACCTTGTAGACTCGAACTAACATCTGCTACGGGACGTTGACTAAGACCTTTCGTCTCCACAGTACTGACTGCATTTATTAAGTCCTCTCTACTAGTCTCACCATATCCCACTACAACAACTTCCTCTAAAGCTTGTAAATCTTCTTGAAGAGTGATTTCGAAAATAGTCTGAGAACCAATAACAATTTCTTGTGACTGAAAACCCAAAAAAGAAAAAACCAGAATAGCTTCATCCTCATCAGGAACAACTAACGAAAATTCTCCATCAAAATTGGTTATTGCTCCAATGGAGGAATTCTTCACCTGCACCGTAACTCCAGCAAGAGGCAAACCATTGACATCTTCAATCTTTCCTGACACATTTCTTTCCTGAGACCAGGATTGCAAGGAAATGAAGAGAACCATAAGTAAAAATGCTTTTTTTAGAATTTCATTCATAATAATAAGAATTAAGAATTAATTTTGGCAATATCCGCTTCTATACCATCTACGATAATAAGAGGAGATCCTCCATTTATAGAATTAAAACCACGAATATTTATCTCAGGAGTTGTGGATGGATCACCACCAGATGACGATCTAATATTTAAACCGGGTACAGTTCCTTGCAGAGAACTTGCTATGTCTGCCGATGGTCGTGTTACAACATCTCCAATCTCTGCAGTACTAACCGAATTAACAAGGTTTTCTGATTTTTGAGTACCATATCCCACCACCACAACTTCATTCAGGCTTTCTGAATCCGCTTCCATTGTTATTTCAAACGTGGATTGCGACTCAACAGCAACTTCTTTCGACTTATATCCTAAAAAGGAAAAAACGAGAATTGTTTCCTGGTTCGGTACCCTTAAGGTAAACTCTCCATCAAAATTAGTGACTGTTCCTGTGGAAGAACCTTTTATTTGCACGGTTACGCCCGGCAAAGGTAATCCGGCTTCATCTAAAACTTTTCCTTGAACAGTTTGTTGAAAATTAACGGTTTCAGGCGTTGTTCCCGCATTAAAATTTGAAGCAAATGCTTCCGAGACAATTAAAAGAAGGCATATGATATATACCTTCTTTTTTAAAAAAAAATGTATTTTTGTGTTCATTACAATTGGCTATAAATTAATTATTTGTAGTCCTCATTAAGCCCATTCTGTTGCAGCAGAATGGGCTGTTTTTTTGGCTAATTCAAAGGCTTGTCTTTTCTTATAAAATATTTATTTAGAGTTAGATTCCAGGGTTTTGATATTTGATCTCAAAACTATGAACTTCTTTCCCCAGAAAGATTTTTTCTAGTTTAAGATACTATTAACTTACTATTAACTTACTTTTAAATTGGTGATAGGTAAGTCTATGGAATATGGAATAAATTAGCTTGAGCACTATAAGTTTACAAGACCTGGCCTCATTTTGCATTAATATTTTCAATGTCAGGTTAAAATTATGGTGAGATCACTTGGGACAGTTCTACCTCCTCATGGCCTGGTGATTCACTTATGATGTCTGTTCCGGATAGGATTACTTCATACTTGGTCATTTTTGCCCATCCCCCGATATGGTTCAAAGTAAAGCATCTTTTAAGGATTTAAAACTCGTTCAGCATGTTCCCTAAGTTCTCCATCAGGGCC
>Ga0209414_1001543_pt1 | contig 10866 bp, 6 predicted proteins | sample LakVidmifraction_4_FD_181154 | JGI IMG/M metagenome (GOLD analysis project Ga0209414, IMG submission 181154) | Hypersaline microbial communities from Lake Vida, Antarctica - Brine Hole Two &gt;0.2 micron (SPAdes) (version 2) | ecosystem: Environmental > Aquatic > Non-marine Saline and Alkaline >... | reverse complement strand
GGGCTGGATTGGAAAAATAAATGTCCAGCACGAATAACAGAAACAAAGAAATCAACGACTTTGTAGTGCCTTTGAAAAAACAATTGTTGATTTGCAATGACTTACAGCACCTAAAAAGAAACTAGGGTTAGTTGTTAGTGGTTAGTGGTTAGTAGTTGATCCGCCTTCGCCGTTCTGGACTATGGCGCGACAAGAATGCGAAGATGGTAGAAAATACCCCTCCGTCACGCTGCGCGCGCCACCTCCCCTAAACAGGGCAGGAGCACTTTGGATTAATAGTTAAATTACAAATTTGAAAATGACACATCGGCCTGATACGTCGGATTTGACAGATCTACAAACTTAATACGTACCACATAATACGTATTACGAAACTAACAACTAAATACTAACAACTAAAAAACGGAATTTTTATGATATATACGAAATATGGAAAGACAGATATGAATGTTTCTGCCATTGGATGTGGTGGAATGAGATTTACAGAACCTTATGATTCAGATTCATGTCACGAGATGGTTCAATATGCTTATTCAAAAGGCATTAACTACTTTGATACTGCTCCTGGATATAATGCCGACAAATCAGAGATAATCTTTGGTAGGGCATTTAAAGATATGTTTAAAACTAGAAAAGAGAAACCTTTTTATGTTTCAACAAAATCAAATTGCGATAATCCTTCTGACTTACGAAGAAACCTAGAAAGATCACTTGAACGAATGGGATTGGATTGTGTTGATGTCATGCATGAATGGTGCATAACAAGCATGGACGCATTTGAACACAGAAAAGCAAATGGCATTCTCAAAGAGCTGACAAAGATAAAAGAAGAGGGGTTGGCGAGACATATTGCAATTTCAAGTCATCTTCCTGGAGAAGAAATTCGAGAAGTTTTAAATGATTATCCATTTGATGGAGTTCTTCTTGGCTACTGTGCAATGAACTTTCAATATAGGGATTCAGGGATTGATGCTGCATACAAGAATCAACAAGGTGTTGTATGTATGAATCCTCTTGCAGGAGGTTTGATTCCTGACCATCCAGAACTTTTTGAATTTCTCAAAAAATCAGAGAATGAGTCAGTAGTAGATTCTGCACTTCATTTCCTGATTGATGACCCAAGGATTAATGTTGCTCTGGTTGGTTTTTCAAATAAAGATCAAGTTGACCAAGCAATTGCTGCAATGGATAGTTATCAACCACTATCAACTGACTACAAAAGTTCATTAATAAGTAATCTCAAAGAGAATTTCAACTCAATATGTACTGGTTGTGCATACTGTAAGGATTGCCCAAAAGAGATTCCAATACCTGCATTAATGGGTACGTACAATCAGTTTCATATAACCAAAAAGCCAGAGAATATGATTAATACGTTGCTATATCATTATGGAATATCAAAAGAGAAGACAATAGAACACATTGATTCGTGCATTAAGTGCGGGAAGTGTGAACGAGAATGTACTCAGATTCTTCCAATCATTGCAAGGATGCAGGAAATGAAAGAGATAATTCAAGCAAGCATTAATTAATTAAGAATGAATAATTAAAAATTAAGAATTGATTGAAGAGAAGAATGAGCCAAGCTCATAATAATTCTTATCCTGCCATTCCGAGGGTGATTGAAAAAATATAGAGCAATATTGCAATTGTTACAAACGACAATAGTGTTGTTGTCGCAACAGCTACTGCTGCTAGGTGCGAATTACACTTCATCTGATCTGCCATTATGTACGATGAAATAGCCGTAGGAGTTGCTGTAAGAAGAACTGTTGCCAATAGCATATATCCCCGTAACCCCAAAAAATATGCAACACAAAAACATATTACTGGAGATAAAATGAGTTTAACGAATGTCCCCGCAAATGCTATTCTTACCATTGAAAAATCATTAATTTTTGCAAGAGAGCTACCAATACCAAGTAGTGCAAGCGGAAATGCAAGTCCCGCAAGCGACGACAAGCTACGTGCGCACATTTTTGGCAGAGGTATATGACAAGCAGCAAAAAAGCCCCCAGCAACAGCAGCAATAATTAAGGGATTCTTAACAACGCTAAATACTATATTTAATGCTGAAGGTTTTTTATTGTCTTCAGAAAAGATTGTTAGAACAAGGACTGCAAGAATATTATAACAAATCATTACGGGCATTATGCCAAGAAAAAGGTCTGCAAACAAATCATTCTTTTCTGCTTCTGGCATAATACCATCAAGCACAAATGCAAGAATTGGAATACCAATATAAAACATGTTAGAGCGATATCCAGCTTGAATAGTTACTCCAATTGTCGGACGAGGGAATTTAGCCATTTTGGCAATAATATATGCAGTGCCGGCACTTATGAACATCGCAACAATCTGAGCCACTGTGATTCTCCAGGTGTCAGCGAGATCAAGTTCAGATTCTGAAATTTTAAGAAAAATCAAAGAAGAAAGGCCCAAGAAGAATGCAAGTTTATTCAAGCCTTTCTGTATTTCAGGTGTCAAAAACTTTTTTTTAGTAAGTACAAAACCTATTACAAGAATAGCAAAAACAGGAAATAGAATGTTGAGAATATATAAAACTTGTTGCATGATATTTATAGAATTTATTTTGTTTGGGTTGACATATTAACAGATTTAAATCCAGCGGTTCTTGAAATTTCCATCAGGTCAACAACCACACCATACTTTACATCTCTGTCAACAAATAGGATAAGAGTCTGATCTGCATTCACATTATTAAAATCAATCATGTCTTTTTTCAAGCGTTCTTTCTGTTCTGCTTTATTAAGTATAAACCGCTTATCATTAAAGAAAACAATACTCATTGAGTTGGTTCCACTCTCAATAGAAGAGACAATCGCTGAGATTGAGTAAGAGGTTCCTGATGAAAAATTTTGTTCCGGCAGATTTACTTCTATACCCGGCACAAGAAAAGCCGGCTTAACAACCCAAATTGCAAATGAACATACAACTAACAAATCAACCCATGGAATACTTGCAAAGAATGGATTTCTATTTGTACCATACGGTAGAAATTTTCTTCTATATTTAGATTTACCAATGATGTCTTTAATCATCTTTTTTGTTTCCATTTGTTTTAAAGAAAGAAATAGTCTCATATGAAGCTTGTTCCATATCCATAACAATACGATCAATCTTTAGTGACAAAAGATTTAAGGCAGCATAACTTGGTATTGCAACCATAAGACCGGCAATTGTTGTAATCAGAGCAACATATAATCCAGACATATAATCGGCAGACTGCACTAGAGGAAGCTCCTGATTGATTATAAGAAGATATCTAAAGACACCAAGAAAAGTTCCCAAAAGGCCGAGTAGTGGAGCAAGCTGAGCAATAGACATAATAACAATCAGTCGCCTTTCCATTCTAGATATTTCGCATTGAGAAGCTTCTTCTGCAAGTACTCTCAGATCTTCTTTAGACTGACTACTATGTTCAATAATGGTTCTTACCAGATATGCAATTGGCCCAGGGCTGTTGCTACAGATCTCCATGGCTTCTTCTTTGTTTCCACGTTTCAAAACATTAAAAACCCCCATAGTAAAGTCATCCACCTTGAGTCTTGCCCGATGAAGGTGAACATACCGTTCAACAAAAACTATTCCTGACAAGAGTCCCGCAACCAATATAAACCAAAGGACAATACCTCCCTGACTAATTATCATATTTAATTCCATAAATCTTCCTTTTCTATTAGTACATAGTGCATAGTGTACAGTGCACAGTGCATAGTTTTTTATCCGAGGGTTGACGTTCCCTCTGTATTTTTTAATAGCCAATAGCCAACACGGAAGATCCAAATCCCGTCTTTAGCTCTACGAGCGACGCCTGACACTGCCGTGGGCAGGAAAAAACTTTTTTATTTATGTTTTCCTAGGGCGTTGCCCTAGGCTATGTTATTACGGGCTGTTAGCCCTTTTCGGCGATAATTACTTGCTGTCGCGCAGGTGACTCGCCGCTACAGTTTAGTGTTCGTATCTATTGTAGTGTATTGTAGCGTCGACCGTTGGTCGTCGAATTAAATAAACACCTGCGGCTGTGTCCAGCATAGCTCTTTGAACGACGCAGGGAGCTTTTCCAAAATTAACCATTAACAACTGACAACTAACCATTATTAATAGAATGCCCACCAATATTTCTTTTTTATATTCTTAATACGTTGCTTTATATTATCTGACGAACTCTCATTTAGGTCTTCAACTTTTTGCAATATATTTACAACTTTTTTCCAATCTTCAAATCTTTCTAATATATCAGCACCACTGATACCAGCAAGAGTCACCCACTCTTTCACACTACTGTCATAAACTTTACCATTTTCAATATCATTCTGGTACCTTAAAACAACGTTTTCATAGTACTGCTTTAAAGCTGCATCCATATTATTCAGTTTTTCATATGTTTTGCCAATCTTATATGCGGCTTGAAACGCAAGTTCAGGAGGAGCTTCATCATCTTCTGAAATGGTTTTATAGCATTCAATACTTGTATCGTATCGCTCATTGTCGTCAATGGCAATAATCAAATTGCAATCACCTTTTCTTCCGAGTGCCGCATATTTGATTTCTGAGTCAGGATATTTATTAATGATTTCATCAAACAAAACAATTGCTTCAGAATATTTTGCCAGTTCAGTTAGAGCATCAGCTTGGGCAAAGTATGCATAAGGTACAACATACGAGTCTGCATGCTGTTTAATCAAGTTTCCAAGAATATCAATTGCTTCGGAGTATTTCTGCAGTTTTACGGCACTTCGACCAGCCTGCAAAAGGGCAAGAGGAGCAAAACTCGTTGCGGGATTTTCATTTGCACATTCGATAAATATTATTTTTGCTTTTTGATAATCTTCAATATTAAAGTATAATTTAGCCATCCAAAACTTAAGTTTCGCTGCATATTCTGATTTTGGATATTCCTTTAGGAAATCTTCACTACTTCTCAAACTAATATCATCATTACCTAGCCAGTAATTAACAATACATATCATATATAGGGCTTTTTCTTTTTGTAGAGAGTCTGGAAACATAGTGACTACTGTTTCAAAGTCCACCAATGCAGATGCAAACTCAAACAGTCTGTAATATAATTCTCCTCTGCCTATATATGCTGTTGCCAAAACTTTATCAGACACCCCCGCAGCAATTGCATCTGTATATATATCCACAGCGGTTTGTAAATCTCCTATTTCAATATACAACTGCGGTAACTGTAACCAAATTTTTTCAATAATTGGTTGATACTCACACTGATCTTTTAATGCAAGAAGATGAGCAATTGCCTCTTCATACTTTTTTTGTTTATATAGAGTTTCTGCTATCTGATATTTTGCCTGCGTAACAAGCGATGAGTTTGGAAAACTCACGACTAAATTACTATAAATCCCCTGAGCAATAACAAATTGTTTATTGTTAAATCTTTCGTCCGCCTGTTTGTATGTGTACAATGCTTGATCCACTTCGGAATCGGATATTTTTGCAGCCTTTCCAAAAGCTGCAGCAGCCTCAGAGTATCGCCCAAGTTTATTTAGAGTAAGTGCCATTCCGGCATAAACTTTTGAAAAGAGAGATTGATTATCAAAGCTTTCCAAATATTTCTGATATTCAAGAAGGGCTTCTTCATATAATCCATTATCGAAGAGTGAAAGAGCAAGGTTTAACTGACTTGTTGCGGCAAAAACTGATTGGGGATATTCTCTAATAACTTTTCTAACCTGCTCAATGGACTCGGCATTAATATTGTTTCTTAATTTTAAATTTGCAAGCTTAAACTTACCCTGAGCTTGGCTTTCAGAATCTTCAACCAATTCAATTCCCTGACTATACGCAACCATAGCATTGGTGTGCATACTTGGTATTTCAGAATATATATCACCAAGAGCATAAGCTGCAGCAGATCTAACCCCTGACAAATACTGATCAGAGTCAATAATCTCCTGCAAAGTGCCAGCGGCCAATGCAGTCTTATCTTGATTGCGTAGAGCACCGGCTAACAGCAACATCCCTTCCTGATAATCATCTGATTTGTCTGATTTGAGTAAAGTCAAAACTTTTTCAGCTTCCTCATATTTCTCAGCCTTGTACAACAATTTACCATAATTAAGAATAATCATCTTGTCTGAATTTGTATTTACCATAGACATAATATTTTGGTATACATCTATTGCACTGTTCATGTCCGATAATTCCATATAATCCCAAGCGAGTACTTCCTGCAGTTTTAGATTTTCACCTTTATCATCAAGACTATTGATATACGAAATAGACTCATCATAAGCACCCTTTTTGTATAAAGTTGAAGCCTTAATGAAATTGGCATACTGATTTGTATTTAGAACATTTTGATACTGATTCAACAACACTTCAACTTCTTTATACAAACTCTGATTATATAAAAGTTCTAATTTTAAAGATAACGCATTTATCAACTCTTGATTTTGTAACTCCATTGAAAAAACTCTATTCAAATTTGTTTCTGCAACGAGATAGAACTCATCATCAATGGCAATTCTTGCATTATGAAGGCAGTTAGATACGGATGTTTCTTGTGCTTGAATTAACGTTGCAATACAAATACCTACAAAAATAATTATTAATTTTTTAATTTTTTTTATCATAATACTTTCTTTAAAAATTGTCCTGTAAATGATTTTTTACACTGTGCAACTTCTTCTGGGGTTCCTGTTGCTATGATTTTTCCACCTTTGTCTCCACCTTCCGGTCCTAAATCGATAATATAGTCACTTGCTTTAATTACGTCAAGATTATGTTCAATAACAATGATAGTATTTCCAGAATCTCGCAATTTAAACAAAATTTTCAACAATTTATGTACATCTGCAAAGTGTAACCCCGTTGTTGGTTCATCTAAAAGGTACAAAGTTTGCCCAGTTGATCTTTTACTCAACTCACTAGCAAGTTTAATTCTCTGGGCTTCACCTCCAGACAGAGTAGTGGCAGACTGCCCAAGCTTCAAGTATCCAAGGCCTACATCTAAAAGGGTTTGTAGTTTTGTTTTAATTTTTGGGATATTCTCAAAGAATTCAAGAGCTTCTTCAATAGTCATATCAAGGACATCAGCAATATTCTTGTTTCTGTATTTTATCTCTAATGTTTCCTTGTTGTATCTTGAAGCACTACATTTTTCACATGGCACATAAACATCTGGCAAAAAATGCATCTCTAGTTTAAGATAGCCATCGCCTTTACATGTTTCACAACGCCCCCCCTTAACATTAAAACTATAACGACCAGGTTTATACCCTCTCACCTTAGAAGCAGTTGTCTCTGCAAAAATATTTCTGATTGCAGAAAAAGTTCCTGTATAAGTAGCGGGATTACTTCTTGGAGTTCTTCCAATAGGCGATTGATCAATAAGAATCACTTTATCAATCAGGTTCAACCCATCAATACCATCATGCTTTCCTGGATGTTCTCTGGAGCCATGAAAATGCCTAAAAAGACCACGCTTTAGGATTGAATCCACAAGAGTACTCTTGCCGCTACCGGAAACTCCCGTAACACATGTAAAAACACCTAAAGGAAACATTACATCAATACCTTTAAGATTATTCTGAGTTGCATTCCTTACAACGAGTGACTGTTCTGGGTTTACGGTAACTCTTTTACCCACGAACTCAACACCTTCTTCACCTCGAAGATATTTTGATGTAAGAGATTTTTTTGATTTTAGAAGGTTTTGCAAATTACCTTCAAAGACAATTTCACCACCATGACTACCAGCCAGAGGACCCAAATCAATAATATAATCAGCTTCTCTAATCATCTGCTCATCATGTTCAACAACAACAACCGTATTACCAATATCACGCAGTTCACGAAGCATATTGATGAGTCTATTATTATCCCGCAAGTGCAAGCCAATTGTCGGTTCATCAAGAACATACAAAACACCTACTAAACCAGAACCAATCTGAGTTGCAAGGCGAATTCTCTGCATTTCACCACCGGAAAGACTACCACTCTTTCGGTCAAGGGTAATATACTCCAAGCCAACATCAAGCAAAAATTTCAACCTATCTTTAATTTCGCTAAGAACTTCACCCACAATTTTCATTTTGGATTCATCCAACTGAAGATTGGCAAAAAAGGCCACAGCATTTTTTACAGACATAAATGTGATATCAGCAATCGATTTTTCTTGTATAGTACACGCCAGAATTTCTGGGCGCAGACGAGCGCCGTGGCATGCAGGACACTCCTGACTTGACATATATCCACGAAGTCTTGCTCGAGCCGCATCGCTATCTGTCTCCAGAAATCTTCTATGCAAACTTGCAACAATTCCCTCAAATGGCTTGGTTGCAGAACGAGCACCTCTTCGTCTCCAGAACTGTAAAGTAACATCAAAATCTGTTCCATAGAAGAGCCAGTTTTTCTTTTCTTCCGGGATATCTTCAAACGGCATATGTCGATCAATCTCAAAAGCATCACAAGCTGAATTAATAAGACGTTTATAATATAGAATCATTCTCTGACCACCTCTTCGCCAGGCATGTAATGCACCCTCTTCAATAGACAAACTCTTGTCTGGAACAAGTAGCTCCTCATCAAAGACCATTAACTCACCAAGACCGGAGCATTTTGGACACGCCCCATAAGGACTATTAAACGAAAACGTCCTTGCACTCAACTCTTTAAAACTTAACTTACATTTTGGACAAGCATATTTTTCTGAAAAGTAAGTCTCATTCCATTCACCATTTTTATCAATCAATGCAATCATCTGACCTTCACCAAATTTCAGCGCTAACTCAACAGAGTCAGTAATTCTGGAACGAATTTTGTCGCTGATAACCAATCGGTCAATAACGATATCAATATTGTGCTTCTTTGTTTTAGCTAATTTGGGAACTTCATCAACAGAACAGATTTCACCATCAACGCGAACACGCGTAAAGCCCTGTCGTCTAACTCCATTGAATACTTCATCATGGTTTCCCTTTCGCCCATCAACAATAGGAGCAAGCAGCATAACCTTGGTTTTTTCATCTAACTCCATCATAGATTCTACAATCTCTTCTGCATTCTGACTGGAAATAACATCACCGCATTCAGGACAATGAGGTTGACCGATGGCAGCAAAAAGTAATCTTAGGTAATCATGAATTTCTGTTGTAGTTGCCACAATGGAACGAGGGTTGCTTCCAGAGTTTCTTTGTGAAATTGATATTGCAGGAGACAACCCAATAATATTATCAACATTAGGTTTCTGCATTTGATTAAGAAACTGTCGGGCATATGCAGAAAGACTTTCAACATATCTACGTTGTCCTTCTGCATACAAGGTGTCGAATGCAAGCGATGACTTGCCAGAGCCGCTTAACCCGGTAATAACAGTCAGTTTATTACGAGGAATTGTAACACTAACGTTTTTCAAATTGTGCTCTTTTGCACCAATAATTTTTATATCATCGCTCATCTATTTTTCCCTTATTAAAGATAAAATTATACTAAAATAAAAAACAAAAGACAAGCAGAGAAAAAAAGTCGGCAACAAATTTGTTACCGCCAAATAAAATATTAGGGGCTGTCAGCCCTTTTTGACGATGAGGACATTATTAAAGAAATTAAAAAGGGAAAACTTAAAAGGAAAAATGTTGGAATGCCTCTGGAGGTATATAATCCTGAAAGTCGGATAAAACGTACACTATTTACCTGTTACTCCCAAATACTCCAGAAATAACCTATCTCTGGCTATTGATTCGGTTGACCATCGGTAGCTGCCTATGGCAGTCTGTACGCTTGTAGTCTCAACGCAGTCGAACCAGTCCAGAATTTGCACGAGGGAACGTTGTTCAAGCCACTTATCTAGTTTCTTTTCAAGCGTGATAAGTGCCTTGGACTTTCCTGTTTCATTATTTCCGAGCATGGCACGCATTTCTTTTATTTTCTTCATCAGAAAGCAATGGTAGCCCAGCGATACAAATTGCACAAATTGTCGACCACGCAAATTGTCGGGATACCATGTGCGTGGTCGTGCACCGTCAAGTCTCCCTTTTTGCACGGCAAACAGTTCTTCTATCTTTTCTCGTAGCCGATAGTTTTCGAGTGCGGTAAATGTATCCATTGTCTGGTTGCTGACAAGGGCAAAATAGCCAAAGTACTGCTTTGCTTCAGCAATGGCTTTATCATTAAAACCAACTTTCTGTTGTCCACCACGCCCCTTTTTAGAGCAGATAAAGTACTTTTCTATTTTCCTTTGTGCAGATTTTGTGAACTCGACGGCTCCATCTTCTATTTGAGCTTTGAGTTCAAGCAAGTCCTTACGGAAGGCGAGTTCTTTTTTGGCCTTGTTGTCAGGAGAATAATAAACGTGTATATACAGCCGACGTGAAAAAGTTTCTTTTTCTCCTTCTACCTTGCCGTTACGCAATCGCTGACGAACTCGACTAAACTCGTGCATTTTGGATGTTGTGGCTCCACAGATAGATGGGTCAAACGGACAAGTGCTGGACATACCTGCTATCGCCTTGCGAAGTTCATTCACCGTCTCACGAATCCAAACAAGATTGGTATCTGCAAGAGTCAGAAATTTCACGTTGTGTCGTACGAATTCCATCATGTTTTTCTGGCTGTAGTAACCATTATCGGTGACGATTAGAGGTTTTTCCAACCCCAGACATCTGAGTTGGGACAGGGCATTCTCAATAGATATTACATCTGGTACGTTACCTGGTTGCTTGGCAAAGGCTAGTGGCTCTTGATCTTTTACGGAATACAAGGTCAATAGTTTGATGGTGTTCAGTCCGTCACCATCTTTGTTGAACCCTCGCCGTGCTTCCGACTGGTTTTCAGAATAAGTCGAAATTGTAGTTGAGTCAAACGCTAGCACTGGAGAGC
>Ga0209414_1001542_pt1 | contig 10870 bp, 16 predicted proteins | sample LakVidmifraction_4_FD_181154 | JGI IMG/M metagenome (GOLD analysis project Ga0209414, IMG submission 181154) | Hypersaline microbial communities from Lake Vida, Antarctica - Brine Hole Two &gt;0.2 micron (SPAdes) (version 2) | ecosystem: Environmental > Aquatic > Non-marine Saline and Alkaline >... | reverse complement strand
TTTTAACACAGCGAGTCCTGCTGGAAGTGCTATTCCAAAAGAAGTAATTGATGAAGTTAGAAGCAGTAGGTTTATTATTAAAAAAGAGTTTAATCCTAAATGAGTATACAGAGGAGTTTGAGGTTCTTGAGAGTGAGTATGAACAGCAAGGTATGGGCAATGACTATACACTACAAGTAATAAGAAACTAGCAAAACAGTTTGCTTGAAAAGACTGAGAACTATTAGAGATGGATAGATTTGCAGACATACCAGCGAACCCTGCTTGGTTCGAAACAAATATGGACTTCTGAAACTTTTTAGACTATGATGTAGCTAGAAAAATGTGATTAAAAGGTAAAAGAGCAGTAGAAGATTTATACCCTGACTTATCAGATTTATTTAACGACTTATGATTTGATGGGATAGTTATAGGAAAATGAGTAGACAATGAAATTGTAAAATTCTTTAAATAAACTATGACAATAATATTTAAAACCATATCGTGGCTCGTATATCCAATCCTTGAAATATCGGCTTGGTATAAAGAAGCTACAAAAGAAAATGAAACTTGGACTCACTTGGCTTGCTGAATATTACTTTGATTAATAATCTATCAATTATGTCTCCTCGTATAAAACCTACTACAGTATTTACGCCTAGAAATAAGCCTACTACAGAGTACAAAACACCTAGAGATAGGTCTGAGTATCCTGTTAGTTTTGACAGCATAGAAATTACTTTTGATAGTACTGTATATACGTGGGATATGACCTTTGAAAATCTCTGACCTTTGACGACAATCTATGCAACTCCACGCAAAATCGCCTTGCTAGAATTAGAAAATTGATTAAGCTTTATATTAGAGAGCTGAGAAGTAATTTTACTTGAATGAGGAGCGAAAAGTAATGTTATAAATACTAACTGGATATAATATGTGAAAGATAAGTACATTGCCTACAAAGACACCGATAGCAACGGATTTTGTTACTGGTATTGATAGTATAGACTGAAATACAGCGACACAGAACAAGAACTTTCTATTCTCGGCAATAGCTACGTTTATATTTTGAAGTAAGACAACAACAAACCTTGCAGAGTGAACAAATCAATACTACACAGAAGCAAAAGTGACAGCAAATGCCACAGTAGTATGATTATGAAGCAGTAAAGCAGATAAGACTAATGTTATTGAGAAAGATAGTACAACAGCGTATACACCAACACTTGCGACACACCCAGCGACTAAAGAGTACGTAGATAGCTCTTGAGTAAATATAAATGGGCAAACTTCACAACCTGCTATAGTCTCTTGAGACCAATTCATATATTATGATGTGAGCGCAACGGCAAACAGAAAAATATCCTATTTAGATGTAGAAAATAAAGTACTATCATCTATTGTTTTCCCTTGAAGTAGTGTGACGTATTATAATAGTGCGTGAGGAGATTCCACAACAACTTCTGCTTCTTTTGCTACTGTGAAATCTTTTACTGCAACAAAAGATTGAAGCTATCTAGTGTGATACACTGCTACAAATACTTGATGAGTTTGAAGTGAGACAAGAGTTCTTGTAGGTGGCGTTCAATACCTATACATACCGAACTTTTCTGAAGGGGGTTCTGGAAGTATCACTTGATTAGTGGTAGCCTGAAAATGAGCAGTAATTGAGTTCCAAGCTAAAGCTAGATTTTGAAACACAGTAACGGTACTTTTGACTACTGTTAAATGAGATAGATAATAACAAAACAATATGACTACAATAACAGATATATTTTCTTGAGCAACGCCAAACGATTGAACAGGGACAAATCTTAGAGCTTGATGAATCATTATCAACGATAATTTTGATGCTTTAAATACTGGAAAACTAGAAGTAGATACTTACAATAGTCAGAAAGTAACGCAAGATAATGCTATAGCTCTTAATACAGCTAAAACAGGTATCACACCTACTCAAGCAAGTAATATCACAGCTAATAATGCTAAGATATCTTTTGATTCTACTTCAAGTACAAGGCTAGCAGATACAAGTTGACCTAATACAGGAGATAATGCAACAAACTCGCAGTATTCTGGACTTGCATCTAGTAAGCAAGATACACTTGTGAGTTGAACGAATATCAAAACAATCAATGGAAATAATGTATTATGAGCTTGAAACCTAGTAATTGCTGTTACTGGTTGAGATATGACAAGAGCAGTATACGACCCAACAAATATCGATGCTTCTGCTTTTGATAGAGCTAATCATACAGGAACTCAAACAGCAAGTACTATATCTGACTTTGATGCAGAAGTAGCTAACAACTCAGCATTTTGAGATAAGGCTGATATTACTGGTCAAGTTTTTACTGGAGCAATTTCAGCAACTAATCTAAGTTGAACAAATAACTGAGACCAAACAAAAGCAAGCCTTTGATTAGATAATGTAGATAATACAAGTGATTCTGCTAAAAATAGTGCAGTAGCTACCCTCACGAATAAAGACCTTACGAGTGCTACTAATACATTTCCTTTTGGAACAACAGCTTGAACAATACTAGAGGGGAATAAAGATGCGTTATATCCAAAGCTTGCAAGTGCTAATACATTTACTAGTACAGGAAATACAAGTTTTGCTTGAGATGTCTGAATAGGTACTACTAGCCCTATACAAAAATTACAAGTAGCAGGAAATATTCTCTGAGGACTTCCTCTCGCAGAATGAACTATGGTAAACGGTAAAATATTCACGTCCGTAGCTTCTAACAATCTCACAGTATCATCAAAAACAAAAGCAGGAACAGATGCAAGCACCTCAAATCCTATATATGTAGTGATAGATTGAGTAGTGAGGACTATTACAGGGGCATTAAGTGTTACTAAAAATGCAGGTACTAACTGGAGTAATTCTTGAAGTGCAGAGTTAGCAACAAGGGAAATAGACTTTTTCACATACCTTTGATACAATGCAACTGACTGAGTTACTATTTGATTTTCAAGAATACCTAATGCTAGAGTATACTCTGATTTTTCAGCTACCACAACAAATGAGAAGTACGCCTCAATATCTGTTATTACTAATGCTGTCGCTTGAGATAAGTATGTAAACATAGGACGCTTCAACGCAACTCTCTCAGCTTCTCCATTTAACTGGAGTATCCCTGCTACGAGTGAGATTATTGACTACCCTATTTATGAGACGAGATTACTGGACTATGTACCTCAGCTTACTTGATTTACTGTAACAGCTTGACAATTAAGTCGATATAGAATTTCTTGAAGTAAGTTGGAATTATGTATGAATAATCAAATATGAGGAACAAGTAACTCCCCAAACTTTACATTTTCTCTTCCATTTTGATATAACTGAGCAATTAATCCTAGAGATTGATTACGACCTGTTTTCGTAAAAGATAACGGAGTTAATTCATCTACCTTAGGTCATATATATAGTAATACTTCCTGAACTACAAGTATATTATTAGTATGAAGGCAATTCTATAACGTAACTTGGACTTCAAGTTGAGCAAAGGAATTCTTCTCTAATGAATTTTCTTATAACATTTAAAACAAACCCTATGAAAACAATATGAATTAATTTCACTTGAGAAGAAATGATGAAGAATATAGAAGTTGTAGTTTCATAATTTGCAAAATAAATCATAATATGATACCATACTCATATTACTACTAATAAAAGATATGGAACTACTCGCAACACTACTTCTCGCAGTCACAGTAACTATGTCTAACTTCTCATTTTGCGATGGAGAAATAGCTTGAAAACATACTAGGTATAATACAAAGCCTAGCGAAATAAGAATATGCACGTGATACACACCAAAAGAGACTGTATTCTTCCTTGTACACGAACTTGGACACGAATACTGGTTTAAGATAATGACAGACCAAGAGAGGGAAGAATATAATGAATTATACAACAAACGAGTACACACTCTTGATGTGATGAGGGAATATGGAAAAAAGAATGTAGAAGAAGACTTTGCTGATATATTTGCTTTGGTAATTCTCAAAAAAAAGGTATGATACAAAAGTGAGAATTTTACAAGAAAAACAGAGCTTGTAAGTAAATATATAAAATAAAACTATGGTCTGCGAAACTGCTACAATTACCCTCCTAAAATACATATGATACTGCCTTGCCGTAGTAGTGTTCGAGTACTTGCAAATATCCACAATACAATTCTCTATACTATGACTCTTAATGATTATAGACTTTATGGCTGGAATCAGTAAGCAATGGGTCTTAAATCCTGTAGATATTACAAGCCATCGAGCTTGGTTATGAATACTCAAGAAAGCTTGGACACTCATATCAGTAATCGTGGTTGCCATGATGCTCTCAGCTGTCTGACCGTGAGACTCAGAGAAGTATGTAATCGCAATGGTCTCGCTTCTTATAATGGCTGAGACATACTCAATATTACAAAACATATATGTAATAAGAACAGGTGAGAAGATAACAGAATACGATGTAGTCAGCAAAGTAATTAAATGAGTCTGAGAAGTAATCTCGGATACTATAGAAAAAACTCTTAAAAAATAATGAGAACAATAGAAAAGATACTCTGATACTCTCCTATTTCCCAAGAAAAAATAGAACTCCTTAAAAAGTGAGGCTTCTATAATGGAACTGGAGCTGATGGAGTATTTTTTGATGATATAATAAAACTATGTTTTGAGAAGCTTACACAGGCACAAATATTCGACTACGAGAAAGCTTGTGAGTTACAAAACGACATAACACAGCTTGTAGTACGACACGACATCGACACAGCCTTTAAAATAGGGTTTTTGCGTTCTAATCTCAGACTGGCTACTGGAATATATAAATTACTTCACATTTTTCCTTTTAGCTATAGAATAGTAGTACCTAGTATTGTATTTTACGCAACGAACTTTACAAAAAAAGCTCGGAGCAATTATAAAAAATAAGCTATGACAAAAATTGACTTAGTTGTAAATACAACCAAAAAAAGTGGATGAATAAACTCTAAAACGTTTATTATGCTTCATCATACAGCACAAATAGCAAGTTTAGAAAGTATGACATTTTATCTTTCAAAAAATCCTGCTGAGGTATCAGTACATTACGTGATATCAGAAGACGGAAGAATAGCAAAGATAGGAACAGACGAGGATATCTTATGGCACGCAGGAAATGGAAACCTCATTGCAGGGTATGTTAATACCATGAACGCAAATTCAATCGGTATAGAGGTAATTAGTGATGGAAAAACCTTTACTAAGAAGTCTATAGATACACTCTCAGTACTTGTTTCAGGGTTACAAAAAAAATACTATATCCCAAACGATAGGGTTATTCGACATAAAGACTACACAACAAGAAAAACAGATATATGAGATAACTTTTTTAAAGTTGCTTGATATGATTCTTATAATAATTGGTTAAACAGAAATATTAAATCATACGAAATGAATAATTATAAATGAGTTCCTATAATCCGAAAGCCACAGCCTGCCTGAAAACCGAATAGATTGGGGATGTATAATCCTTATAAAAAAGAGATTATATTATACCCAAGTTTATTGATAAAACCTATTGATAGGCAAGAGTCTGTATATATGCACGAGTTCTGCCACCATGTTCAGTTCTTTAGGCTCCCATACAATTATATAAAAACCTGGATAAAAATATATGAGTATGATAAAAAAATGATAGACGATTTTAATAAGAAGAGTTCTATTAATTTTGATTGAAAAAAGTTTCTAAATTCACACGCAGAAAAACATTGGAGAGAAGATATGGCTGAGCAAATAGAATTGAGAGTTTTAGTAGAATCTTGAAGCGCTGAAAAACCAAAATGATGAACAGCACAACTAAAGTATGAAATAGCCTGTTTAATGTTTGATGAGTACGAAAATAAGAAAGATAAAAAAAGAGATGTTGATTATTTCGTTAAAAGATTTGGATAATGCTTCTACTTGTGGTAATATCTTGCATATCAATAGCTCTCTTGTGAGTACTATGGTATTATGCTATAATTTACTTCATAAATAAGTAATATGTTCGAATGAGCGACAATAGAAGCTATTATGTTTCTCGTAGTCCCTGCACTGATAGTGATAGGAGTAATAGTGTGGTATTATAAGGGAGCTTAATTGCTCTTTATTTTTTTACTTAAAGTCATGAATAAAATAAGACATCATATCATACAGCGAAAGTTCGGAGGCTCAAATGAAGAAGTAAACTTTCATAGGCGAGACCAGAGATTTGAGACTGCATACCACACAGTATTCCCTGATATGCTCCCTATAGAGAGAGTCAATAGAATACTGGAACTTGATAGTAGTGCTTACAATCCTGACTTAGCTCAAGTACTAAAGGATGCAATAAATGAAGTAAGGAGAGAGGGGATAAATGCGTATAAAGAACTATGCTTTAAAAAAAATAACATATTCACACAATGAACACGATAGAACGAGACTGACAATCTGAGATAGTATTCGATAACGAGAGATTATGGAACTGAGTGATTATTCCTAATGACTTTCCCCAAAGTATAATAAACATTATAGAATCAGAAAACGAGGAAGCAAAAAGCCTGTATGAGTTAGATATGGAGTTATGATGCTAAGATTTGCAAAAAAAACAAAACCCAGTATAATGAATAAAAGAATTATATATTTGCTGGGGGACATCATCACTCTTTAGAGGCATAAAAAGATACAAAGGTATTTTGAATATATATGAGATAAACGAACGAGCCAAAAGGCTCTTTTTTTTGCATTTTGTATCACAAATAAGTATAATACTGTTGTAGGTTATGGTCTGCGAAAGCCACTATGACTTACACGAATCCTAAAGGGAGAGAGCTATGAAACTCAATATGCTGACGAACTCGTGGGAATTAACAGCCTTTAAGGGCTAAAGGAGGTATTATCTCTTGCGAGCGTAGAACTTGTACAGTATATAATATTTCTGAATAACTGAGGGCTTCGGCTCTCATTTTTTACAAATAACTTTAATATATGAAAGATGTGATACTAATAGATTGTAAGAGATGGAATTGGAAATCACAGGTTGTCTGAGAAGATAAGGAGCAAGTTAGTGAAATGATAAATGATATAGAGAGAGGGTTTTATAAAACCAAAGAAGTAAAAATTGACTTACAAGTATATAATTTATCGCAGGACTTTTTTGAGTGTACTAATCTTTTTGAATTTCTAGTACATATGGAGCTAGTGAATAAAGCACAGATTAAGTACCCCGTTATAGTGAATAGAGAGTGAAGAGTAATAGACGGTAGGCACAGGATTTGTAAGGCTATAATGAAGTGACACAAGAGCATAAAATGAATAATGATACTAGACAGTAAAGTAGTTTAAATTAATAATATAAAAATTATGACAAATAGTACAGACCATGTTACATTAGACTTATTAGAGTGTGCGAAGCCACTAATTAAGTATATGAATGAATTGCATCCACATCACACTTGTATAGTAACTTCTACTGGAGTAGAAATATTAGAATGACAAAAGGCAGTAAGATGTCTTGATTTTCTTAAAGATTAAGCCTATGTGTAATAAAAAAACATATCCCTCAAAAGCAATCGCAAAAAAATGGAAAAAGATATATTGAAACTTATTTAATATGTCTTTCGGAATTTATAAATGTCCTGACTGTAACAGATACCATTTAACAAAAAAACAAGAGCAAGACGAAAAGAAATTTTTTAGATGAGAGTTCTCTAAAACATTTTAGTATCTATTTTATATTTTCTTTTGCAATATTTCCCATTTTCTTATATAATACTTGTGCTTAAAAACTCATTTTATATAAAAGCAGAAAAGGGGTTCTAACCGATATGAGTTTTAAGCGACTATTGCATTTATGTAAAATTCGTTTAGAACTCCTTTTTTGTTATAACATAGTAAATAATGGAATGATTTATTCAACTACATCGGCAAATGCTCGAATGGGAATGGTATGATGATATAAATACTAAAGTTTTATTTATACATTTGCTACTAAAGGCTAATTGGAAAGATAGAGAATACAGGGGGAGGAATATAAAGAGGGGAACATTTGTAACATGAAGAATCATACTAGCTCAAGAAACATGACTCACAGAGCAACAGATACGAACTTCATTAAATAAGCTAAAATCAACCAGCGAGATAACCATCACATCAACCACCAGAGATAGCCTTATTACTATACTAAAGTATGATAAGTATCAATGAGATAACCAAGAGGATAACCAACGAGTAACCAACAAACAACCAACGGATAACCAACGAGTAACCACTACTAATAAAGTAATAAAGAAAGAAAGTAATAAAGAAATAAATAAAGTATCTAAAGATACTACAGCAATAGCTGAATATATTCCTAAGCTTATTACTGCTGATATAAATAATCTAATACAAGTAATAAAAGAAACCTGTGATGAATTATGAGTAGCTTATGATAAAGACAAGGACAGAATGTTTGCGAAACATATTTTAAAAACAAAAGAGTATTGAAGTTTTTGCGAAAAAATAAATATGAGCCGAGAACAATTAGCAAAGAATATAATATATGCGAGCGTAAAATCTAATTTTTGGAAATGAGCATGTACTTGACCAATGAGTATATATCAAAATTATGCTGAGGTGTATAATTTATTAAAACAAAAAACAGAGACACAAGTAACGCAAAAACAAAATATAATATATACTGACGAATTTTAACATATAAATAATGATATGGAACGAAATATAATAATACATTGAGACTCATTGGAATATATGAGAACTTTGCCAGATAATTGTATTGACTTGGTATTGACTGACCCTCCTTATTGAATAGGAATAAGCTGACAAAAACAGAGTATTAGTAAATATAACTCTAAATCTAATAGAAAACATTATGAAGACAAATGATGGGATAATGAAATCCCTAGTAAGGAGTTCTTTAATGAAATGATTAGAATAAGTAAGAATCAAATAATATGGGGATGAAACTATTTTGTAGAGCATTTAACTGAATGACACAAAGGATGGCTATTATGGGATAAATGACAACATTGATTAACTATGAGTGACTGAGAACTAGCGTATACATCTTTTGACAAGCCTATGAGAGTATTTATTTTAAATAGAGTACATTTACAGAAAGACCAACCTAAACACCCAACACAAAAGCCTAAGGAATTATTTAAATGGTGTTTAGAGAACTACAGTGAGCCTTGAGATATAATACTTGATTGCTTTGCTTAAAGTTTTACAACGGCTGTTGCTTGCATCGAGACTTGAAGAGATTATATATGTATTGAAAAGGAATCTGAGTATTATGAAATAGGTCGTAAAAGAATAGCCTCAGCAAATAGACCACTCTTCGTATTATAATTTGATTTATATAGATATAATAGAAAAGAGAGTAAAAAATACTACACCACCTTTATTTATAATATAAAAAAATGACAACTAACTTAAGCACAGAAGTATTCTCACACAGACTTAAAATAAAATGAGATAATACTAGATACATAACACGCAATCTTGCAGAAAATATATTTTTACAACTTACTGATGAAGAAAAGAAAACAATAGTTATAGTAAACCATAAAACTCTAACTTATGTACACAAATACAAGTCAGAAGTAGAACTTACAGAGCTTGTATGAGAAGATAAAACCTTTGAGGATACATTGCATCATAATTGATTCAAAGAGCATCAGAAAGACTATATTAGAGAGATATGGAAGCAAAGAAAGAAAGACAATAAGAGTACGAGTAATACAGTACTACAAGCAGTAATAGAATCTTATAAAAGAGATTGATTTGTAAGTAGTAGCTAGATATTTGCGAAACAAGGGAGAAATAAGTATAATATATTATATTCACTAATAAGTAAACAATGAATAAAGAAACAGCAAAACAAATACTAAGAGAGCATAATTTCTGGAGAAGATATAAGGATATGGAAATGATAGACCCTAAGATACTATGAGAAGCTATTGATATATTAACTAAATAAGCAATGACTTACAATAAACCACCTAAAAAACAGTACAAGGGAAAATGAAAGGGTAGAAGCAATAAGCAGGGATTACCTACTAACTAAACTATTATGGAACTCGAACTTATTGAAAAAAAACTACAAACAGCAGATAAAGAAGAAATGTACTTTATCGCGAGTGAGCTAGTGGAGCTAAAGAGAGCTACTAACGAGCAGATAGAAGAACTCATGCACCTATGAGGAGCAGTATACTATCTAGTACAGGACTATATTCAAGAGAGAGATAGAATAAATACAATTTTACGAAGAATATGATAGAAGTAAGACAAATCAACTGAGAGTATTATGTACTGCACCACGATAACCCTACAGAAGAAGAAAAACAGCACATAGAATATTTAAAAAATAAGATTATAGTATGATAGAAACAAAAGACTCTTACAGACTTATGAAGCTTCAAGAGAAATATGGAAACTATAGCGAGAGTGAAATATGATGGATAGCTCTAAGAAAGGCTGAGAAGTTGCAAAGTGATATTAGAAAAAGTATAATAGGCACAATATAAATAAATAAAATAATATGGAAGAAATAATAAACGAGGATATATTAATAGAATTTAATAAGCATTTAGAAGATTTGGTAGTAAGTATTTTAAAAAATACATGACAGAAGACAGACGTTTTTAATTTATCTATAAGAAAATGAAAAGGATTTTATGAAATTTTGCAAAAAATAAAAAGTAGTTGAAGATTAGAGGAAAAGTTCAATATAAAATAGACCATTATTTGCAAATTAGAAACAAAGTACGTACAGTATAGATACTATAACTAACTAAAGGTATATGAATTTGGAATGAAAGACTAAAAAACAGTTAGAGTGATTGTTGAATACCAGAATATGTAGGCTAGATAAAAT
>Ga0209414_1001541_pt1 | contig 10881 bp, 9 predicted proteins | sample LakVidmifraction_4_FD_181154 | JGI IMG/M metagenome (GOLD analysis project Ga0209414, IMG submission 181154) | Hypersaline microbial communities from Lake Vida, Antarctica - Brine Hole Two &gt;0.2 micron (SPAdes) (version 2) | ecosystem: Environmental > Aquatic > Non-marine Saline and Alkaline >... | reverse complement strand
GAGCCGAACCCGGTACGCATCGATTCGCCGCATGAAAACGCTATGGCCCGACCGCCCCGTCCTCTGGCTGAACCAGGGCAAGGCCGGTGTCGGACTGGGGTTGAACCGGACGTCCATTGGGCACGCAACCGCGGTGCCGAAGTCGCCCCTGCACAAGTTGACCGATATCACCACCGCCGATTCAATCTGCACCTGGCTGGCGGGGGGGCATCCAGGCCTGTTTTCGATCTACCTGTTTGTGCATGTGGGATGGAAAGGTGAGGATTTCGGGCGCTGGGTACAACTCGAGGATCTCACCCCGACCAGTCCGGTGTTTGCCGAAGCCATCGAGCACAGCTTCCGTGGCCTGGCTGCGAAGTATCGACTCGATGCGGAGATCAAGTCCGCGAAGCCGTCGGAGGGGTTCATTGAGAAGGAGAGCGACCTCGGGCTTGATCTCGAAGAGGTGAACGAGGACACGGACGAATTCTCCCAGCGCGTAGCGCTTGAAAGAGAGACGTTCCGGCTCGGGTTTCTTATGGAGCGTAAGCTGATTCAGGATGCGGTCAACCTGCTTGTCCACGTGCCGTTTCCCCTTCAGGCGCACGACGTCCTGCTGGTCGGTGGGCGCGGCATGAACGCTCCGGGATTTCTGTCTGCCAATCAATTCGATTGCTTCTTTCAGCTCAGCAAGCTGGTGGGGGCTAACCTGGGGGGGTACCGCTTCATTGGTATTTCAGTTCCCGCCGGGACAGCGGCAGACGACGCGGTCGTGAAGGTTCTGCGGGAGTGGCTGCGCGAGCAACCCGGCATTCTATACCTGCATGGATGGCATCCTCCAGGGCTGGACGCTGCTGACTTGCGGGGCACGGTGGTTTATGATGATGCCACGATGACGGTCGACGCGTTGGGGGAGGTCTTCAAGAATCTGTATCGGGAGCGTGGCCTCGGCGTCGCGTTCGAAGGACCAGTTGGTATGCTCGGTACATCACAGGTTATGGTCTCAGATCGCGCCGCGCGCACTGCCCAACGACTGGATGGCGTGGATTTTCTGACGGGGATTCGCGATCCCGAGCTGCCGACCGGTCGTGCCGGCGCGGTGACTGCCCGGCAATGGCGTGGAACCTATGCGGTGACGGAAAATGGTGTGAGTGTGCTCAGCGACAGACCTTTCGAGGCGTGTGAACCCGTGGAGGGTGGGGTGCGTATCTCAACTCCGGGTGTCATGCAGGTGGTGTCGGAAACAGACGGCGTTGTCGTTGACCCCGCGCTGCCAGCCGTGGCGCCGGATGATTTGTTGGAATGGATGTTTGAGTCAAACGACCCCGGCATGGGCGTTCTGGTTCGTGAAGGATCCGGTGAGATGGTGACATGGATCAGGAGCGGGCCCGACGGGGTCACATTGAAGAGAGGATCGAAGTGATGAATAGTTTAATGAGTAATGAAGTTATCCTTGGTAGCCGGCGTTTCCGGGCCTTATCGCCGACGCTGGTGCGGATCGAGTTTGCACCCGATGGCGTGTTCGAAGACCGCCGCAGTATGGTGGCATATGAACAGCAGCATCCTGTCGCGTTCGACACGGTCACGCGTGACGGGGGATGGGATGTGCTAGACACCGGTTTTATGCAGATAAGGACCACGGCCAATGATCGTGCTTTTGACCGCACGAACTTGGAAATCCGCTGGAGTGACGGCAAGCTGATGCAAATCTGGCGCCCCGGCGATCGTGACTACCAGAACCTGGGCGGGACCCTCCGCTCGCTCGATCGCTATGTCGGCGAGAGCTGTCAATTGGACGGCGTCCATCCTGCCACCATGGAGTCGCCGGATGTCAGCGCGGCCAACTGGCCGGCCTGGCTGCAGTGCGAAGTCGATCCGCTCTACAAGGGGTTGCACCCCAATGCCCCGGAGCACTTCGGACGTGGGCACTGGGCGCGTGAAGTACAGGTCGAACGCAACGACGGGCGCTATACTGAGCGCACCTGGAATTGGTATAAAGACGCGCGCAAGTTCTGTCCGGGCGTGCTGTCGCCGGCCGGGTACTATCTGCTGAATGACTCGGATAGTGCCGCGCTGGATGCGGACGATTTCCCGGTTGAGCGCAACCGCCCTGGCTGTCAGGATTTGTATTTCTTCGCGTACGGTAAAGACTACAAGCAGGCGCTGCGGGACTTCCGTCTGCTGAGCGGTCCTGCCCCCGTCCTGCCGCACAAGAGCTTCGGGATCATCTTCTCGCGTTGGCCCGCCTTTACCGAGGCCGAAGTCGAATCTATGGCTAAAGAGTTCCGCGCCAACGGTTATCCGCTGGCGACCTTGGTGATGGACATGGAGTGGCACACAGAGGGGTGGGGAACCTGGGATTTCAACCCCGACCTGATTCCCGATCCCGAGCGATTCTTTACGCTGTGCCGCAAGTATGACCTGGAGGTGACGTTCAACGATCACCCGCTCGATGTGCACAATGAAGACTCTCACTACGAGGCCTATGTGGCGGCAGCGGGACCTGATGTCGAAATTCGTGAACGCGACTACAATGACAAACGCCTGAAGATGGCCAAGGTTGATATCTGCAACAAGCAGCAAAACCAGGCGTTCCGTGACGTGTGCCACACTCACATCATGGAGCTGGGTCTCGATTTCTGGTGGAACGACGGATCCCGTGGCCAGATGAGTGGCACAAACGGACAGCTCGTCTGCAACAAGACTTTCTTCGAGGAGTCGGAGCGTGAAGACAGGCGAGGCATGCTTCTGGCACGCTATGGCGGCCTAGGTTCGCATCGTTATGGTGGTTTCTTCACCGGCGATGATAACTCGGATTGGCATGTGCTAAAGCTGCAGGTAGAGTTCAATATTCGCGCTGCCGGCGTTGGGGTCGGACACATCAGTCACGATATCGGTGGGTTCATGATCGGAGCCAGTCTGCTCCAGGATAGCGCCACGGGCGCGAAGATCACTCCGCCAGCGATCTACCTGCGCTGGCTACAGTTCGGCGTCTTCAACTCGATCCTGCGTTTTCACTGTGCGCCAGGTTCAGGGAGTCGCCTGCCTTACGACTACGATAGTGAGGTCGGCGGGGCCTGCCGGAAATGGCTTCGCATTCGTCACAGTTTGCTGCCTTACATCTACACGACGGCCCGAGAATACTACGAAACCGGATTGGCTCCCACCCGCGGACTATTTATCGAGAATCCGGAGAATTCTGAATCCTACCGGTTCGACGAGTTCTATTTTGGTAACGACTTGCTGGTCGTACCGGTCTTCAGCGATGCCATGGAACGTGTCCTGTATTTGCCCGACGGCCTTTGGTGGGAATTCGAAACGGCCAATCGTGTGGAAGGGGGTGCAGAGCTTACTCGCGACGTGCCTCTGGATGAACTCCCTGTATATGTCAAAGCCGGTAGTATCATCCCGCGGCAGGATCCGGACGGTGACGTTCATGCGGCTCACATAGAGCACCTGCATCTTGATGTCTATCCCGGTGCCGATGGAACGGCCGATCTGTATGAGGACGATGGCCGTTCGACCGAGTACAAGCGCAGTGCGTTTTGTCGGACGCGGTTCACGCTGACGGATGATGGAGATACGATCAGCATCCGTGGAACGGTGATTGAGGGCAAGCCACTGGGCGAGGCGCGCTCAATCACGGTGACCATCCCGCTGGAGGCATCACCATCCCGTGCTTTATGCGGCAAAACAGAACTCCCGCTGGACATGGACAGCGATGGGCGCTATCGGATGGCTGTGCCGGAAGTAGGTGCCGAGGAGGAGTGGACGTTGAGGATCTATAGATGACCTTGACCGGAAAGAGGAAGCGATGCTGGGAGCATGACTATTGCGCGCCCTCATTCTACATGATTACGGTGGTGACCGAACCCCGGCGTTCCTGTCTTAGCGTTCTGACTGGACGGGGAACCAGCGCCGATGATGCGCAGCTTAAGCTCACGCCTATGGGCGAGCTTGTGCGTGATGTCTGGCGACGGGGCTCTGCGGTCTGTCCCGGCATAGAGGCATGCGAGTGTGTGGTGATGCCTGACCATTTTCACGGTATTTTGTGGGTCAAGGAGCGCCTGTCGCGCCCTATGGGGCACATTGTGAAGGGCTTCAAGCGTGTGAGCACCCAAGAATGCAGAAGCAAGGGACTGCTTCTGCCGCCCGACGCAGGTCTGGCACCGGCCGCAGCCCCTGCTGCCGGGTCTCCGTTCTCCTCGCTTTGGCAGGAAGGTTTCAATGACAGCATCCTGCTACGTAAAGGGCAACTCAAGGCTATGGTGAGCTACATCGCCGATAACCCCAACCGCCTCGCCGTCAAGCAGGCAAACCCCGAGCTGTTCTCGGTGGTCTCGACTCAGCCGGTGGCTGCGGGTCTCTCAGCCGCTGTCATTGGCAACCGCTACCTCCTGTGTCACCCGCTCAAAAAGGTGGTTCAGGTGTCGCGCAGCATCTCCGCAGATGCCCTGGCCGACAAGAAGGATGAACTCCTCTACGCGGCTAGCCACGGGGCGGTTCTCGTGTCGCCTTGCATCAGCTCCGGCGAGAAAGAAATTGCCCGTGCAGCGTTGGAAGCCGAAAAGCCCTTGATCGTACTGCTGGAAAATGGTTTTCCTCCTCTCTACAAGCCACCGGGTCGCTATTTCGATGCCTGCGCTTCTGGTAGGCTGCTCATGGTCGCTCCATTTCCCTACCACAGCCGGAAGCACACCATCACTCGCGAGCAGTGTTTAACCCTCAACCAATGGGCAAAGGCGATTGCCGCCTCAAATCCGTCCCTAAGGCAGCCCCCTGGTTCGGTGCCGGTGGCAGCCCCTGCCTCCGTCCCTAAGGTAGCCCCCTGGTTCGGTGCCGGTGGCAGCCCCTGCCTCCGTCCCTAAGGCAGCCCCTGGTTCGGTGCCGGTGGCAGCCCCTGCCTCCGTCCCTAAAGCAGCCCCAGGTTCAGTGCCAGTGGCAGCCCCTGCCTCCGTCCCTAAGGCAGCCCCCTGGTTCGGTGCCGGTGGCAGCCCCTGCCTCCGGATTAGGCGAAATCAACCCATTGACTGATATTATTCTCGCAAAGCACAGTCAGAATAAAAATAGAATAAAAGTCATTTTTTTATTGTATATACCCAATACTTTTGCTAAATTATGTTCTTTTATCGGATTAATCAAAGACTTATTGAAAATTTACAAATAAACTGAAACAAAAAAGAAGTTGGAGACAGACATTATGCCCCCTTTGCAACAGAAAATGCAGACCTTTTCCGCCTACTGGTGCGGCGAACATACCGGACCGTTGGTGACTATTGTCACCGAGCCGAAATACCGGCAGCTATTCAACCACCAGAATCCTAACCTGGATGCCGTAGCCGAGGGTGCGGTTGCCTGTATTCAGGCTGACTTGTCATCCGGCGAGCCGAATGTTCTGCCTACCGTCTACTGTGACTTGGGCACAATCAGCACGGCCAAGCTCTACGGGGGAAAGGTGATTCCGCCGCCGGAGGGCGGCATGGTGCACATTGAGCCCGCGGTTTCCACTCCCAATCAGTTGGCCGGGCTGGCCGCCTGTGCATTCGAAGATTCCGACTTTCAGTTTGCTGTCGATCTGCATCGCTTGGTCTGCGACCGGATGGGTACCGATGAGGTCTTCCTCCGAACCCCTGATTTTCAAGGCCCAGTGAACACGCTGGCGCTGGTCATGGATCAGCAGGAGCTACTCATGGGGATGTATACCGAACCTGATGCGATCCATGCAGCACTCGACAGCATCACCACAACGCTGATCGACTATCATCAGCGCCTGCGCCATGAGTTGGGCGGAGGCAAGGTGATCGGCAGTATCTGGCCCTATACCTTTCTGCCTGAAGACCTCGGCGCGTCAATCACTCAGGACATGATGCCGTTGCTCAGCCCTGAGCTGTACCGCGAGTTCGAGGTCCCGCAGCTCAAACGCATTGCCGATGCCTTTGGAGGCGTACAGATTCACTGTTGCGGGCGCTACCTGCAGCATCTTTCCGTCCTCAAAGAATCGGGAATACTCATTCGTGGCCTGGAGTTTCACCACCCCTTTACCCCCTTTGGCGATATTCATCGTGTCTTCGGCGACGACATCGTCTATATTCCGTACCTGTTTGGACAATGTAAAGACTACCCTGATTATGTGGCTTTTGCGGCGGATCTGCTGAAACAGGGCACGGGCGAGACTCGCTTCTGGTTTGCCCAGGCGTCGGGGTGGTGTGACGAGGATGAATTGAAGAAAGCGGTCGGGAACGCGACGCCCGCCAGGAACGGAAGGGGGAACGCATGATTTGGCATAACACACTGGACCTCGGGATAGCGGGTAGGGGCTGGGCCGATACCGCCAACCCGTACGACCGTTTACCCGCACGGGCAGAAGGCGTGGTGACGGAGGCGGTTTGGAACCTGAGCCGGCAGTCGACCGGGCTCTGGGTGGATTTTCGCTCCAATGCGGGGTCGATTCATGCACGCTGCAAGCTGTGGCAGGAACCGCCGGCGGAGCATCACTATATCAAGTATCTTGACCTGTACGCACGGGATGAGTATGAGCGATGGCGTTGGGCAGGCGTGAGCCGGTTCGGCTTTATGCCGTCGGGGGAGACGCCGTTGATCGAGGGGGTCCCGGACGAATGGCGTACCTGGCGGCTCTATCTGCCACTAACCTACCAGCTCGATTCGCTGGAGATCGGTGTTCCGGAGGGGACGGAGATCGAAGCGATTCCACCTGATACACGCAAGCCGGTTGTAATCTACGGGACTTCAATTGTGCACGGCTGCGGACATTTATCACGCCCTGGCATGGTCTGGCCCAGCATCGTGGGGCGACGCCTGGACTGGCCGGTCATCAACCTGGGCTTTTCCGGTAGCGCACGCAGCGAACCGGAGCTGGGCGCGATCATCACTGAGGTGGATCCCGCCCTGTTCGTGGTCGATCCATTGGCCAACATGTCGCTGGAACTGATTGAACAGAATGCTGAGCCTTTCTTGCGTTCGTTGTTGTCCGCGCACCCTAGCACGCCCCTGCTGTTGATAGAAGATCGCACGCCTGCCAATGCCTGGTTACGCCCGGACTTTCGCCTGCAACAGCTGGCTAAGCAGACCGCATTTCGGCGCATTGCCGACAAATTGAAAGCAGAGAGATACCCAATCCACTATCTTGAGGGTAAAGATTTGATTGGGCACGACAACGAAGGTACGACGGACGCTTCACACCCCAGTGATCTGGGTGCCATGCGGTATGCGGATATCGTGGCACCGGTGGTTGCGGGGATACTGGATGGTGAAGTCGAAAAGATGGGGAGACGAATATGAACTTATGGCTTGAAACAGATGTGCTAGTTATTGGCGCCGGTGCGGCAGGGTGGCCGGCGGCGATTGGAGCTGCACGAGAAGGGGCGCGCGTAATCCTGCTCGATGACGATCCGTACCCCGGTGGCGCGGCGGTGGACCAATTTGTCTCGATGCCGGACGGTGGTCCGCGCTCGGGCGTGGTTACGGAATTCTGTACTCAGCTAGAAACGCGGTTTGCGCTGACACCCCGGCCAATCGACAAGTGGTGGTACTTCTGGTATCTGCCGTCAGATGTTTTGCGGGTCGTCAATGAACTGCTTGCGGCTGAGCCCAACATCCAACTCGTATGCCCCGCTAAGGCCTCGCGCCTGACCCTTGACGGAAGCCGTGTCACGGGCGCGCTCGTTCCCGACGAATTCGGGAATGAACGATGGATTAAGGCGCGGATTACCATCGACGCAACAGGAACGGGTGCCCTCGCCGAAGCGGCCGGATGCGATACGCGTTACGGGCACGATTCCTGCCACGATTTTGGTGAAGCCATTGCGCCAGCCGAGCGGACACCGATCGTGCAGCAATGCACCTGGATGTATGTCAGTCACCGATTGCCCGGTGGCGATTCGGATTGGGTGCCGTCTGGACTGGAATCCGGCTACTGTACGCCTGCCAGCCGCACCGATGCCGGTGCGATCGAGCGGCAGGCCGGCATCTATCTGCATTGGGGCTGCCGGGTGGATTGTCGGGATACGCGCGATCCGATTGCTCTGGCGGATGCCCAGCGCGAGGGGCTTGAGTTGATGGCACCCCAGCTCGACGAGCTTCGGTCACACGGTTACGTGGTGCACCTGGCCCCCCGACTCGGCGTCCGCGAACAGCGTCGCATCATGGGCGAATTCGTCGTGACGGCGAACCATCTCTTCGCCGGCGCTATTCCGGATGACACCGTGTTGGTCACCCAACGCCCGATCGATATTTGGAAGAAGGGCTCCGGCCAGATGGACGAGTATCCCGAAGTGCAACCCTACGGTATCCCGTATCGGGCTCTCGTTCCGTTACGTCTCGACGGGCTGTTCGTCGTCGGCAAACACATGAGTGGTACGCATCTGGCGATGGCCTCGTATCGGGTGCAGTGTCTGCTCGGGCAGCTCGGGCAGGCGGCCGGGGTGGCGGCGGCCCTGTGCGCGACTCAGGTCGTTGAGCCGCGCCGCTTGGTGTTCGCTGACCTCATGCCGCGCCTGACTGCCCAACCCCAGAATCTGGTGATTCGGGGTCAGTCCACTTTGTAAGCGAATAATCGGAGTAACACATGAATACTGATAAACGCATCTGACTTTGTGATCGTCCGGAACTGTTGGCGGAGATTGATGGCGACAGCGGCGACCTTGTGCTGCTACATGACCGCAATCTGAATCTGGACATTATCGACCAGCCCCCGGACTGGGAATTCCAGGTCAATCGGCAGCCGCATCCGCTGAAACTGGAGTTCCATGCAGACGGGCGCGGGCTGCTGGAGACTATTGCGCGGACGCAACATTTCGGCGGACACTCCCAGGGGTGGGCGTTACAGGTCGGGCGGATCATGGTGCCAGGTCAAAGCTCCTTGCACATCCAGTACCGCATCAAGCGGGTGCGACTACAGGAACGGGCACCAACGCCGGGGCCGAATCCGTACGAACTGGAGATGCCGCTGTGGATTGATACCCTCGGATTTCTCGGCTGGCGGTTCAGTCTGATCAAACCAGACACGACCATGCGGGTAGCGCACTTGGGTGCCGCTGGCCCTGGGTGGGCTGGAAGGCGTCAACGGGATTCGGAATCTCCTCACGGGCGCATCGGTCGATGTGCGGCAGGATCCTAAACAAGGCCCGGTTCTCGATCTTGATGCTGGAGCAGCTTACAGGCTGGACTAGACGGCAATTGAATACTAAAAATTAAGGAATAAGCACAGATGAATAAAACAATAGACATTACACTGAAAACCGGCGACTTTGAGATCGATCGGGCCTTTCGCATTGCCATGGGCGATTTAGCCTGGAATCATTGTGTTCAGATAACAATTAAAGAGGGAGAACTATGAGCAATATATCAGTACCACGGTCCGATGTACACGTCCTGCAGCGCCTAGCGCGCCACAAGCGTGCGATGGCGGAAAATCCGTTGAACATGGAGCGCAAAGCGCTTTGGTACAAGCTCGACAGCGGTGAAGCATGCCGCCCGATGATCTTGGCGGAGCATGGCGGAATTTGTGATGCACGAGCCCCCGTGACGGATGCCATGCTCGAATGCGAAGACCCGTGGGCGCGTGGAGTTGAGCGGGGGTTGCGCGGCGACCTTTACTGGTTCGAAACGCTGCAGGATGATCATGTCATCGAGGCGGATGTCCGGGTTCCCTGGCACATCACTACTTCGAACTACGGCGTTGCTCCCGTGATGCACACGGCCGCGAACTATACCGGCATGGGCGCGCGCAACTGGGAGCCTGCACTCAAGGATCTGGATGCCGACTTCGACAAGTTGCATCCGCGGACATTTAACGTGGATCGCGAAGCGACCTTTGCTGAAAAGGCCAAACTCGAAGCCGTTTTCGGCGACATTCTGCCGGTGCGTATCCGAGGTTCGTTCTGGTGGACCTTCGGCATGACGCAGGTCGCCATCGATTTGATCGGCCTTGAGAACCTGATGCTGGCGATGTACGATAACCCGGAGGGGCTGCATCGTCTTATGCAGTTCCTGCATGACGACCACCTGGCGTTTGCGCAGTGGGCCGAACGTGAGGGGCTGCTCACGCTCAACAACGAGAACGACTATATCGGGTCGGGTAGCATGGGGTACACGCGCGACCTGCCTCAGGCGGGGCTGGAACCGGGCGCACCGGCACGTCTGCAGGATCTGTGGCTGCTGCTGGAGTCGCAGGAAACAGTCGGCGTGGGGCCTGAGCAATTCGAGGAGTTCGTTTTTCCGTATCAGGAAAGTCTGGCCCGGCATTTCGGTAAGGTCTACTACGGCTGCTGCGAGCCAGTCCATACGCGTTGGCACGTGCTCAAACGCCTGCCGAATCTGGCCCGTGTCTCCATCTCCCCCTGGGCCGATGAAACGGTCATGGCCCGTGAGCTCGGCCGGGACTACGTCTATTCACGTAAAACCAATCCTACGTTGATCAGCACCGAGCGATTCGACGAGAAGGCCATTCGGGCGGATCTGCGCCGTACGATCGAGGCCGCAGGCAGCGGCCGTCTGGAGATCATTATGAAAGACGTGCACACCCTCAACAACGAGCCAGAGCGTTTGCCGCGCTGGGTGCAGTTGGCACGGGAAACAGTGAAGGAGGTATCAGCACAATGAATTCACGTGAACGTATGTTGGCGGCAATTAATCATCAACCGGTAGATAGAATCCCCACCGATATCTGGGCGATAGGCGAAGTGTTCGCCAAGCTGCGAAGTCATTTCGGGGTCGGCGTTGATCTGCGTCAAGTCTTGCATGTCGACGGCATGGCGAGACAATTCTGTGCCGGTGGCAGCCCCTGCCTCCGTCCCTAAGGTAGTCACTGGTTCAGTGCCAGTGGCAGCCCCTGCCTCCGTCCCTAAGGCAGCCCTCTGGTTCGGTGCCAGTGGCAACCCCTGC
>Ga0209414_1001540_pt1 | contig 10885 bp, 9 predicted proteins | sample LakVidmifraction_4_FD_181154 | JGI IMG/M metagenome (GOLD analysis project Ga0209414, IMG submission 181154) | Hypersaline microbial communities from Lake Vida, Antarctica - Brine Hole Two &gt;0.2 micron (SPAdes) (version 2) | ecosystem: Environmental > Aquatic > Non-marine Saline and Alkaline >... | reverse complement strand
TAGCTATTTCCCCAAATGTCTCATCTAGTTCCTTTTGTAAGGGTTCGTCTGTTTTTTCTTCAACTACCGGAACATCTTCACCAGATGCTTCAACACCGGGTTCTTGTCCACCATCTTCATTAACAGGCTGTTCCTTTCCTGTAGGTTCTGGGACTGTTGGTTGTTCTTGTACATCTGTGGGTTCATCTACTGTGGGTTCTTGTGGTGATTCCTCTACTATAGGGTCACTTTTAACAGGCTCATTGGTAGTGGCTTCTTCTATAGTCTCATCTAAGGACTCCAATTTTTTCTTTAACTCTTCTTCTAATGAAGGTATGACATCTTTCTTAACAGCTTCTTTAGGTTTTGCATTTACCGTGAAATCAGTTTCAGCGTAAGGATCTGACTGATTAGTATTGTCAGTTGGCGAAAACTCTAAGTTCGGGTATTTTTCAGATAGAGTAGTAGCCATAGCATTTGCTTCTGCTTCACTCATGCCTTCCTCTACTGATTCAAGTGTCCCATCAGGGGTTTCAACAAAGTCTATTTCCCTATTACCATCTTGTAACTTTCTTACGCTGGTTTTCTCTAGGTTATCTACATTCTCTTTTAAAGTCTCATTATTATTATCAACCTTATTTATTTTAGATTCTAATTCCTTGATTGATTTATCTATAGTTTCTTTTTCTACACCGGAGAATTTACCTCTTCTTCCAGTTAAAGCACTCATGGCCGTGTTCAACAAAAAACCTACAGTACCACCTATGGCACCCTCTTCACCTACTCCATCAAGTAATTCTCTATTAAAGTCATAGATCCTTTTGGCTGACATATTAGCGTATGTAGCTTGCCACATCTCTGTAACTCCCTCTTCAGCGAAACCTATTGCCCCATTTTTAAGTATGTCTAGTATTTTAGCTTTTGGTGCTATTTTGCTAATCCTAGAGAACATGCTCTGTATGGGTAAGGATTCCGCAACAAGTCCTACAGTAAAGTTCTCTATAGCGAACTGTTGAGCTTGTTCTTCTGTTGCCCCTGATTCAATAGCCTCTCTATATGATGCAGATGCATTTTGAGAACCACCGATTAATCCTTGCCTAGAAGTCATGTTACTGACTAGCTGTTTCCCTGCTTTAATATAAGGTGTTAGTTTTGCCCCTTTGGTTATTGCAGTCTTTACTAGTTGAGTAGTCCCTGACTGACCGCCTGATAATACCATTGGAACAACTTGACCCAATCCTGCAACTACACCACCCCAAAATGTATTTTCATTACCTTCATTTACAGGGTAAACTTCTTCGGTGAATTGTCTCCAATCATCAGCTACCTTAAAGGCGCCTACATCAGATGCTTTTACATCTTTATCTGCCAATTTACCAAGTACGGGAACTTTCGCTAACTGTCTCTCTGTAAACGCACTCGCTATGCCCCATGCCTCAGCTATGTCTGCTGGTGTATTGGCTATTGTCTTAGAAAAAATATTAAGAAAAGACATTACAGGATTAACTTTTACCTTTTCCTCTGTTGGATCTATCTCTGTAGTCTCACCATTGAATTCAGCAAGCCTACGTTTCATACCATCCAATATTTCAGTATCATTAGTTACGTTTAGCCCATTTAACTGATCTACATCACTTGCATTTGAGATAACATCCATTGCCTGATTACGGTCAATCTGCTCTCCTTGGTAGTCGTATAGTGGTTGTTCTTCTACTCTAGGTTGTGCTTGCTGACTTACTTCTCCTGAAAGGAATGGGTTTGTTACTTGACTCTCAGGGTTTATTGGTTCAGGTGCAATAACATCCGGTTCTTTAATATCCGTTTTAGGTTGGGAGCCTAATCCTATTAATGTAGAGAAATCATCAATGCTTTTATTGTATCCATCATTCTTAAAAAGTGAATAAGAATACTCTAACGCCTCTTTATCTTTTTTAATAAGGGTTTTATAATCTTCAAAACTCTTATTATACCCATCATTCTTAAAAAGTGAGTAAGAGTAATTTAATGCTTCTTCATCCATTATTTAATTCCATTTAGACGCTGTTACTCCATCTGATACTTCTCCTTCAGGAACTTCTGATATAGGTGTTGTAGATTGGCCTGATACCCTAGTATTTTCAAGTTGTTTGTAAATCTTCATTAAGTCGTTATCATTCTCACTAATATCTATCATGAAGTTATCATCATCCCACTTAGTTGATCCTTCTCCGTCTTTGCCTCCTTTAACTTTATATTTAACGCCAATTGCCTTAACTAAACCTGTTGCCTTACCTTTAATACTATCATATAATTCTTTTGAATTAAAATTCTTGCTTTCCCATAACCCCCATAATGTTGTCGTTACTGGAACCTCTGATTTATACTGATCTATATATTCCTTTTTCCTATCTTCTTTTAATTTTTTCCAATTTTCAAAACTAGATAACTCTTCTATAGCAGGGTTAGGAATCCACTCAACATCTTTTAAATCTCCTCCGGGCTTTTCAAAGTCACTCAAGATTACACCCTTTCCTTCTGTAAAATCTGCCTTAAACTTCTCGTATCTTTTTTCCTCTTCTTGTGGATCAACTCCACTATTGGATAATCTTTCCTCTCTTGATCTTACGCTTTCTGCTGCTATATTAATCCTTTGTTGATTCTGATTTTGAGATTTTTCTTCTATATCTAATTGATTTTTGCTTTTTAATACTGTTGTTTGAACATTATTACCAGCGGATAGCTTTATAAGGTCTGTCATAGATTTTTGATACCCTACATCTACAGGTAAGTTCGGGTATCTCTCCTTACGTGTTTTTGAAGCTAAATCAAGCATCCCTGAGCCAAATTTACCCTCCATTAATTCTTTAGCATCACCTAGTGATACCTGTACATTTGGCGACCCATCAGGTAGTAAAGGATTATCTCTAGGTATAAACCTATTATAGGTAATTGTACGCTTCATTAAGTCGCCATTTCTTCCCATAAATGTAGACTCTTCTGTTCCATCACTAGGTACTGTGCTTAAAAAATTATCAGATACCAGCTTTGGGGTTCTAAATTTATCTGCTACCTCTTTTACTAAGTTTCTATTATTCTTACTTATAAGGAAATCGGGATCATTTGCCGACTGATAAGCATAAGTTAAAGCATCCCCTTTATCTGTCTCTGATATGCTAGGATCGTTCTTTATTAAATCAGCTACATTCTGTATTTCTTCTCTTCGTCTATCAGCATTACCCATTCCTGCTTTTAGACTACTGATTCTTTTTGAAAATCCTTGGATAAATTCAGGATCATTAGAGTTTATTCCTGCTTTATACTGCTCTTTTAACCAATCGGTTGTAGATGTAACCATCTCTTGATTAATCCCTGCATAACTTTCTTGAAGTTCCGCATCTATCTCTCCAAGATTAGCATACATTTCAGCAAAATTAGATTGCTCTTTCTGTAGCCTATTAGACTCATTCGTGATTACACCTGAAACACTCTTTCCAAGTCCAGAGAGGTTTTCTCGTATCTGGGAAGATGGGTCATAGGTTTCTCCTACAGGTGCGTCAAAAATCTTATTTGATATAGCCATTATACTAATGGTCTGTTTGGTACTGTGTTAAATACAGGTTTTTGGGGAGTAGTATCTTTATTACCTCCCCCTTTACCTTTAAATAGTTTAGCAAAAGTAGATATACCATCTTCTCCAGTTGGTGCGCCTAAAGCGGACATTCCGACATTTACAACACCATCACCAAATGCTGCCCATGAATCCCTTGATGCTTGTTTTTGATTCATTGCAGCGGTTTCAAACTGCCTCTTGTCAGATTCTTTCTGTAGATAAGGTTGCATTTCATTTGTATCAAACTGCTGATCTTTATAACCAGACATTTTCATAAGTGCTTCCTGAAAAGAACCAAATTGATTTTGTTTAAATTGTTGGTTCTGAGCATTTATGTCGTTAAAATTTCTATTCTGATTGACACCACCTTGAGCAATTGCCTGTAGCATAGCTGATCCTGACCCAATGCTTCTTGATGCGTCAACTGTATTTGCCGTGGTTCCATAAGCTTGATCTATTGATCTTGAGTATCCAGGTGAATCTCCTTGAGCCATGTTTTGAGCATTTTCAAGATACATCATAGCCTCGGGCGGTATGTCGTAATCTGGCCGAACTGCATTAATAGAGTCTGCCCTACCTTGAAGTCTTTTAGCGTCTTTACTTGATCCGATAGCGGAAATAAGGCTCCCAATGAACGCTATATGATAGTCGTAGCCAATAAGTTCAGGAAGTATCCCAAAAAAGACTATGTACGCAATTAAGATTAAATATTTCATTTCTGTCCTAGGCTAAGTGTTTCGTTGATATTAATATACTCAATTCCTGTCTTAAAAACTACCATAAAGTTATGAATATCAGACCGTATTTCATAACCATTTAATAAACCACCCTCTGAGTTTTGATCTCTCATGATGTGAGCGTACGCTACTGACTCGAAAACATCGAAGTCTTCTTTCTCTAAAGTAGTCATTTGCCCTTCCGCATTCGTTATTGTAAAGAATAAATCTTCTCTTATCTTTTGCTTACTAAATTCCCATTCATACGTGGTTTCAGGCATGTATAATGAAATGTTGTTAAGAATTGTCTTTGAAGGATATACAGCAGGAAAATTTATCTGAGCATCATAACTCGCTTGATAATAAGCAAAGTTATTACCGTTAGATTTATAAGGTGTTCCCTGATTAAATGTAATCATGTATTCATCAATGATAGCAGATGATTCCGGCACAAATTCATAGCTTCCTCTCCATTGATTAGACTCTTCATTGAATCCTAAAGAATTATTAGTAAAACCAACAAATAACATGTCATGCCAAGGATCATAGCAAGTCAAAGGATTGTTCTGAGTAAAAAAGAAAGACTTATTACCTATATCACTTATTGGCCTTACCCCGTTAGCATCATATCTAGCTACTTTCTTTGAATTCTGATCCCACCACCATGCTCTACCTCTGTGTGTCTGGAAAGTCCAAGGGTGTTTAGTTCCATACCCACCTTTAAGTGAATTAATTGTACCGATTACATCAGATGATTGCCCTAATACCTCTAAGCCTGTATTATCAAATATTATCCTTTCATTCACATATATAGATAACGCTTCCTGTTCACATACGGCTAAAAGTATTTCTCCTTCACCACTTGCTTTAGATATCTGTTTTATAATACTTATTGGCCCATTCTCAATAGGTACTTGACTTTCGTCTCCATAATCGAAGCTTGATGTTCCGTTGATGTTTGTCCCTTGAATAAATTTGTTTGAAAACCTTATGAAGTTCTTTTTTTCTACTTCTCCTATTCCTAATACAATATTCGGTCTTCCTAAGTCCTTTATCCATTCTGAATTATCTATATTAGTTGCTTCAATTGCTATTGTTATTGGTTCCGGATCTAGTTCATTCGAAGAAAATTCCCCTGATACTACTTCTCTATCATCTGGATAATCGTATGTTTCTGTTTCTATTACAGTTACATCTCCATCTAAAAATCCAGATGTAATTTCAAATGCCCTATCCGGTGTGAATGGATTAAGTATTTTAAATTCTTCCGATACCTCGTAGAAGATGTTTCCACTTACCTCTTGTCCGTTTACTATTGCCGATGGTTGTTCTGTTCTTCTCCTATAAATTTGGTAATACAGTCTTTTAGGGTATGGCTCCATGCCTCCTTGAAAGTATACGTTGTTTATGGCTTCAATTCTTACCTTTGAACCAACAGCAGACAAGATATTGAAAGTCAATATACCTTCAGGAGTCTCAATATCTATTAAATCTCCATCAGTAAAATTATACCTAAGACCTGACTTTATACTTCCAGATATGTCAATCTCTATAAATTCTGCTTCCGGCAAGTAAAGTCTTGAATATTTTTCTACTGAGCTTTCTTTATAGACCCAATAAGCATCAGATGTTCTTCCCTGTAAGAAATTAATTACAGAAAGGTTATCAGTTCTTACAATTTGAAAAGTTTCAGCCCATTCAGGGATTGGGTCACTTTCCCCTAGTTCCCATCTAAGGTATTGTATCTCACTATTCCTGAAATTATCAGTAATTGTTTTAATACAGTTTTGATTAGTGTATACTCCCTGATTTCTTGAATACCTATCGTAAAACACAATACCTATTTGATATTGTGACCTTACTTTAAATTTTCTTTCTCCAACGGAGAATATATAGTTTAACGTTAATAATAAAAAGTGTTCCGGAACAGCAGGGTAAATTTCACCACGATCATAATTTTCTTCATCTGTGTAATCTATAAAAAATAAATCTTCTATTGTGAGAAAATCTGAAGCATCAATGTTTAAATCTGTTTCGTTGCCAGTGTAGTTTGATGGTATGGAACCAGATACTACTCCATTTATATATTCAGTCATATCACCGTTAGTAAGGAAATAGTAATAAAGACCTCTTTTAACATAGTACTTATAGGTAACGGTTCTAAATAGAAGAGGAAAACCTTCTGTTCCTGCTTGTGATGAAATATCTCCTTTCCATTTCCATACTTGAAGAAATTCAGGATCAGGGGTGACATCTTCAGTGCTTGAAGTAACCTTTAGGTTTGGCACTTCGTACTGGTCATAACCCTCTGTATTGTGCGCTACAAAAACCCTGTCTTGGGCTACTGTAAGTGATTTTGCTCTTTGTGGTATATTCTCAAATGGCTTACCTGATTCCCTATCGCTTATTCCCCTACCCTTTAACCCATTAAATGAATAGGTGTCTGATCCAAAACTTTCTTTAGTGACTGATCTAAATACTCTCCATGTCAGTTCCTCATTACTTCTCGCTAAAATCTCTACTTTCTGAACGTAAAAAGGGGTTATTTCTCTAGTGTCTTTTATTAAATCTATACTTGTAATGTAGGGTGATTCTTTAGGGCAGTATACAGCCTTAGAGTATGGGGCTATTACGCTTGTTTGATTATTTAGGTAAATGTATCTGTATGAGAAGTAATATCCCTTACCTGAAAGATTTGAGAAGTCTATAGGCTCCTTTACTTCTGTTGCTATTAATGAGAAAGAAGGGGCAGGTTTAATTAAGGTAATGTCTTGCTCAATAATAGAAGTGTATGTCCTATTTGTGTCAATTGCCCGAATCTCATTCTTATTATCGGTAAAATAAAGGAGATTGGCAATTACACCGCCATTAACCCAATCGCCAAATTTAAAATCATACTCTAATAGCAGACTTTTTTCATCTGAAATCAAATCGTAAACCCAAATTTGATCTACTACATCTCTGTTAAAATAGTAAACTTTACTGTTTGCTTTATCCTCTACCGTTCCTACCGTTATTTGTTCTTGAATCTCTCCGATTCTATCAAATCCCGGATATTTTCGCACAAGACCGCTATTGCCCCCTTTTGAGGTGTTAATAAATATGTTTTTCGCACCAGTATAATCCCCTTCCGGTAGAAATTTAGGGTGTGAGTCTACATTTAGCTGTCCTGAAAATACTTTTCTCATAATTTATACGTAAGAACATTGTTGTCTCTTACTATTTTCATGTAATCCTCGTAACTAAGCCCGTGAATTGCTCCATATAAAGCAGCCTTAGAGTCATAATAATCTTTTCTTCCTGTCCTTTTCTCGTAAATACCTCTATTAATATCAGGGAATTTCCAGTCAATCCACAACTTTAAAGTTTCTTCAGCCCAAGGATGGATCATATTAATGTCAGATATATTGGTTCCTGTAGTGTTGTATATCACTAATATACAACTAAGGTTTAATCTTGAATCCAATTGAATCCTATTCCCAAAAATCTGATAACCATAAGGTTGGCTTGATGGTGTGCCAAATTCTCTACCTAAGTTCTCTGCCCTATTTGTTAAGTTTGAGTTAAAGTAGTAGTTAAAGTCTTGGTAAAAAAGCCTTTCTCTGACACCCCTTTTAACTGGTTCACCATTTACAAACTTCTGTAATGGGTTCATATTGTTAATATTTGCCATTGGTAGGATCTTATCTCCTGCTTCTATACAGACTTTATTCACTTTGATACAATCTGTTGGGAGATATGCTGCATTTGAATCATCAACATCAATTTCTTTAGCTTTGTAATTGGAACCAATGTTAATGTCTTTTGATAGGTCACGAACACCAGACAATGCTACTGATAATACCCTCAAATAATCATGCCATACCATTCCTCTCTCATGAATGTATGTTCTAATTAATGAGTCTACTGTTAGTAAGTTATTAGTGCTTGATCCTATATCTGTCATGATATTGTGTAGTGATATTTAGGCAATTTATCTGATATTATCGTGAAGAAATAAGAACCGGAATCATCAAGTAAATCTGCCTCAGATAAACTCAAGTGACCATTCAATAGCAGATTATCAATTATTTTATCTCTCTCGCTCATTACTTATTACCCTCTCGTTTTTAGAATTTAATTCAGCTTGTGATATTTGTCCCATCCCTAGTAATTGGAATACCCCTTCAATTACTCTTGATTCCATATCTCTAGGAACAGGTAATGGTTCATCGTCCCCTATTTTACTAGGGTCATTAACAATTAGTTTTACACTAATTTGTTCAGGTACTTGCTTAGTGAATCTAATTTTCATTCCATCCATATAATACCCTACATGTCCTTCGATATACTCAGTTGCCGTTCCTTGAATGATATCAAAGTCTCCACTCCTAATTGGGACGTACGGTTCCCATGGACATCCTTTTTTATATACTCTGTGAATACCCTGATTTTTTGGTAACAATATTGGTGATACTGTCAATTGGATATAGAATGTTTCATCTTCTTCACGTGTAAAGTCGTATGTGCCAATAGCATTTTCAGGATCAAACCCATTAACTGCTTCAATTTTGAATAAAGTATTAATTACCTGAGAAGCGTGAAGTTTTACCTCCCTGTTGTCAAGTTTTCTATTATCTTTATCCAAGTACCTTGAATAGAGTCTGTTTATTTGCTCTGTTAGTATGTTAAGAGTTACCATTTTTTACAGCTTCTTCTGAAAGTAAATTTTGAGCTTCTAAAGATATCCCAAAATACGTTAATGCTCTTGATACTATCTCACTAAGTACTCCACTATTGCAATCAATATCAACTGAATCAGCCTCGTTAAATACTATTGATCTGTTATCAGGAGAATCATAAGCATAAACACAGTTAATAATGGTTCTATAATAGCTTAATACAAAGTTACCCTGAGATGGGAGTATTTCTATTACTCCATTTAATGCCGTTTCAGTAGTGCCTAGTAATCTAGCAATTGGATGTATCGTATCTGCTGGTGTAATATAACTATTTTTTCTGTCAGTAAACTCTTGTTCTTTAAGAATATCCCCTTCATAAGTAGTCCCGTCTGCCGAAGAGTAGATATTTATCTCTTTTAAAAAGTTATCAGGCAAAGGAAACCTATTAGTTGAAGAAGAGGTGTATGGCTGTTCTGAAATGTACCTTGTCAATGGCTGGTTATTCGTATTCCCGTTTGGTCTTAATAAAAAATTGACATAATCATTAAGTGACCTATTTAGGTTTAAATCAATGTCTTCAGGTGAAACATAAGATCCTTGTGATTTTCTTATTGTCTTTCTGATTAAATTATGTGCTTCCTCTAGTAACATTATAATATTTTTACAAATGCAATACACATCTCTTTTAATGTATATGGGTCATATTTTGTATCGGGTAATAGTTCTACATAGTCACCCTCCTCATACACCATTTTATTTGTAGACTCATAGATGGTACCTGACAGTATTAGGCAGGACTTACTCTTCCCGTACCATTTTTCTACATAATGGTCTGAGTTTGGTGGGTAAAAGATTATAAAACTATTTTCTACCTCCGCAAATGGAATAATTATAGGGCTATTTTTATTTTTAGTTAGTTTTTTTAATGGGTAATTTTTTATTTTACCAACTAATATATCCAGAACAGCACCCAATAAGTTTTTTTCAAGATTAAAAATTATATTATTATACTCAATACTAAGATTTTTCATCTTCATTTAATTTGTCTATTAGTTTAATTAATAAAGGTATAATTTCACGTGTTACGTTATATTTGTCTTCATGTAACTTTGCTATTTCTAACACGTACTGGTCAACCCTTTTCTGTATGTCGGCATTATCATTTTCATAATGCTCCTTTACCTCGTCAATCCTTATTTTTAAATCCGTTTTTACTGTATCCCTTTCTTTTACTAGAAAATATATAACAGAAAGAAGTATGCTAATCACAGATATTGTTTCTGGATTTAATAAATTTTGAACTTCTAATAAGATTAGATATGCCACTTCTGGTATTATTTTTGCCTTATATTTATTTTATACTGTAAATATACTAATTAAATCATAGACTTTTACCTTGATGCTGGAACAAGCAATTTATACCGCCAAGTATTTGATGTTGGACCCGTATATGTGAATATTGCCGTCAATGTCCTATCTTCTGTAATTGTGAAAACATATGGGTTTGAAGTCGATACTGAAAGCACATCTTCCTCCCATCTTGCAAATGCATAATTAGGGGATGGTATAGCTATCAATGTAACTTCATCATTTTCGTCATAGTCTCCAGCTCCGGAAACGGTTCCATTTACCGCTGTTACTGAAACCGATTTAATGACTGTTACCGCTGAAAATTCATAAACACCTATGGAAGGAGTAGGGTTATTTACATCACCACCAGCCAAGTCATACAGATAGCCTAAATCAGTCCCTGCAAGACCTAAAACATTTGGATCTTCTGAGTTTGAATTGGTAGTCTCAACTGCGGTACCTGCTAGAGTTCCGTAATTTGTATTTGTGATTTCAACTCCTCCCCTAGATAGTTCAATATCATTTGAAGCGTTGCCAAACGCAGTACAGTTGTGTAACTTTGTCCCTGTCCCAGTCCCTACAAAAACTCG
>Ga0209414_1001538_pt1 | contig 10892 bp, 17 predicted proteins | sample LakVidmifraction_4_FD_181154 | JGI IMG/M metagenome (GOLD analysis project Ga0209414, IMG submission 181154) | Hypersaline microbial communities from Lake Vida, Antarctica - Brine Hole Two &gt;0.2 micron (SPAdes) (version 2) | ecosystem: Environmental > Aquatic > Non-marine Saline and Alkaline >... | reverse complement strand
TATCATCACCCACTGAACACGATTTATTTACATCGGTTATTTTCTTCGTCTTACCGTGAATAGTGGTATGAAGTTTAAATGTGACGACAACCCATTCGCCTTGCTTAAATTTTTCTTCGACTTCATATCCCACATACAGTGCTCGTGCTAGTTCGTCTAGTGTCAACTCGTTCAGGCACGTATTTACAGATGATAACCATTTATTAACGTGGTGACGTATTGCCTCCCCTTTGCTCTCATCATCTTTTCTAAAATAGTTAATTCGATCCGCTTGCTCCTGCGTAACAATAATTTTACCCATCTTAAAAACTCCCTTCTAATTTTTCTTCAACTTCATAAGTCGCTTTAAAAATATCTGGTTTGCATGGATAAAATTCACCTTGTATACCTTTAATAATATAATCATTTTCGACACCTAATATATTTCCTTCCAGTGTTGGTATAATCAATCCAATTTCATCATCATCAATAGTATTAGTAATAAAACCAGCCCTGGTATAAACACCATGTACACCATCTTCACCCCATGGTAATGTTACAAAATCACAAATTTCATTCCATGTATCCCAACGCAATTGTACTGCCTCAATAACAACTGGTTTTTTACGATATTTATTCATCTTAAAAACTCCCTTCTAATTTTTCTTCAACTTCATAAGTCGCTTTAAAAATATCTGGTTTGCATGGATAAAATTCACCTTGTATACCTTTAATAATATAATCATTTTCGACACCTAATATATTTCCTTCCAGTGTTGGTATAATCAATCCAATTTCATCATCATCAATAGTATTAGTAATAAAACCAGCCCTGGTATAAACACCATGTACACCATCTTCACCCCATGGTAATGTTACAAAATCACAAATTTCATTCCATGTATCCCAACGCAATTGTACTGCCTCAATAACAACTGGTTTTTTACGATATTTATTCATCTTAAAAACTCCCTTCCAATTCTTCAAAACAATTTTCAAATGTTTCTTCACTTACTTCTAACCACATTGAATCATTTCCCAATCTAATATCATTGTTCTGAGCGGCTTCTTCATTTTCCCAAGTTGAACCTACTTCAATTCGTTGTCCAACATCTTCAATTATATTTTCATCCCCATCATATTCCGCTACAGAAAACGATTTAATACATTTCCATTTATCCATCTTAATTTCCCCTTATTATTTATCATTTTAGTTTACTTTTTATACAACTACAGGCACCTGTTTCATACATCATCCCCATATGATCGTCAGAAAACTTTCCGTGAACCCAACTGATTGACTGTGTGTCACAGTCTTTGCAGTAGCTAATTAGCACCGAACAATTTTCATGCAGTTCTTTAGACTTAAATACATGCCCTGACACAGTAGCTCCCTTTCCTCCATGTGCCCAAAAACTTAATGTTCTCCACCATCCGATTACCTTACAAAAAAGTTTACTTGCATCCATTTATAATTAACTCCTTTCCTTTACATTTTTTGTGTTTAATACATTTCCATTTAGCCATTTTTCTCCCTCTTAACATATTTTTTTAGCACACCCATGATTTCAAGTGCATCATCGCGACGAATGCACGTTTTATCCCAGAATTGAACATATGCAACGTTTATATTCCCATGCCCACAACAGGCATTCATCACGCCTGACAGTGTGCCTAAACAACCGTCATGACCTTCTGGCGTGTTCCATAATCCACAATGTCCACATGGTCTTTCTTTCCACGTATCTGCAGTCGACTCCTTTGTGTCACAATACACAAATTCATCGTCTATAAACTCTATTAGATGCCCTCTCAAATAATGTTTAGCTGTCATTTTTTACCCTCCTAACATATTTACCAACAGGCACCGCGCACGCCCTGTCTAAGGCCCAACCCTTGTATATCCGATTGTTAAAAACTCTTTTAGATAGCCCGTGCGTTTCGCATATTGCAAAATACTTACTATATTTACTGCCTGTTTTAGCCGTCCGTTCCATAGTTGGTGTATTGATCGTGCGTTCGATTGACCATTGTTGCTTATTAAATCGGCTGTAAACCGTACCTCTCTTAATGCCATTTTTAGCAGCAGTTGTATAATCTTCGTCTGTTAGATATTCCATTATTTCCACCCCTTGAAAATAGACTTATATACTGACTGCCAGTAGTTTGATAGTTTCGGATTAAACTTATTGCCGCTAAATTTATGGTGTTTACTTACTACAAATTTAATTTTCATCTTCTGCCACTTGTTCTGCTATTGCTGTAGCGACTGCTGCAACTTGTATCAATTCGTTATATAAATTACCAGCATCCGATTCTTTATGGTGAATTAATCCCTCCTGCATAGCTTGAGCAACCTCTCCAACTTCTTCCATTAAAATTGCTAGCCATACAGTGTACGGGTGATTTTGCTTACCCCATTTTAAGTTTTGGGCGATACGTTCGCTACCAACTTGATTTAAGACTACCTCTCTTATTGATACCGATTTAGCTTCATGAAACATCATTTATAAAACCTCCTGTTTAATCTTTTTATAATGGTGAACATAAGGTTACATTCTTTTGATTACATTTTTGTAACCTTCCTTAACCCCATAATCCCTTTCATATCAAGGGGTTCACGCAAAAGTTACAAAAAAAGTGTAGTTACAAAATGGTTTCCCAATTCTCTATATATATTTATTGGAACATCTAGATGTTAAACATCTACGACTTACGTTTTCACAAGAACCTCTATATATATTGTAACTTTGTAACTTTTAAAGATATAGAGAGATAAAGGTTGTTGTAGTAAGGGTTTTGGCGGTTACAAAAAAGTTACATTTTTGGGGGTGGTTACATTTTTTTTTTGTAACCGACCTTTTTTTAGAACATATGACCTTGAAAACATCTCGGAGTTCCATTGAATCTGAATGTTCCGCAATCGGTTTGTCTTTTATAAAACATTGACACACCAGCACTTACAGCGTTTCTAAAAAACACGTTTCTACTACTCTGAATAATCTACAAGTCTTAGATGTTTAACGTATGTTCGCATCACCCAAACACCCTTGCAGGTTTCCTATTGATCTTTTTGACTTTCAATTCTATGTCAAAAACCTCGATCAAACTATTAACAAACAGTTTCCTGCTCTGAACATTGAACCCGTTCTCTTCTGCCCACACCTCATACTCCGCGTAACAGTCAGGACTTCTGCGGTCTAAAAATTCGTCTTTTGTACAATCCTCTAAATACTGTAATACGCTATTGTTTTCTGCGTGGTAATCATCATTAAATTTTTGAACCTTATCACAGTCCGTAAATTTCTCATTTTGATAGAGTCTAAAATACCCATCTACCATTAGCTTAATCCAGTATTCCAGCGCGGCATCTGTTGTTAGTTTGGTGATAAACTTACCGTCTTTTTTATTTGGTTTCGTGAACATCGGCAACCACACTACTCTTCTTTTATATGAGTTACCTTTTTCAAATGACTTTAGGATGTGGTTACTGGTAAATATAAGGCTAGTTGTCAGTTCAACCTCTCTAGACTGCTTAAACAGGTTTCTAGTTGATACAAAATCACATGTACTAATGTTCTTTAGCATTTTCATCTGTTCATGGTTGATAGCCTCGTCTTGGATATCATCACCCAGGTTCGCCAATTTCCCCTGCATCGTTGTAAAATATCGTTCGTCTGACATGTTCTTAATGCTTAACCCTGTACAATTCTTTTGATTTAATATCTTCCTGATAATAGCAAGCAATGTTCCTTTTCCGTTACCACCGTCGCCAACAAAGATGAAAAATTTACCCATCATTCGTTTAAATTCTTTATTGACTAATAATGGATGGGCCAATATTTCAAATGTTAAATCCTTGTAAGCATTGTCAGTGTCCGTAAGCATATTTATATATTCGTCAACCTCCTTAACAGGCTCGGCATCAGGATAATATGGTATGTTGATGTTGTATGGTGTAAATTCCTGATAATCCACCTCAATGAATTTTCCATCTCGTAAAATTCCATTTTGGAACTTAATATCAAATGTTTTTGTACTATCAATCATAGGGGCACGTTGTTCTAATTGCTTTACTATCTCGTCCACGTATCTTATTTTTTGATGCCCAACCTCTGCAAACACAAGACGTCTTAATTTTGGTTCGTCAAATATGAACTCACCTTTATGCATAAAATATATGTTGTCTAAATAACTGACTATTTTATATTGTGTCATCAGATAATCAGCGATAGCAGGTTCGTCGTCTTTGTTCGCGGTAATTTTTACGTCACGAATCACCGTTTGAAACTCATCTTCACTCAATGGTGCAGCAAACACATTGTTATTAATAAACCGTAATATGCTTGACCAACTTTTGATTTCATATATTTTCATACGATGACTAAATAGTGCAGCGTTCCTACCGTCTCCATCATCCATGCCAAGCAGTGAATCTAGTTTCTTCTTAGTGAACAAGCAATCTGGTAAATCCTCACGCACACCTTCGTTTTCGATTTCTCGCATTACACCATTACGTTTGATTGTGACGGCTTTCGTATTGTTAATATGCTTATATTCGACAAGGAAGGCTAGCGGTGTTACTTTCTTAGCTCCTCTAAATCCTGTACTTTTTTTAAAATATAAATGGGCGCCCCGGTCAGTCCATACTATTTGCGTCTTAATATTGAAAAGGGTAAGCATTTTCTGTATTGTTTCTTTAGGTAAATCGTCGATATCCACAATTAAATCATTCTCGGTCAGGACATAACCAGCATCTTGAAATGATTTATGGACATCACTCGCATCTGCATATTGCCCTGGATGTTTTTCTCCTGGTTTAAATTCCATATACATGATCTCACACCCACTTTTCAAGCCTTTTCATGATAATTATATAATAATGATTTAGGTCTACAATCTTCTCAAAATCTGTTAAGTTGTCACATTCGCCATTCCACAGGTACATATTATCGGGACTATCTGGGAACTTAACCAGTCCTAGATCATGTCTTTTTTTATATAAACAAAAACCCTCCTGTTTACTAGCAAAAACCCGATTGACTTTATTATGCTGCACGTCATTATTGGAAAAACTTCCCATATATGTTCCACCAGCTTGCAGTATATACTGATATAAATGAGGTTTATCCAGATTGTCCATCAACGTCTCTAACACATCTTTGCCATACAACAATTTATCAACAAGCGCAATATCTAAAATTCTCGCACTGTTATTTCTAAATGGTGCATCTGCATGATAGCGGACAACATCCCCACCTTTAACTTTAATGTCATCATCTTTCTTGGACACATAATTATTAACATCGCGCTGAATCCAAACATCAAAGTCATCTTCTTCAAGGTTTAGGTTGAAATCCTTCTCCCATTGCTCCCAAACATGTTTATAATAGTTACTGTGAGGGATAAACGCCACACCGTCTGTATTAATATTAATGAGTGTTACAAACGGTGACAGTCGCCTACATAACTCGTACAGAACTATCTGTCCATACGCACAAACTGTCAGCGCACATTTTGGATTATTCAACGTTGAATATTTGTTTTTCAAGTTCCCATATACACTATTTAAAATCAATTTAAGCGCATCGGATTGAACCTTGTCTTTATGCTTAATTTTAATTCGTTTGTTGAGTATCTCTTGATAGGTTCTTGTTGCCACCCCTAGACCGTTTATATTTATGATAATATTTGGGTAAAGGGAAGTTACATCTAAAAGTTTCACGTTTTCAGCGCGTTTAATATGGTTATGACTGCCATGTAAACCTCCAAATCCAAACTGTATGTCACAATCAAATTCATTGACCGTCACATGCCCTTTCTCCTTTGTCAGCCATAAATCCACCACATCAGGTGGGACCAAATCTAGCATGTCTTCTGGCACTCTTATGTTTGACCATTTGGGATTAGGTTTTTTCATTAATAAGTTTGAAGAAATCGTGGTGGTATTCCATCTTTTACCCCTGTCGTCGTCTAACATTTTTAGCAATGCTTCTTTGGGTTTAAAGTAAGAATCTACACGTCTTTTGTAGACATCCACCAATGTATCAACATCATAAATACAATAATCAAGAACATCTGCATACTCATCATCTGTTAGCTCCCGTTCGATGGTAAATGGTACGGAACTTTCTAATATCTTTCGCCCTAAATTCCCTTCAATGCGCTTTAGACTTGGAAACGATGGATCAATTTGTTGCATCACGTCCAGTGATTCGTATTTGTAGTTTTTAATTCTTAATTTTTCTCCATTTATAATCCTGTCACTGGTTTTTTTTAATTGGTATGGTGTAGCTAGGTTTAACATTTGATGAACTATGTGATCGTCGTAATGATACCCGTTAAATGAGACCAAGGTTTTACCTTTTATAAAATCTTCAAGTCCTATAAAGTTGTTGTGAAACACTCTTAGTAGTTTTTTATTAATGTCCTTGAATACGACAAAGCTATCTCGGAAATAAACTTCGATATCAAAAAAGATCGTTTCTCTATTCAATGTTTTCACCTCTTTTTATGGGAAGGTGGGAGTTAACCCCACCTTATTTTTGATTACTTCTTTTTCTTTGGAAATGGTTTCACGTCCACATATACAAATTTCCCAAACGCTAACTTAATCTCAATCATTGCCTTCTGACCTATCAATTTTTCTTTTTCCTCAACTGGAATACCAAACTTGTCCTCAAATTTAGCAAACTGTTTCTTTTGTTTTTGAGGATTCACAAACCACTGTTTCTTAGTTTCCAAATAGTCTGCGTATGTCATCTTGTTCTCATAGGTATCGCCTTCAAATTCAAATTCAATATGAATCGCAATATTATCATCTTCCACATTCGTTATTTCAATTTCCATTATCTGACCAACATAATCCTTATCAAATTTGGAAACCATCTTTACTTCAAACAAGCTATTAAACCGATCATAAGCATAAATATCACGCTTCTCGCCTATTGCTTCAGGTAACTTTTCAAACATCAGTCCAAAATACTCACTACACCAATCTTCGACCTTTTCGGCTTTTTCTTTGTTGTCTACGAACTTGTTATTGTCGTTGTCGTAAACCTGCTTATTGAAGTTCACTTCCCTCACCTGACCGCGTCCCTCATCTAAAAATGTCATAACTGCCTTTTTGTCCTCAAATATTACCTCTACTAATTCCAACTGCTCTAGTAATTCCATGTTATTTAGCCACCTTTTATATTTTGTGTTTTGGTTTACTTGCTTTGCAAGTCGTAATTAATATGATTTTGATCCATGAACATTTCCACCATTTTTAAATCTTTACTATCTGACAGGGTTATTAGATAACCTTGTCCAGCTTGCTTTGTTGGCTCAACCACCTTCTCCAAATGATCCATACGTGCGTTACGTTCGTTGACAATATTAATTGCGACGGATAGGTCTTTCGTATCCAGATATTCCATCAAAATGTCGTGTGTGTTAGGTAGCGACTTAATCACCTTTAAGTCAGCGTCTTTCTTTTCCAACCATGCAACCATTTCAGTCTCAACTGATTTCGATGTGATGGACTTATTCAAATGTTTTGGTGTAATAAAATCATCAAATTTGAAAACATCGTCAAAATCATATTGAACAATACGTTTGTTAAATAATTCTTCAATTTTTGCCTGTTTCGTGTCTCGTTCAATTTCTTCTAATTGTTTTACCTGGCTGCGAACAATACCATCAGCATTTTTTACAATTGTTACAATTTCCTTCACTTGTTGTTCAAACTCGGTGTATGGTTCTAACATTTCTTTTTTGATATCAATGCGTTTGTCCTCTAATTCTTTTACGCGTTTGTTGACTGTGGCCAGTATCTTTTTAGAAATCTGTACATTGTCATCAGTCACGTGAACCATTGAGATTTCCTCTGATAGATTTATGGCTTCTTCTTTGAGTGATTTAAAACCATTGAACTGGATTTGTCCTTGTTTGACTGTTATGTTACTGGTATTAAATGCGGTTAAGTCTCTCATCAATTCAGTTGCCCTCCCTTATTGGTAGAATAAGAACCGTTGTATCACTATTAACTAATGTGAATGGTCTTTCGTTTCCATAAAAATTAAATATGACTTCTTCATATCCAACGTCTTTCAAAAAATCCAAACCTTCATATAGATATTTTGAATTGACTAACATTGATATATCATCATGTAAGTTACCTAGAACGTATTTCATTTCCATATCCGTCTGATCATCACCAGCGCTGATCAACAGTGTTCCATTTTCCGTAATAAAACGAACAGCGTCCGACTTACCATTGGCTTTTACAATTATTTTCATTGATTTTAATGCTTCTAGTGCTTGTGATACATTTATTTTGATAGTGAGTTTTCCATCATCCTCTGGAATCAATCTAGTCGTTTCTGGATAAGTACCGTCAATATGATCACCAGTTTTAGGGTTAATTACAAGATTTTCTAACCCGTGTGACATGTTATTAATATGGTAGATTCTATGAGAATCTGTAATTGTTAAGCTGTTATCTTTACCGTGCATAACGCCCATTAAAATTGGTCTGTGTGACGGTGCTTTTTTAGTTATTTTTTCGGCGTGCTTCATGGCTTTTATATATGGTACTGGCATTTAATAATCTCCTTTTAATAAAATCTGCTTGAGCAATGTAATTCTATCCACTTGCTGTCTTTGTCACGTCTGTTTAGATAATAAAATGCTTTAGCATCTTGTGTACTCAAATGCCGTTTACCTGACAAATAAGGATTATAATTACCTTTGACTTGACCACTAGCCTTTTCCAGCTTTTTTTCATCATGATTTGATTCAAGAAACAGATAATCATATTTTTTATTTGGAGCATTGGTTATACTACTTGTGTCGGTTGTATATAATATCTCAAAGGCTTCAAACGACCATACATAGCCATATGTCAGAACATCATGCTCACATTCAAACGGTAAAAACGTATAATCGTCCGTCACAACATCAAACCCTGCATTGCATATTACATTTACACCAAACTTTTGATAAACTTCATGATTTCCTATTATTTTTATTCTGGGAAATAGTTGTTTAACAGATTTCAATGTTGATGGTTTAATATGATCGGTATGAATATGGGTCAATAACAAGTATTTGATATCGTACAACTTATCCTTAATTTTATTGAATGGAACGCCAACATCCACCATCACATCATTGACAATCACACAATTTCCTTTGCTGCCAGATGCTATTATTTCGTAATTCATGGTTCACCCCTATTCAAAGTCACGTCCTGTAAAGTACACCACAACATCGCCAGCTAAATCAGCACACACCTCATCAAATTCTTCTTCGCTCAACCCCTCATAGTCGTTTGTCAATTTGACATGAACTTTTTTATTGAAATAAGTTTCGTTTTCGTTGTGATTGTCAATTGCCATTCCGCTTCCTGTAATGTGACCGTCTGCGCTTCTCATTCAAAATCACTCTCTTTATGTCCAGATAACTTCATATCCCTTTCGTAGCTTGTTAAATTACTATCTCCATCAATACATTTTTCCATCTCACCTGTGAAATCATCTATGTGAAGATCAAATAGTTTTTCTAAATCTTTAAAATTACCTTTAATTGCAATATAGGTAGCAACAATTCCGAACGATTCATATTCATTCTTGCCTTTTGAACGTTCTTGTTTGTATTTTTCGATATAATTCATATATAAACCCCTCCTGTAAATGTGGTATACTGATAGTAATTAAATGTTTTTAATGCTCACTGATTGCTGTCAGTGGGTTCTTTTAATTCCTTGCCCAACCCTTTTCCTAACATCATGTCATGCCCTTCAACAATTGCTTTTGGTCTAAAATACCAAGGTTGAAAATAACCAATTTCTTTTTCCAACGCCTTTTTAGCTTTGTTTTTGCTTGGCTCCTGAATCCCGAATATAAACCGCTTCTGCGCCATGCTCCACATGCCATACAGACCCGTTTCTTTTGTTGTCAACATTACTCACCTCCCTTAAATTGAAATTATTAGAATAATAGTTACGATAAATAATGCGCCTAAAATGCTGCCTTTAATCAATTTGGTTCACCTCCTTAACTATTCACAAGTGCAATATATAAAAATATTAACGTTATTCCAAACCCAATTAGCAGCCAATCACCTGTATTTATACTCAAAAATAACTCCTCCTCATCGTTTCAGACACATTCATCTGGTCACGTTTTAATTTTTTATTACTTAATGTTTCTAAAATTTTAATTGACCTATCTAACTGATCTTTGAGCTGTTGCATGTGGATAAAATCAGCCTTTGCCGCACACTGTTGAATTTGTAAACTTGTTTTTTGTAATGATTCTAGGTGCTCAATTGTTAAGTCAAAATCCTCGTCCAAATAATAATCTTTTCGCATTAGTTGTCCTCCTCTTTTGTACTGGCTAAAGAGAAAAGTATTAGTAACGTAAAAATATTTCCATCTGTAAAAACTAAAGCCGAAGCCGTCAATGCCATTATTCCGATGTTGTGAATAGTGATCGCTGCGTAAACGTTCACCTCACTCCTTCCCACTCAAAATCCCTAGCACGACTAGCAGACCAATATAAATGCATAACACGTGCATTTAACTGTTCAAACATTTTATTTCTTCGCATTGGAATGGAATAAACCTGCTCCATGTCGTTCATTAAATTTCTTAACCGCATACTCCTGGTTGGCTCTTTCGTTTCTAGGATTTGAGTGTATCTATCGTAAAATCGTTCGAGTGTGCTTGGTTGTGTGATTTTAGTTTTCATTTTAGTTTTCATTATTAAGTTGATTTATTTGTTTTATTGATTCATCTGTTAAACTGTAATACTCAATCTTTACAAAACCCGTTGGGCGGCTAAACAATAAACCTTCTTCAACCACATTACCGTCAATTAAAGACTTCAAAATCCCATTATTTTCTGACCAAGTTTTTATGCCCACAA
>Ga0209414_1001535_pt1 | contig 10899 bp, 19 predicted proteins | sample LakVidmifraction_4_FD_181154 | JGI IMG/M metagenome (GOLD analysis project Ga0209414, IMG submission 181154) | Hypersaline microbial communities from Lake Vida, Antarctica - Brine Hole Two &gt;0.2 micron (SPAdes) (version 2) | ecosystem: Environmental > Aquatic > Non-marine Saline and Alkaline >... | reverse complement strand
ACCTGTTGTACCCTGAACCTGGAGACGTGTGCCCTCTTGAACGTAGGTGCCGTAGGATACGAGATTTCTGGCTGCGTGCAGGTACCGCGTGACGTTGCCGTCATCGTGCTCTACTCGAACCTCGTTACCCGCTGAACCATTGTACGCAGAGTAGATGACCATGCCAGAGGCCACAGCAATGTTATAGTCAAAGTTGATGTAGTCGGTACCGTTGTGGCCTCTGTAGCAGCGCCATGCGCAAGATACAGTAGGCTCTGTGCGGCTTCCGTTGGGGAATACGGCCATTATTCGGCGCTCCCTTCGGGCATGTCTGTGGGATCAACATTAACAATGATGCCGTCCACTAGCTCCAGCACATCGTAGTCATCTTCTGTGGTGGCTGCGAGGTGTTCTGTTTCCGGGTAAAATACTTTAAATGGAGCCTCGGTGTGAGAGTTTGCGAATAGTGTAATCTGCTCAAGGGCCATTGCCTCTTGAGTCTCTGGATCGAGCTTGCCGCCGTAAGTAATATCGAGGCGGAGCAGCGTGTCAAATTTGGAAGACATGGTCCCCTTCTGTGGGCTATTTTTTAGGCCAAATGCCTAACAATCAGTATACTTTACTTGGCAGAGGATGACTTTGTGGTTAATATGTGTTAGGATAATAAAATGACTAATTCAACCACGTTCCATGCGCTCTATCAGGGTGAACATGGTGCCTCAGATGGAGATGCAGCGCTTGTAGCCGTGTTCTCCTCTGCCAGCCGTGCTGTGGACTTCAAGACCGTTCTTAGTGCGGCACATACTGCTTTGAAACTTGTCAACAATGACCTAATGAATGAGCGACTTCCGTACGAAAAAATTCCCGACCTCTACTGGGATATCCGTCCCACTGTCTTCAACCCTCGTGACGAAACAGAGGTATAGAAATGATTGTAGGGTGAGAGCACGATACTTAACGCCACCCAGTACTTGGGTTTATCCTGTTCTGTGTTATGTGTTATGTGCTATAATAGAACAAATGAAGCCATGTAGCACGTGCCGAACAGCTAAAACTCTAGACGAGTTTTCTGCTGACAGGAGCAAGAAAGACGGCAAACAGTCTACCTGCAAGGCCTGTAGTAACGAGAAGAAGCGTGCCTACCACGAAGTCAACAAAGAGGCAATCAGCGAGCGGAAGCGTGCCTACTACGAAGTCAATAGAGAGGCAATCAGCGAGAGGAGTCGTGCCTACCGCGAAGGCAACAAAGAGGCAATCAGCGAGCAGAAGCGTGCCTACTACGAAGTCAATAGAGAGGCGGTCAGCGAGAAGCAGCGTGCCTACTACGAAGTCAATAGAGAGGCGGTCAGCGAGAAGCAGCGTGCCTACCGCGAAGGCAACAAAGAGGCAATCAAAGAGCGGAGCCGCAAATGGCTCGCCGCTAATCCTGAGTCCAGGAAAGCAACCAGACACCGTAGACGTTCTGCAAAAACAGACCTCCCCCCCAACACTCATCTAATAACCACCGAGGAAATCAAGCAACTATTCATTGACATGCCCCTCTGCTGCAAGTGTGGCTCCTCGGACAGACTTGAGCTGGATCATGTTCAGCCTGTGTTCCTCGGTGGGAAATCGATCCTGTCCAACTATCAGGTGCTGTGCAAATCCTGTAACTGCTCAAAATCCGCTACCTTCGTAGATTATCGGTAGCATTTGCGGCGGCATTGATTTCTAGTCAGTCATGTGATACACTCTTTATATGATTGTAGGACTTTTAGGTGATGTGCACGCAAACGGTGAGTTTTTAAATTTCGCCCTATGGAAAATGAATCTAGAAAACATTTCTGATGTGATTCAAGTTGGTGACTTCGGTATTGGGCAGACAAACTACAATGCTCGATTCCTTAGACGAGCCAGTGTGCTTGCGGCCCACTTTGGAATCACCGTGCACATCGTCCCCGGGAACCACGAGGACCATGTTTTGATAAACGAGCTAATTGGCGAGCAGCGCACAGACTTTGTGCGCCTCCGTGACAACCTACTTCTTGTGCCTCGCGGTATGCGGTGGCAGTGGGGGTCCTCTACATTTGTCGGTCTCGGCGGTGCGCCGTCCGTTGACATGACTGCGCGTAAGGCTGCTCAAATGGGCATATTGGATCGCAAGAAGCACTCATGGTTCCCTGAGGAGATGATTACTGAGGAGGACCTGGCCTACGTGGCTGAGGGCGGGTACGCAGACATTATGCTCTGCCACGATGCGCCTAATGGTGTGTCGGCAATTACCAAACGAATCTCCAGTAACCCCATGGGCTTTGACGTTGCAGGCCTCGCGTACGCCGAAGAGGGTCGAGAGAAAATGACTCGGGCGTTCCGTAGTGTCGCCCCCAAAACGTTTGTCCACGGGCACTACCACTTCCCAGTCAATGAGATGGTCCCGCGTCCCGGAATGGGGTCCGGCAGTGAGATGGAGTACACTCATATTCTGGGCCTAGGCTGCGATGGGAGCTACATGCAGTTCTCTATGGGCCACTATGACACCGAAACCAAGATCGCACACATGTGGAACTCTCATGAAGACCACATGAACTACAACAGAGAGAGTCGAAGCTTTGTCAAATAAAATTACTCTATATCAAGATGTTGATGGGTGCCTCAATGCGAGTATGCCTCCGTGGGCAGGCAGTCGGATCAGTACAAAGGAGGCTACAACTTCCGAGGGGCGTACTTATATGATTAGGTATGCTGTAGACCTGATATCAGCTTTGAAAGGCCTCAGCACTGATCTTGTGTGGCTCACTACGTGGACGCACGACGGCCCTAAGATCATTGCACCCCTCGTGGGCTGGCCTGCGGGAGAGACTGCCCCTGTGCTGTGCCCTCCGGCTGAGTACGCGGCGGGAGGGTACCAGTCAATCTACTGGAAATTTGCGGCCCTGGAGTTGGACCAGCTTGCGAACCCCCGCCCCTTCATCTGGGTGGACGATGAGTTGGCTGATTTTAAAATACTGCCCAGCCTAGACTTGTGGGAGCGTCTAGATGCACTGGGAACAGAGTATATTGTGGTCGCGCCTAAAGACTTCCTGGGGGTCACACCCAAGCAGGTTGCCGAAATGGCCGAGTTTATCGCTAAGCACGAACAAGTCTGATAGTATCTACTCATGACCAATTTAATTAAAACAGTTGTGAAGAAACCTATCGAGGTGCAGGCTCTGCAATGGGACGATGAGCTACCCGGTATGTGGGCCTTGATGTGTACACATACTAATAACCTTGTTCGTACCGACCCAGGAATGGGAGATTTGCTGGTCTATGATCGTCTCCACGACTCATGGATAAAATTCTCTGCCGGAGACTGGATTGTCCGTGGAACAAAGGGCGAATGTTACCCTGTAGAGGCCGAAATCTTCCCAACAATTTATGAGGTGAAGCCCAATGACAAGTGAACGAGACAAACTGGCTGAAATTATTTCGAGCCACACCGTAGCATGGCCTGAGGCTTGCCTGATCGCAGACTCTCTTCTCGATGGTGGGTGGGCCTCTCCTGACGATCTAAAGCGGTCCAGCGAATCCTCCTATGACGAGGGTGTCGATTACTGTATCGACATTCTAGCGCGCGAGCGTACGGTAGCCTCAGAGGTACGTGGCGAGGACTTTTCCGACATAGACGTAAGCAGAATTCAGAACACAATTGACTCATCTTCTGGGTACACGTACGGCATCTATGACTCTCATGTCTCCGAGGGGGCACTTAGTGATATAATCTCAGAACTTGAGGACAATAATCACAACCCATTTAAGTAGGGAGCACTGTGTTTAAGGCTGGTGAGCATGTTTACACTGCTAATAGGTGTATTTTCTGCAATATTAACAATCTTGACGACAGCATTTATGGCCCATTTGAGTGTGAAGAAGATCGAGAAGCTCTAACGTACACTACAGACTCAGGGGTCTATGGTCCAACTGACAAACGGTTTGATCAACCCTACTTTGAAGCTTTGGACCTGTAGTCGTAGATTTTTATTTACAAGTCTGATAGAATTTAGCTATGAAATCGATTGAAGACTACGCAACTGCCAGCCGGGCGGAGATCGACCGGCAAGTAGATGTTGCCAAACGGAAATGGGCAGCAGAAAAAGCTGCGGACCCTGCCAAAGGCAAGCGCTACGGAGAGAAGCACCTCCCGCCAACTATCAAAGTGGGGGAGATGATCTACGCAGGAAATATGGCACTCATTATCGATGTTATGGAGGATATGCAGAGCATTGCGTCCAAACATGGTGCTGAGGCCGTATTTCTGGAGATCAGTAGTCTAATCGAGAACCTAGAATAATAGACGAAAGTGCATTATAATGAACGAACATGACCTAGCTGCCTGGGACGAGTACCGGGACAAGCACAATCTCCCGCGTGAATTTGAATACTATGGTGAGTTTCATCGCACTAAGGAGATATTCTTGGCCGGAATTCGTGAGGCTCGCGGGAAGAACGCTCTTATAAACAAAGAGTACCGCATCCTCCCCAGGAAGCTAGGCCATCGTGATAAGGTGGAGTTCTTCACCAATCGCGCACACTTCCGCACTCGTGCACGCCAAGTTACCTCCGACAAAATGAAATTTGAGGAGCGAGACACTGGCAAGTGGCGAGAGACCCCTCTTGATTAATCAGTCCAAATAGTGTAGACTCCCCTTATGGATATATCAGAAGAGACAATTAAAGCGCTCAAGCTCTCTGAGTTTGTGTGGGGCGTACGCTGGACGGGAGAGACAACTGTCACCCTCTACAGTAGTGAAGCCGCCGCTAGAGGTCTCTTCAAGCACTACGGCGAGCCGGGCGAGGAGCTTATTAGATATAGGCGCACACCTTGGGAAGTTATAGACTCCATCCCCCTAAATACAGAGAAAGAAGACGACAATGCCAATTGAAAAAACACCTGCTGGGTTTGAGTACGATCTTGACGTGATCGGAACCTACGACGCTGCTTGGGACAAAGACGACCGCAAGTGGGCCGAGGACAACCCAGAAGAGGCCGCTGCCGTGAAAAAAGCCAACGATGCTGAGAAGCGCAAGGCCACACGCAAGCGCACTGCCGCCCGTAAGAAGCAGGAGAAGGCGGACGCATCCAAGGCTTTAGTCGGGACCAATAAATCCAAGGCCAGTGAGAAACCTCACTTCACATTCACAGAGACAAAGAACTGATGCACACAAGCACTAAATTGTTGTCGGCAGCCGTGGCGCAGGAGTTTGCTCGGCTGAATCAAGATCATCGCTCTGCTCTGTTGGGCATTGGCGAGCAGTGGATGGTGGCCCTTAGTCGGACAGACGCAGAGGTGTTCGAGGCTATCTCCGGCACTAATGCAGACTGCTCCCACTCTGACGCATATATTGGGGATTTCCACACAGAACTGGCTAAGCGTGATAGGGACCATGACTACCAAAAACGCCTAGTTTGGGTTGATGAGGCCTCTGTAGAGGAGTCAGCTAGCTTTTCTAGTGAGATTGATGAGAGTCTGGCTCAGGCAATGACAACACCTTTGACTGCTGACTCTGCTCCGCCTAGTGATACTTCGCACTTTGTAGTGCGTGTCCCCTCTCGGTTGGATATCCTCCGGGAGGTCGCAGAGGTGCTGGCAGAAGAAATCTTTCTTACTGAGACCGACCCAGATTACCGGCACAAAGACCACACAGACGGGGTCCGCCATGCGCTAACGCAGGTAGACATTATGATTAGAGAGACAGACAATGACAAAGACTAACAGCCCCCTTCATCTACTCTGCGACGTTGACGGAGTTGCTATGGATTGGGGGGGTGTTTTCGATGAGCTTACCGAGCCTTACCGGCACCTAGGCATTAGAGAGAGTGTTCACCAGAAAACATTCAACGTGTTCGAGGGACTTGACGAAGAAACGTCTGAGCTTCTTCGAAACATTATGAATGACCGCGCCTTCTATCGTGACGTACAGCCCTACCCAGGGGCGGTAGAGGCCATCCATAAAATGGTTGAGGCGGGGCATAGAGTAGACTTTGTCACCTCACCGTGGCTCTCTAACCCTGACTGCGCTTCTGACAAGTATGTCAGTGTCGCACAGCACTTTGGACGCGAAATGGCTGGGCGCACCATCATCACCAAGGACAAGACCCTTGTGATGGGGGACATTCTCTACGATGACAAGCCGCTAATTACCGGGCACTACGTTAACCCTAGCTGGGAGCACGTCCTTATTGACCAGCCCTACAATCAGACCAGTACACACCTACGCAGAATCTTCGATCTCACTCAGTGGGAAGACGTATTAGAAATGAGCAAAAACTAACCATGGCAAAATTAATCGGTATCGGCGGCAAACTTCGCGCCGGGAAAAATGTTGTATCAGACCACCTAGAGGCTGAACATGCTTGGGCCGTTATCAATATGAGTGACGCACTTAATGATGCGCTCCTCGCTATGGACCCTTGGATTGAGATTCATGACGCACAGACCTACGTGCGATATGTAACCCTTGTTGATTCGGTTGGCTATGTAGAGGCAAAAACTTATCCAGACGTGCGCCGGTACCTGCAACTGCTCGGTACGGAGGTCGGTCGTAATATGATCGGGGACGACGTATGGGTGGACATTGTTCGTAGTCGCGTTAAGGGCCTGATGGAGGCGGGGTGCAATGTTATTGTCACTGGGATTCGCTTCGACAACGAGCTAAAAATGATTAAACAGCTTGGTGGCGAGTCATGGTGGGTAGATCGCCCCTCACTCAACACTTCTGGAGAGTCAGCAGCGCACAGTAGCGAAACAGGGGTCACTCATGATATGTTTGACACTGTGCTTACAAACGTGGGCACCGTCGATGATCTAGAAAGGATTGTAAATATGTCGGTACGATATGTTAATAAATCTCAGATGGAAACATGGTAGTGGGGGCGCAAACTGCCGTCCTAGAGGGTGGGCAGCGTATTACCGCTCACCACCCTCAAGACTGCTACCTGCCAGAGGCGTGCCCAGTACACAACCCTAGTGCTCACGGTATGCGCCACATGCCGCAAGGACTCCGAGAGGATCGTGGGACGATTGAGAGGCACTGCCGACACGGTGTGGGTCATCCTGACCCCGACCAAGTCTCCATTTGGCGACACTTCCTATCAGAACGTGAAGCCGACGCAGAGAGTGTGCACGGGTGTGACGGATGCTGTGGAGGTAGCTATGACCAGTAATCCTCAACGCCCTAAGGGGCAGATGCGTGCACGCAAGCACCGCAAGGATGCCTCGTGCGGGAAGCGCCGCTTCAAGGATCGTATCTCTGCTCAACTCTCCCTTGTCACCATTGCCAAGGTGGATACAGGCGCTCGTGATACGATTCCTGTTCGGGCCTACTATCATGGGGCCTGCCGGGGCTGGCATTTAACCAGCTCCAAATACGCAAAAAACTACGAATCAACAGAAAGAATAAGGAATAAGAAATGAAAACTATCGCACTATCAGGAACCTTCACCCTCATCATGTCAGTATTTGTAGGCATTGCGGGGTACCTAACCTACGGTAACGCTCTGGTGCCTTTCGCAGTTACCGCCGTAGTTGTGGGCCTCTCCAGCTTCCTCGGGATTCTGGTGGCAGAGGCGTGGAAGAAAAAGCTTGACAACTAGCTGACCTTCACGTATTGTTGTCCTTGTAGTTGGGAAACACCCAGTACACACAACGACAAGGACAACAATGAAGATCGAAAATAACCGCGTAGAAGTAATTACTAACTCTACCGGCTCAGAAAAAATCAAGATGGGCATTGACCCCTCTTCGTTTCCAATGATTTTGAACATTCTTATTAAGCAGTACAGTGACCCCAACAAGGCGGGGCTACAGGAGTACCTGTCCAACGCCCGAGACTCCCACATTGAGTCCGGCCAGACACGGCCTGTAGAGCTTACGCTGCCCAACGCTCTAAACCCTCAGCTAGTCATTGAAGACTTCGGCATGGGCCTTGATCGTGCTGGTCTTGAAGAGTTTGGCCAGTTTGGTGCCAGCACCAAGCGCAACACCAACGACCTTGTAGGTGGTTTTGGCCTCGGGTCTAAGTCGGGCCTTGCTATGGCCGCACAGTTCACTGCCACCGCAGTTAAGGACGGCTTCCGCAACACCATCGTGGTGTTCCGTGATGAAGACTCCTCCCCCACCATGCGCTTTGTTAATGAGAAGCCAATTCCTGTCGCGGCGAGTACACCTAATGGTGTTCGAGTGTCAATCCCCTCCTCCGAACAACAGAAGTTTCAGAAAATTATTAGTGAAGAGAACTTCTTCCTCGGCTGGGAGCCGTATAGCATCCTTGTTGACGATGAGGTCCCTTTGGGCATGAAGTCTGTCTTTGATCCTGACCAGTACACCCCTATTTTTGAGGGGCTAGATGGAGACCCTCTGGGTTGGGATCGTATTGGGGAGACTCTTCGCTCAACACTCTACTCCCCTTCGATAGCCGCAGTTATTGGCTCTGTGACCTACAAGCTAGATTTACGCCAGTTCTCGAACGCTTCACAAAAGATTATGAATGAGTTTAGGAACAGCGGCACTGTTCTTAACATTGAGAATGGTCACGTAGAGATTCACCCTTCGCGGGAGAGTCTTATCTACGACAAGCGTACAATCGAGTATATTGAAATGCGTTTTGATCTACTATACCGTGCCGCCCACAAAATGTATCAAATGGGTATTGACAGTGCTACAACAATTGAGGACGCACTCGAAGAGTATTTTCGTGTTAAAAATCTTCTGATGGGTACGCAATACTCATACCACAGTGCGCCCTTTACGTTCAATCTAAAGATTACTGACTCTAGTAAGCAGTCTCTTATTCGTGGGCGGTTGGGTCGCCAAGTCACACTTGTACCCAGCTACGACATTGCCTCAGGATACAAGCTCTCCAGCAACGAAGTGAATTTGGAAAGTATTTGTGTTCAAGGCAGTAATGGCCGCTTGCGTGGGGGCATTCTTGTGTCCTGCCCTCGAACGGAACTGGCAGACGAGACCTCTGACGCTCACCGATATCTCGATAAGCTCCGGGACACATTTACTGTGCGCGGTGTGTTGGGGTTGGGCCGTACGGACGGACCTACTGTGTCCTATGTGGATGCTGAGGCGTACGAGGCTATTGCGTTCTCCCCTTTTACTTCGGCACAGTTCTCTGAGATCATGACCAGCGAGGAATTTGCTGTGTATGTGGACAAGGGCACTGAGATTCTTCGTGAGCGCCGAACAGCACAGCGTCAGGCAAGCGCCGGTCTGTTTAAAAATGCTGCCCCTCGGGTGGTGCACAGGGGTAATCCTCTGGTCCGCACCCACAATCTCGACCAAGAGGTGTGCAAGCAGGTCCGGCTAGACACTTTGGACCCTACCGTTGAGTACTTGTTGCTTCCGCAAGGAACAGTTTCGGGTGACTACAACAGCCAAATGTCTAAGGACTTTGGGTTCACTAAACGCGAACGCTGTGAGGACTTCCTCACCATTAAAAATTTGGTGAGGTTCTACCTCAAGCACAACCCTGCAACTCAGCTAATTGCGCTCCCCGGTCGGGCAAAGGTTGATCCTCTGGTTGAGGCTCTTCCCAAAATGAAGATCAACGCAATTGAGACTGTAACGAAGTTCTTTACGACCACCATCAGGGGTATCACTGCTGATGACGTTCAAAAGTTCCAGGACTATCGTGTTCTCCTTGATGCTAGAGGGTGGTCTAATATTCTTCGAGTAAGTGGCCGTGTGGGAGAGATTAAAAATGAGGAGACTCGCAAGTGGGTTCAATCTGCTGATGCATATGACTCTACATATCTTTCGGTTCTGGAAAGTTTCAACGCAGTCCAGCGGTCCACCCGCTCCTCTAGAGTTTCATCTGACAATGGGATAACTTCCATTGACATCTCTATTCAGAGCATTGAGGTCCTTACTCAGAAGTTTAAGGGCATGGTTAACTCTCGTTCGGGTGTTTACCCTCTGATTGACTCCACCACGACTGAATCGTTACGTGCTGTACCTCAGTATCTTGACAGCCTCTCCATGAGCAAAGAGGGTATTACAGCCATCATTGAATACGTCAACATGGTTGACATTTCGAATGCCAACTGATAGTATTTGATAAGTATTCCCCAACAATAATAATGACAAGAAAGGTAGGAGCGCCAGAATGTCTGACGTAGTGTACACAATTACAAACGAGGATGGTAGGTCGGGGGCAAGTGTTACTTTTCCTGACGGCATTACCCATGTAGTCTCCTCTGATCAGGAGTCATTTGAGGCAGTCATTGCCCTGCTGCTTTCCGATGAGAGAGATGACAACGAGTTGTATGACCTCCTCGCACCCTTTGATCGGATGTTCCTCTCATACTGCAAGCTCTCAGAGCGTGTGTCCCGTAAGGGGTATCGACTCTACTTCGATGGCGACATTGTGAATAGCAGCCTTGCCAAGTTTATCGTGGACAAGATTGACACTGCGGGTGTCGATGACCCTGAGGCGTGGGAGCCATACATTCGGTTTATGGAGAAGTTGGCCACCAACCCATCTGCGATGAGTCAGGAGCACCTGTTCCACTTTATGTTTGCAAACAACATTTCGATCTTTGATGATGGTGACCTCCTGTTCTACAAGGGTGTATCGTTAGAGGGTCTTTCAAGCAACGCCGGATTTGCTATCGTGGATGGTGTCAACTATGGTGCCGTCAATTCGGACTCAACGCGCGTGACAGATGCTCAGCGCATTCCCAACTTGCTTGGCTCTACTGTAGAGATTCCTCGTAGTATGGTCAGCACAGATCGCAACGTTGGGTGTGCTACAGGGCTACACGTAGCGAACTGGAGCTTTGCCTGTGGCTTCGGCTCAAAGATCAACATGGTGCGAGTTAATCCTCGTGATGTGGTTTCAGTGCCTCAGGACTCTGGCAACCAGAAGGTTCGTGTGTCTCGCTACACAACAATT
>Ga0209414_1001533_pt1 | contig 10902 bp, 6 predicted proteins | sample LakVidmifraction_4_FD_181154 | JGI IMG/M metagenome (GOLD analysis project Ga0209414, IMG submission 181154) | Hypersaline microbial communities from Lake Vida, Antarctica - Brine Hole Two &gt;0.2 micron (SPAdes) (version 2) | ecosystem: Environmental > Aquatic > Non-marine Saline and Alkaline >... | reverse complement strand
TTTCTGCGGCGCCTATCACGGCTGGTGGGATGGCGTTCAGCCAGGCATCGGTAACACCCGCAAAGCCCGCGATGTTTACACTTTGGCAGACCTGAGTGAACAAACCCTGCACATACTGCGCACCCGTAACGACATCGCCTGTGTGCTGATCAATCCCCTGCAGGCCTTCCATCCCAACAGTGACGCCCCCTCCGATACGGCGCTTATCGCCAGCGACCGCACCAACGGTTTCGACAAGCAACGCTATACCGACTGGCTCGCACGGGTTCGCGAGGTGTGCAGCAAACGCGGCATTGTGCTGATTTTTGACGAGGTGTTTACCGGCTTCCGGCTGGCCTATCGCGGCGCCCAGGAATTCTACGGCATACAGGCAGACATGGTGACTTACGGCAAAACCCTGGGCGACGGCATGCCGATTGGTGTGCTGGCGGGAACGAAAAGGCTGATGCAGCGTTTCAAGGACGACCAGCCGGTCAACGTCTCCTTTGCCCGCGGCACCTTTAACTCCCACCCCTATGTGATGGGTGCGATGAATGTGTTCCTGAACCGCATACAACAGCCCGATATCCATTCGATTCTGTCGGTGCTTTATACCCTGCCCAGCCGCTACAACTGGATGTTCCAGTTTTATCTCCGACAGGCCGGGCTTGAGCTGAGCTGGACAGGCACAGGCCGGCTGATCATGAGCTACAGCTTTACAGACGACGACTTCAACCAGGTGATCGAGCGGTTTGTCATCGCAGCTCATCAGATGCAGGCGGGCGGCTGGTGGTGGCAAAGCCCGGAGCTGACCAATAAGGCGATCAAGCGACAGTTTCTGGCTGACATGCTTTCAGCCCGATTCCCGTTTCTTGCAGGCAGACTGTCCGGCCCGGTTGCGAACCAGGCCCAATACTCCAGAAAGGTGGGTTGAGTATGAAAACGCAATGGCAGAGCAACGGCGAACCACAGTTCCGTAATGGCCTTAGAGCAGAGTTTGACAGTTTTGTCAGTCAGCAGGCCCGGCGCTTTAACCCCGAAGACTGTCTGCAGATCGACTTTCACTGCCACGACCATAACAGCGATGTGCCGGATGAACTCTGGGGCCGGATACTGCGCCTGCCCGAAACCTGGCTCGAAACCAAACAACTCGTGAAGGTTCTGGAGCAGAACGGCAGTTCCGTGGTTACCGTCACCAACCACAACAACGCACGGTCCTGCTGGGCGCTTCAGGACAAGGGCGTGGATGTGCTGGTGGGCAGCGAATTCACCTGTTTCTTCCCCGAGTACGATCTGTTCATTCACGTGCTCACTTACGGCTTCACCCGCGAACAGGAAGTGGTGCTCAACGAGAAGCGCCAGAATATCTACGACTTTCTGCGCTACGCCGCCCTTTACGATATTCCGGTGATCCTGCCACACCCACTCTACCTTTACAGCCGCAACGACCGGATTGATCTGTGCCTGTTCGAAAAGCTGGCAGTGATGTTCTGGCGCTTTGAAGTGCTGAACGGCCAGCGGGATCTGTGGCAGAGCGTACTCACACTGAACTGGGTGCAAAGCCTGACGCCGGACCGCATTCGCGCCTGTGCCCGCAAGCACAACCTGGACCCGTCAGAATTTGGTGTGGATCCTGATCAGCCCAAAGTGGTTACTGGCGGCTCCGACGACCACACCGGTATTTTCGCCGGCCTTTGCGGCTCACAGCTTTACGTGCCCGATCTGCAAAGACGCCTGAAAACCGAATCCGCGTCGAATCTGGCTCTGGAAGCTCTACGCAACGGCCAGGTGGCGCCTTTCGGCACCGTCGGCGAAAACCAGAAGCTCAACATTGCCCTGCTGGACTACTTCTCCCAGGCAGCTACCAAGCTCAAGGATCCGGGAATGCTCCGTATCCTCCTTCACCGCGGGTCCGCCAAGGACAAGATGGGCTGTTTTGTGATCGCCAACCTGTTTCTGGAAATGCAGAAGCACAGGAAAACCAAGAAGTTTTTCTCGTTAATTCATGATGCGCTTCATGGCAAAAAGCCCAAGCGGTTGCTGAAATGGCAGGCTTCGAAAGACTACAAGTTCTGCATTACCCAGCTGGATAAGATCGCCAACAGCAAACGCAATAATCCCGAGGCGTTCGTCGATACCGTCAACGAGATCATCGGCGAGCTGTTCAACCACCTGAATCACCTGATCGCCAAACGCATTCGCAAAGCGCTGGACAAGCATCAGGGGGCCAGCCTGAAAGATTTCTCCACCGAGGAGCTGACCCGCAAACTGGAAATACCCAGCCAGCTCACGTCACTGTTTCTGGGCGATGGCAAACGCCAGGACAACATGAGCAATATCAACATGGCCGAGGTGCTGGACAGCCTGTCCTTTCCGATGCTGATAAGCACTGTACTGGCAGGGTCAGCTCTGGCCTCAACCCGCGTGCTACATCAGAACCGCGACCTGCTCAACCGGTTCGCCCGGCAACTTGGCAGAAACGAGCATTCCCGGCGGGCTCTGTGTCTGACCGACACCCTGCTGGATAGAAACGGCGTATCCACCTCGCTGAGCGGCAAACTCAAAGAAATCAAACGCACCAACCTGCCGCTTGATTTTCTGATCTGTCATCGGGAAGCCGAGCCCGAGCCTCATCTCCACGTAGTCCAGCCCATTGCGGACATAGACCTGCACCCCTTCGGCGAGCAAACCCTGCAGGTACCCGATGTGATGGAGATTGCCCGAATATTCTATGAAGGCGGCTACGACCGGATTGTCTGCTCCACCGAAGGCCCGATGGCACTGGTTGCCCTGTTCCTGCAACAGATGTTCAACGTGCCCTGCTACTTCTTCATGCACACGGACTGGATTGATTTTATTACCCACACCACCAACCTGAACCGGCATGAACGAGACCGCGTTCGCCGCCTGATGCGGGCGCTCTACAGCAGATTTGACGGTGTATTCGTGCTCAACCGTGAACACAGAGACTGGCTGACCGGCCATGAAATGCTGCTGCCGGACGATCGGGTATTTCTGACCGCACACCACACCGCCCCGAGGGATCTTCGGGTGCAGCCTGCCCGCAAGTCGGACCTGATTCCGGGCGCTAACGACAAGACTCCAGTCCTGTTTATCGCCTGCCGACTAAGCCGTGAGAAAGGCATTTTCGATCTGCCCGAGATCGTCCAGGAAGCGCGACTTTCGGTTCCCGGCCTGAGGATCGTAGTTGCCGGTTCAGGCCCTGCCAGCGAAGACCTTCAGCGGGCCATGCCGGATGCCGTATTTTTAGGCTGGCAGACCCAGGAGCAACTGGCGTCACTGTATCTGGGGCTGGATCTGTTTGTGTTTCCCTCACGCTTTGACACCTTCGGCAACGTGCTGCTTGAAGCCCTGACCCACGGCATGCCCGCATTGGCCTACAACTGCAAGGGACCGAAAGACATCATTGAGCACGAGGTCAGCGGTTACCTGACTGAGGATGTAAGCGCCATGGCCGAAGCCATCGTGCGTTTCTTCAGTGACCCGACCGACCACAGCGTTATGGCAGAGAATGCCCGCCATCGCGCAGCCCGGTTCCAGGCAGAACCCATTATGCGGCAGTTTCTTTCGGATCTGGGGCTGGACTACCCGGAACAGGTTCGCGCTGAAGTAACGGTGGCCTAGTGAATCCGGTCAATAAAGCAAGGCCCGGTTTAACCGCCGGTGAACAACTGAACTTCCTGCTGACCAACCGCCTGCCCCGGCGCTGGCTCACGTTGTTCATGGGCTGGTTCAGCGGTATTGAAAGCCCGGTCCTGACCCGGCTATCTATCGCCGTCTGGCAGTGCTTCTCTGACGACCTCCGGTTGCAGGACGCAAAGACCCGGCGCTTTCAGAGCCTGCAGGCCTGCTTCACGCGGCAACTCAAACCCGGCCTGCGCCCGGTAGACTCCCGGCCCGACAGTGTCAGCAGCCCCTGCGACGCCATAGTCGGCGCCTGCGGCCGCATTCGGGATAACCGGCTGTTCCAGGCCAAGGGTTTTCCCTACACCCTGGAAGAACTGATCCCGGATGCCAGGCTGGCCGCGCGCTATCGCAACGGCCAGTTTGTCACGCTGCGACTGAAATCCAGCATGTATCACCGGTTTCATGCGCCGGTGGACTGTCAGGTTCGCCGGGTGAACTACGTGTCCGGGGACACCTGGAACGTGAACCCCATCGCCCTGAAAAAGGTCGAAAAACTGTTCTGCAAAAACGAGCGGGCGGTTCTGGAGCTGGAGTTTGGCCGTTCGGATTACAGCCTGACGCTGGTGCCGGTCGCAGCTATTCTGGTAGCCAGCATGAAATTTCATTTTCTGGCCGAGCCGCTGGACCTGAAATACCGGGGTGCCAACCTGATCCCGTGCGACGCGAAGCTGCGCAAAGGCCAGGAGATGGGATACTTCCAGCACGGCTCCACCATCATTGTCTTCGCCTCAGAGCAATACCAACTCAGCCCCGGAATCGCCGAAGGTCACCCGATCAGAATGGGTGAAGCACTGCTGTCAGGCCATCCATCGCCGACCCGGTCACTGAGCGATGCCGGTCTATCCGAAGAACCCACTGCCACACTTGATGTGTAAGGAAACGGCCATGACATTTCTTGAGGAATTACAAAAACAACGGTGGGACGATCACCGCTACTATCACCACAACCGGATCAACCAATTCCTGCATCTGCTCAGCGCCAGCTGTTTTCTGATCAGCTATGGCCTGGTGTTTTTTCATCCGGCGGCAGCGGCTCTTGTTGGCTGGCTACTGGCCATGACACTGCGCCAGACAGGTCACTTCTTCTTTGAACCCAAGACTTACGATGAGGTGAACAAGGCCAGCCACGACCTGTTGGGCCTGCTTTTCCCGGCAACGGATCTGGTTGGATTCATCAGTAACACCGCCCTGATATGGCTGTTTATCGGCCTGGGTGCCGTGGTGTTCAGAACCTTACATCTGTTCAAACTGATGGGCGTGCAGTCAGGTCTGGTGTGGATGACCAAGATCCTCACCGACCCGTTTCACGACATCAAGATCTACCAGAAAGCGCCCTACTACATTCTCAAGGGTGAGATGTACGACACTATGGAGGACTGGTACGACGATATGCCGTTTGAACAGCGAGCCTAGAAATCCGGCATCGGTCCGCTATAGGGACTTAATAAAGGATGCTGGTGAATCTGAAAGAAGTTTTTTCGCCAGCTTATGGGTCTGCTTCTGGAGCTCCTGTAGCTTCGCAACAATGCATGCCTCAGCCAAGTCCCATTGTTCAGCTTTCAGACCAATTTCATGGCGATGATCGGTAAGGTATTCGAGCAACACAGCTTGGTCATTAGCCGAACCCTGAAGTTCTGTCATTACTTCCAACCCGTCCACCTTTGACTTCAGGCTTTTGCTAAACATCGGGCGCAATGCACGTAAACAATAGAACAGATCTTTTGATCGTTTTCGAAATTGGTGGAAGGCTTCAATATCGCCAGAGCTATTCGCCTTTTTCTCGGCGTCACGGGCTTTTTGGTAAAGGTGTTTGAGGTTGGGCATAAATTTAGACAGTGACTTTGGCAGGTCCCATTCTTGAGGCGCGGTGCTCTGAGCTTCTACTTCTAAAGCCAGCTCCATGAAAAATTCACGACCTTTAGCCTCAAGTGGATTGAGCTTTTGCTGTTCAGACAGAAAACGGTCAATGGCATCGTATCGTTGTTCTTGCAACGCTGCGTTTTCTTTTATTATCCCTCGCCAGGTGTTCACACGAACGATCGCGTCTCGGCTGCCGGAAAGCTTCCCGGAAATCGTTTTGTAGTGTTCTTGCCGGCGGCTGTACTCGGTTTTGCCAATCTGGGGTCTGATCAGCCGCAGTAGAGCCCGCATTTCTTTACAGCTTTTTCGAGCCTCATGGACACCAGTTTCTGGAACCCTGCATGCGTGCAGAAGCGCTAGAGAGATGTCTTCATTAATTGACTGCATTAGCCGCTTGAGGTGCTTGCCAAAATTACCGTTAGGATTGAGACGATAGCGCATTGCTTTACTCCGCTCTTTATTCTGTCGATCCTCCTTCAAATCTATATTTCCAGTCCTCGAAGATACACGATTTCGGATTGACGCACAGTCCGCCCTGGCGACTACGTCGCAATGTGGGAGTTTTTGGACCCTGAGATGAGATCATCTTCTCGGCGCCCAGCAGCATCTGTTTCAAGGTTAACCGGGTAAAGCAGGAGAGAGAATCCGGCGTTGAGCGCCGGATTCTCCTGATGGTGGGGTGGAGATTAAATCGCCGGGGCGATGTAGGACTGCGTGGAGTAATCCTCCAGAGCCGGTTTGCTAAGGGTGCCTTGCTCAAGGACGTAATCGACGAATGACTGGGCGTAGTCCAGGAATGTGTCCACCGCGCGGCCGTCGTCGGTCACTGTGCCGAACGTGATGTAGCCGTCGCGACCGCCAGCGGTAAAGCTGTTGGTAACGACATTCAGGGTTTCGTTGTCTTCCAGGGGGCGCCACTGGGTTTCATCCCGTGATTTCACTTCGATATCAAACAGGCGCCCCCCGGCCGGGCGAGTCATGTCTACGTCCCAGCGCAAACCTGCGGCGTAGGGGTAGGCACCGGAAGAGCCGTCCGGATCGTTGGCAAAGTCCACCGCTTCGTTCAGCACTTGACGAATCTCCGCACCGGTCATGGTGAGGTCTACTAGTGTGTTGGCAATGTCACCGCCGCGCTCATCGGTTGTTCCGGCACAGCTGGGCAGGTTGCTTCGGCCCTGCCCGGGGATGCGCTCCAGACACAAATCTTCAGTGGCGGTGCCCACCACCTGATTGCGGAAGGTGTCCAACTGGTCTGTGTAATAGGCCAGAATCTGGGCCGAGGTGGCATCTGGCTGAACAATACTCAACTGTGGATCTGCAGCCACGGCATTCAGAATGGCCTGAGCTTCGGTGCCTTCTGGCGTGTACTCGTCCCCATTGGCATCCTCACGAACAATGGCATCGCCCAGGAGAAAGTGCGGAGTGCCCGAGCAGGATTCAACCACGCCGTTTTCGTTCCAGGTTACGCTCAGCTCGCCCACAACGCGGGAGTATTGCCAGGCCTGGGCGACACAGACTTTGTCACCATCGGCATTGGTGCGCTCGGTCGGGTAGGGGCCGGCGGCGGTCAGGCCGTAGTCGGAAAAATCACCCAGAAGAGTATGGGAATCACCGCCGATTATAACGTCCACACCCGTCAGGTTCTCGGCCAGAGCCAGGTCGTTGTTGTACTGGTAATGGGTTAGCAGGATGATCTTATTGACCCCGACCGCTTCCAGTTCATCAATCATGGCCTGGGCGGTCTCGGTCTCATCCAGGAACTCGGTAGTGTCTGCCGGGCTGGAGCTGTTACGGGTCTTGTTGGCAATATCAATACCAATGATACCAACCTGTTCGCCGCTCATTTCCTTGATGACATAGGGTTTGATGTAGTCACCCTCGGCAAAAGGCGCCAGTGGCGTGCCAACCTGGGGTTTTACGTTCGCCGCCAGAACCGGCGTGCTGCAGCTGCCGCTGTCGAGCAGGTCCAGGAATTTCCTGAGGCCCGCATCGCCACGGTCAAACTCGTGGTTGCCCAGGGCGAAAGCATCGAAACACACCTGATTCATCAGCTCGGCGTCTGCCTCACCTTCAAAGGATGTGAAATACAGGGTGCCGGTGATGGCGTCTCCGGCATGCAGTTTGAGCACGTTATCCAGTTCGGCTGCGCGTTCTGCAATTTTTGCCGAAACCCGGGGGAAGCCGCCGGCGGTGAACTCTGTCTCCTGGCCAGCGATGGTCAGGGCCTGAGATCCTTCTTCGACATTCGAGTGATGATCGTTGATGTGAAGAATATTCATAGTGAAGGCGGAGCTGTCTATTTCGGTGGAATTGTCGTTATCGCTGTTGCACCCGACGAGGGCAACAAGAGGAATGGCTAGCCAGGCTGTCTTACTGAACATGTCCTTACTCCTTTTTGAATTATCCGATAGAGCATCCATAAGTTTGGTTGCAGATTCGTGATAGTTTTGTTGCGGAAAAGAATAGCCCGCCGGTTGGCGGGCTATTCCGGTGCCGGGGGCTTACCGGGCGCGGATAACCTCAATGATTGCGAACAGGTCGCCCTTGTTGATGCGACCGTCGCCATTGATGTCGTAGGTGGGGCTGTTTGCCTGCCGGAACAGCAGCGCGAGAACAAATCGCGCCAGATCCCGACCGTTAACCCGGCCATCGCCGTTCAGGTCGGCACGATCGGCAGCAGAAGTACGGGCCATGTTCAGCGCTATGATCACGGGATCATGATCCGAAGCGCGGTAGGCGTCCGGGGCATAGAAACTGGCCTGTTGTTCCGGTGATTTGAATTCGGTGTTGTAGTCCAGCGCCCGGGGCTCATCGGCATTGATGGCCCATACGGTGGTGTCTGCAACTTTTTCAGTCAGTGCCGCGTTGGCAAGGCCATGGTCAAGGTAACCAGCCTGACCGAAGAACACGTAGGAGTAAGCCTGCTCACCTTCAAAGCTGGCAACCAGATCGTTGTAGCCAGCGCCCGTTAAGGCCTGGATAGGGTCTTCCTTGGCGTAGCTGTTGAGGTCCCCGATGACCAGTACGTCCTCCTCACCGGTGCCGGTAGCGTCGGACTGGAGCCAGTTTGACAGTGCATTGGCGGCCTGGGTGCGAGCCGGGTTCCAGCAACCCTGACCATCGCTCTGATCTGTATTGGCGCCTTCTGCGCTGCCACAGCCTTTGGATTTGAAGTGGTTAACCGCAATGGTTACGCCATCGTCCGAATCCAGCAGGCGGAACGTCTGGGCAAGCGGTTGCCGGTTCAGGTCCGAGAAGGGTACGCCCGCCAGGGTGGCCGCATCGCCAACAGTCTCGACCCGGTCGGTTCGGTAAATAAAGCCGACGGCAATGGCATCGCTGCCCAGTTGCTCAAGTCCCGGGTCGATGAAGGCCCAGTTGCTGCCCAGGGCGTCGACCAGTCCCGCAATGGCGCTGTTTTCGCCGTAACCATCGTTTTCGATTTCCATCAGGCCGATGATGTCGGCGTTCAGGGCATTGATTGCACTGACCAGCTTGTCCGTTTGCCGGTTCAGTTCTTCAAGTGTGTCAGCGCCGCGGTCGGTGGGGAATCCGCCGCCCAGGCCATCACCATTAAAGAAGTTCAGCACATTGAAAGAGGCCACCACTAGGTTGCCACGGCTGTCCAGTTGCGGCTCGGCGGTTCTGGGATTGTCTTGAGAGAAGACCGGAGCAGTGGTCGGTTGTACCCGCCATTCGGAGAAACGGTAGTCCAGAATGCCTTGCAGGTTCTCAACGGTATCGCCGGCACGGACGGTCTGGGATGCGCTCAACTGGGGCGACGGATAGGGAATCACGGCAGGATTCTGGCGATTGCTGGCGTCATCCAGAATAACCCGGTCGAGAGCATTCATCAGTTTAACCACCTGGGCATCTGCTCCGGGGCTGGCAATGTTGGTCGGAATAAATTGACGACCGCTACCCAGAGTCAGGCTGCCGAACCGGCCAAGGTTGTAGTTATCGTTTACGATCAGCTTGCCATTAAAGGCGACGCGCATGGATTCCAGAGCTTCGGGTGCTTCCGGGCTGGCCCAGGGTAGGGTCGCGGAGGCAGGTGCTGGCAGAACCGCGGTGCCACAGGTTTCGTTGGCGGACACATTGGTAAGCTGTGTCAGGCCGAAAAATTCGGTGACTTCGCCGGCAATACGAAGGACCTGTCCGGGCTCGCCAGCCAGATCCGGCCCGAAGATGAACAGGCCCTCAGAGGTATTGGTATGATCATCACGGTCCCCGGCTTCCTCTTCCACATAAAGACCACCGAGTTGGTCATTGGCGTTAAAAACGGCAGAAACGACGGCTTCGAGAACCACAGTCTGGCCAGCCAGAGGGCTGTTGTCGCCGGTGCCCTGGATGTCGGAAATCAGCGTAGCAGGCGCGCCGCAGGTCATGTCCGGAGCCGATGGGTCCGGGTCGCCACCACCTGTGTCGCCGTTGGCACCGCCCAGATCGTCAAAGGTGTTCTGCGGGTAGCCATCGAATGTAAGTGCCGGGTCGTAGGCATCGAAAGGGTTGGTATCACCCGGGACTCCGTCTTTGCGACGCAGCGTGCGGTCCTGGGTGCGAGTATCACCGCTGCCCCAGTAACTACCCGGATCCGTGCCAATCTGGCCAATACTGTCTGCCGGACTGCCGCCGTTGAGCAGAACGATGGCGTCGTCGCCGTTAAATAGACCAGCGCCGGTGGTCTGGTTGGCAACAGCGAGGATGGCCGGGTCTGCCGAGTTGCTTGCGAAGACAAAGCTCCTACCAGGAGCCACAGCGCCCTCCAGGTTAAAAGTCTGGCCTGGCGACGTGGCGCCATTGAAGAATACCTGCATTTCCCAGGCGGTCAGGTCGATGGCTTCGGTGCCGGTATTCAGCAACTCAATAGCTTTGTTGTTGCCGGAGCCCTCCACGTATTCGCTGATCACCAGCGTTGCCTGCGCAGTGGTGGTCAGCAGGCCGCCGATGGCAGCCGCCAGAAGTGATTTCTTGATTGTCATCGTTTTGTCCCTGAGAGGTTGGGGCACCAAGGCCCAGTTCAGTGTGCAAGGGGACTGTGACGACGGGATGTAAGTTTTATGAACGCCGAGATCGGGTTGAGGCGTTATAAATCGATCGTGATCGGGGAATTGAATGGCTTGTAGCTGCCGGTGGCGGCCTCTGGGCCGCGCCAACTCGTCGCTCTGGGATCGCGATTCGTATCAGCCGGGGGTCGGAGGTGCGATCACTGGCCAGATCGTTCTTCACCGCTTTGATGTAGCTCTCGCCCTGACCGCGGGCGCAGTATGAATCCTGGTACAACGCCTCCGGCGTCGGTTCGGTCAATGGGGACGCCCTGAACGGGGCGCCCCCATAAATCGGCTGAATGAACCG
>Ga0209414_1001532_pt1 | contig 10911 bp, 13 predicted proteins | sample LakVidmifraction_4_FD_181154 | JGI IMG/M metagenome (GOLD analysis project Ga0209414, IMG submission 181154) | Hypersaline microbial communities from Lake Vida, Antarctica - Brine Hole Two &gt;0.2 micron (SPAdes) (version 2) | ecosystem: Environmental > Aquatic > Non-marine Saline and Alkaline >... | reverse complement strand
TTGGCATCGCGAAGAAATCTTTTGTAGAAAAGAACTTTTCTAAGTTCACATCTTTTCTTAAGTGGACTAATAAAGGATTTAAGTAAGGAAGATCCGTAATTCTAATTGACACATGAGCACCTATTAGAACAACTTCCACAACATACTTTTGTTGGCAAGCAACTAGGCTCTGTTTTTTCTACTGAGAATTTTGATCTCTTTCTGGAGGGAATACATATCCCGTCATCAGTGCATATCCCTGAGCAGGAGCAGACTTCTGATATTTCTGCTTTGCATTCATCACACTGAGCGCAATCCCCACCATGTTTTAATAAAATAATAGTTAACTTAATATGAAATCTTTGAAGGAAGCTAAACTCTTTATTGTCAGCTAGTAATAAATTGAAATCTTGAATATTAAAACAACAAGATATTTTCCAGAGCATCCATGTCTTAGCATCTTCAATAGCTATATTTATAATTTCATTAACTCTTGTAGAGCTAGTGTTTTCAACATAACCGCCACTTCCGCCATTAGCACTAGGGTCAAAATCTCTCCTGCGAGCGAGCTTTTCGATATACTCTTGTCCATATCTATTATACAGACCTTGTCTATCTACCCATGTTGACATCTAACACCTTTTTTATTTTTTGTTTTTATCTCTTTTAAATTTAGCATTTACATTTGCGTAAATTTTAAAAGTTCCTTCTTTTAGTTTCTTAAGTTGAGAATCTGACACAAGTGCAAGGTTCCCTGTTGAAACTCTATTTAACATCATGTAACTCTCACTCCCTTCTTCGGGAGTGATAGGAACATAAATATCTGTTAAAGCTCTAATAACTTTCATAAGTTATCTAAACCTTATGATGCAGTAATTTTAATTAGAGTTGCAGCTTTAATATCTACAACAGTTGGAGTTAAATCATGATAAACAACCTGAACATCCCCACCCTCTGCGCCTAAGTCCTCATCAAACTTAACTAGAGAAGAAACATCTTTAGTAAAAGGACTCATGCCGTAACCTCTAACTGGCGCATCTGTTCTTTGTAACTTAACAGCTTTTGCCATGAAGAAATATTCGCCAAAAGTATTTGACAAGTTAAAAGGCTGATTAGGAAGTGCAGTGTTAACAGCAGTATCTGCAATACAAATCTTTTGTAGACCTAAAAGTGATGCAAGCTCTTCCTGAGCTGCCATTACTGGAATAGCACAGCCGCCTGGCTTAACACTTGGATGTCTAAGAAGTTTATTAAACAAAGATAGTTTAGTTATCAGTACGTTTCTAGCACCTGTAAGCTCGTTATCGCTTTGGATATCTTGGAAGTATCCAAAAAGATCAAAAGTTGGGCTTAGAAGATTTGCTAGCGTAAGATTAAACCTTGTTCCCTCAGCAGTAATTTCAGAAGGTAAATCTGTTCCTGCATCAGTGTAATCAGCTTCATTAGTCATAATATTAATAGCTCTTAACTCATGCTGAAGTAACAAAAGATCTGTTAGCTCCATAGTCTTAGCGCCGTCAACATCAATAGTAACTGGACCACAAAAGTTAGGACCACAACAATCTTTTAAAACCATTTCTAGTGCATGCTCTTGAGTTGAAGCATTAACATATTTAAAGCTAGATGGGTTAATTCTCTTAGGTGCTGAGTAGCATCCAATTAAATCGTCAACTGCTTTTAGGTTGTCCATTCTACCATTAAAATCTGCAGTAGTTGTCCAGTCTGCATATTTGAAATCACATGATGGAACTGCAATGCCAGGAAAAGCGCATTCTGCAACTAGCCCCTCTCTTTTAAGTCCCATTTCAAAAACTATATCTGCTAATAATCTTTCTGTTGGATAATTTGATTTTGCCATTTTATTTTATTCCCCCGTTAATTTTTAAATTTTAAATTTTTTATTAAACTACAGCCGCTACTAATGCAGGTTGCAACAAAACTGCAATGCTAGCTTTTCCAGCCGCAGATTGTAAAGCAATTCCTACTCTAACAGCCGCCTCCGTAACACCAACACCAGTCACAACACCAAGACCAGCAGGTCCTACGTTAACAACTTCACCAGCTTCAATTCCAGTTGCAACTTCTACTGCAACATTTGCAACACCAGAAACTACAACATCAACTGACCTGCCAGCTTGCTGATAAGTATCTACATCTGCATTCTCCTCTAGTGGAAAATAAAGAGCAGTTACACTGATTGCAGCTTGAACTTTTCCGTCAGTAGCTAATTGAATTAGCTGACCTATTTTTCTAGCGTTAGCAGCATCAGAAGCGATAGCTGAGTTCTTTTTTAATTCAAAAGCATTTACAATTTTGTTTGATAAACTATATCCCATTTTTTTAATCTCCTATATTTTTTTAAATTATTTATTTAACTTATCTACTAACAACAAAGCTTGCGGAAGGTTCTTGGCTTTACCTTCTTTGATAAGCTCTTTAGCCTGCGTAATTCTAGACATTCTATCATCAGTAGAATTTGTTTTAGCAGGCTCATCCTTAGAAATTTCAATTTTTTTAGTGAACTTAGCATCAATCTTTTTAGGCTCTACTTTTTTAACTTCCACTAAAAGTGCAAATTCTATAAAGGACTTAGCCTTAACGCTATCAAGAGAATATTCTTTTATTTTTTCTGCTGAAAGAGAAATACCTTTCTCTAAAACTAGAGCTGAAAGCTCTTCTTCTAAATCTTTAGCCTGAGCCACTTCCATTTCAGATTCAAGATCAGCAATTCTTAGTTTAAGAGCTGCATTTTCTTCTTCCAAAGCTTTTAAAACATCTTCATCAATCAAAACTTCTGCAAGCTCTTCTAAAGATGAGTCTTTTGTACCACCACAACCACATGCAAATTTTTCCCATGCTGCGCTATCAAATTCTATTTTGCTTTTCATTCTTTCCCCTTTATTATTTTGTTTTTTAAAAATCTCAGCTACAGTTTGCTTGTCTGCACCAACAGGCACAAAACTAACTTCCTGAAGCCAACTATCTTTTATAATTGTTGCGGGTCCTGTTACAGGATAACCGTTAATCTCTGTTTCAATTCCTGATTTAATATCTTCAATCTTTTCAAAGTCATAAGAATAGCCTATTGAAAACTCCCAGCTAAAACCTTCCTTAGCTAAGTTTAAAACTTCTTTCCCACTCTCAGTGCTCTTAGAAATCTGGCCATCTTCAATAAGGATTTTATTATCTACAACTTTTATTGTGGCATAGCCTGCAATTTTAGTTGGGTCATGGTGTAAAAATATTGGAAGTTTCTCTTTAAAAGATATTGAGTTAACGTCTGTAATTAAATTCTGATAGCCAGAGTGATAGTCTATAGGCTGGCCTGAATAAGCCACACCTTTAAACTTTCCTGTTAGCTCCCCATCTTTATCCTTATCATCAAGTGAAAAGGTCTGGGTGATAAACATTTTATTTGACATTCAAAATCCCCTATTTGAATTTATTCTCAACTGTGTTCCACCAAAGATCAACCTTTCGGTCAACCTGGTCCAAAGAATTTTTAAACCTAGACTTGTAAGGTGAGTTATTAGGAAGTTTATTTATAGCTCTTAATGCTGCCTGCTTAGTTGGAGATAAAACATTTCCATAAGTTTTATTAGATGCATCCCCAAAGCCCACTTCAGGTCTAGGGAAATTATTTAAACTCTTTCTAGAAATTCCTATTTCTTTTGCATCCTCTAGAGTCATGTTAATAACTCCACATCTACAATTGCCAGACAGTATACCATCAGTTATAACCAAGCCATGACTAGACTCAAAATCATAAACAAATCCGATGTAAGGATAAAACTTGATGTTAACGATCTCGTCAGTTCCTTCAAAGAAGGACTTAGTGTTAATAAACTTAGCCTTAAGTTCAAGGTCAGCAGAGATACGATCATCAGAAGGCTTCACATGTTCGGGTACAAATCTAGAGGAATGTCTGAGCAAAAACTTTTCGGAAAAGACATTGTAGAAATTGAAGAAAATATTCTTAAGCTCTATTCCGATAATTTTCAAAACACTAGGACTATTGCTAATATCCTTGGAGTCTCTAAGGGGTATGTTAATAATATTCTTAATAAAAATAATATTAAATGCGATGCCATGAATAAACGATCGTACACACGAGAAAGGAAATGCGCAGCTGAGATAATAGGTAAGTTTGAAAATGAATTTTTCAACACCTTTGAAAGCCACTTCACTATTACTAGACAAAAATCCATCAGTGGTCACAATGTCGACTTCTTTATTCATGAACTTAATGTCGCCATAGAAATTGAAAGACGTGGACTTTTTAATACTAAGAGCCTTAAGAAACATCGCTTTGAAAACATTAGAAGCACTGGATGTGACATTGTTGTAATTTATATTCCAAGACATGTTAAATCTTTTAACTTCGAAATTATTCGTGACAAGCTTATCGCCAACTTGCAAATCTTTTGCAGAGATAAATCCTTGATCGGACATCATTGGGTGGTTCAGTGTAATACCGCTAATGATTTTTCCACTTTTCAGATAGATACGAACCATATCAGATTTATAAAAAGCTCTAAAAGCCTTAGTAAAATCCCCTGATACTTTTTGCTTAAAACTTGTACAATTATGCCCCACGGGCGGAGTATATTTATCCCAGAATGAAGAGTCCGCTTTTTTAACAGTGCCGTCTAATTCTAAGTGAGTAGGTCTAGTGTCACTATCCCCAACGGCCGTATACATAAGATAAGGAGTTACGTTAGAAGTCCCAGCGTTATATCTCATCGATTGATTGTAAACTGTGTTTACATTATTTCGGTAAACTGTTTCTAGTCTAGCTTGCGCTAAGGACTCCATAGCACTTGTGTCAAGAGAGTCCCTCCACTGCTTAAAAGAATTGCCTTGAGTTATGGAATTAGCAAGAGACGTCTTAACCATTTCTATTTCTCTGAGCTTTTCTAAACCAGATACATAAAAAGAAAGCCTTCTCAAATCTTTAGGCAAATCATTATAGTAAAACTTAGTAACTGCAACTCTGTCTTTTAAAAGATTAAGAGAAAAATCAAAGGTGACTTCTTCCTTAGTTGCAAATTGTATTCTGAAAGGCGATAGCTCGATGTCAGTTTGAGAAGCATCTAGTTTTTTAGGATTTCCCTGCCTAGCACCTAAAGCCGCAGCGTAGAAACTTGCCTCTGTAAAAATATCATTAAAGCCTGGGTCATCTTCATTAAATAAAGCTAATAGATTTTGATCTAAATCTTTAGAATCATCAGCCGTCATGATAGATGCTATGACTAAGTTAATGTCTATGGGCTGGCCCTGATTTCTAGTTAGGAACTTAATAACATCTTCTCTTTGATTTAACTCTTTATCTCCAGGAGAATATTTTAAGATATCTTTAACCCCACCACACTCATGGCACCCGTCTAGTCCAGTGTATTCTAGGGCTTGCCCATCACTTAGAAAAAGGCTTTTTTTTTGAGGGGCAGATTGCTGAGCACTAAAAAAAGGACTTACGGAAGGAGCTGGAGTTTCTACTATTTCTATTTCATTATCTTCAAAGCCGTAATTGTTTATCCAATATTCCTTTGTAAATTTAAGCTGACCTGTGCCTGCTAAAATTTGATCTCTAGATGCCCTAGCTGTTTCAAGTCCTTGTTCATAAATTAAGTTTGAAGTAGGAATAAGCTCAAGAGGTATCCCGTTAACATCCCCTATTTGTCTCATAGCTTCATCAATAGATTTTTCAACTATGTTAATATCATTTAAAGTTTTCTCTAACCTAACATCATTATGAACTTCTGCACTTTGAGAAGAGCCTCTAGATGCCATAATAGAAGTTTGAGTTTCCCCAAGAATAACTCTGTAAAATAAGTCAGTAGTTTTGTTATCTATGATATCAAAAATAGATGAGTCTCTAGATGGTTGAATATAATCAATACTATCACTTGTAGTTGTAGCTAAGACCGAGCCTTTTTGTGCAGTCTGTAAACTCTCGCGCATAGCCTCAACATCTTCTGCATTAGGAGTCTTGCCATGCAAAAAACCTAGAGCATATCGCTCTGCAAATTTCATCCACAAATCCCAATCATTGCACTTAAATAACCATGCAAGATAAAGACGGGTAAACATTGCGTCGCCTCTAGGATTAAAAGAAGTTCCATTATTTACAGATAAAATCCATTTGCCATAGTCTAATAGCTCATTATTTATAAGCTTATCTCTAGCCCCGTATCTTAACTTAACGCGAACTAAATCAGGCATAGGTTGAAAACGCCAAAATTCTTCTTTTTGAAATCCGTCAACTTTACCTGAGCCATCTTCGTTATAAATAATTTGTTCTACATTATAACCATAGGCAACAGACCACCAGAAATCTTGTTTTAATTGTCTTTCGTGAGGTAAGATCTGGTCTTCCATAAAACGATTAACTTCTTCAGAAGGCCCATTAATAGTGAGCTTTGTAGTAAGGAGCGCAACTAATCTTTTATCAACAGCCGCATATATCTCGCCATCATAGTAGAGTTTATTTAAGACTCTTCTATCTCCTACCTTTAAGGCAAGCTCATCTGGGTCTACATAGTAAGATAGGTTTTGAAAAAAGTTATCAAAGTCTATTCTTTTAAATAGAGCTTTAAAGTCTGTTTTGCTGACTTCTCTTTTATATAATTTGTCTACAATATTCTGGAAAAAACTAGCCATATTTTTTATATTACCCTGCAGAAAATTTTGATCTAGTTGCAGTTTTTAATTGTATGAGTGCCATGGTTAAAGTGTCAACCATATCGTCATTGCCTGTTGTCGAGCCGCTTTCTGTAAATCCCAACAACTCATCCTGGAAGTCAGTAACTAGGGAAATGTTTTTAGGTAGCAGGACTAGACCATTTTCAAACAAGGGCTGGGTCATTAACACTCTTTCTACTTTGGATAGACTCTTAAATTCTTTCTTTTCCGGCCAGGCAATTATATTTCTTATTTCTTTTTGAATCTCTGAAATCATGGCCGGACCGTTAGCCTTATCTTCAATATACTTTAATGACGCGGTTGGGTGCTTATCGCAAAAGATTCTAAAGTTAGCTTTTGAGTTTCCATAATTCCATCTGCCCCGTACTAAATCTATTAGATAAAAATAAATGCCCAACTTACCCCAACATTGATAAGAGACAAAGTCAGACCTAGCAGTATCTTTAAAAGCCAAATCTGCAACTAGAATTTTTTTATCAAAAGAAGTTGGGAGCTCTTCATAAAAACGCATCCATTCTTTTTTAATTAAACCACCACCCACAGGAGTAGGGGATTGTTGCATTTGTCCAGACCAACCATAAGTGCCAAGCCCCTCATACTCATCTTGCTTTTCAACTTCCCCGTATCTTGTCGGGTGCATGAACTCCCCTATTTCTCTAGGGTCTTTCCAGCCTGTGATATTCTCAACCTGGCCCTCTACTTTTTGCATGGGGATAACTAATTTTTCAAAGTCATATTTTTCAGCTAGCAGACCTGAGATATCATTTTGATGTAGTCTTTGATTTACATTAATTCTTCTGCCTGTTTTTTTATTTTGAAGTCTATTGTAAAATGATTGAGTGTACCAAAGTCTAGTAGAGTCTCTGGCAACTTTGCTAAAGGCATCCTTAGCATTTAGTAGATCATCGCTTATCAGAGTATCTGCACCCTTACCTGTTATCGTACCACCAACAGAAGTTGAAAGAAAATAACCGTTAAATTCATTCTCCATAAAAGTCTGAGTGTCTCTATCTTCCTTCACTCTAATTGGCCATAGGGATTGATAAAACCTAGACTTAATTAGATCTCTTCTTTTTAAATTAAAATAAGTTGAGAGCGATGCAGAATAAGATGACGATATAAACTTATGACTAGGCTCAGTAGCCCATACCCAAGTGGGATAAATTACATTTACAAGTAATGACTTAATAGTTCTAGGTGCAATGTTTATATCTAAGTTTCTAATAAGACCTGAGCTTACAGCCTCTAAGTTTTGGGCTACAACTTCAACATGCCAGTTATGCTCATAGGTACTTTCAGGCTCTAATATCTTAAAGGCTTGCCTTGTAAAAAAAGCAAGGTCCTTTTCACAGACTTTCTTAAATATATATTTTTCATTCATTTCTTATTTTTTACTATGTCTTTCATTTTGTCTAACATCAACAGAGTTTCATCATCCGACATTTCAATTTCAAATGCGCTATCCTCTAGAGTGCTATTTTTAAGTAAGCCATCCATGTCTTGGACTGCTATAGCCTTCAACTCTGTTGGTATTCCATAAGTAGCAAAGTAGAAACGCATGTGGTTAACATTCCCAGTCTTAATCATGATATTAAAAAACGACATGAAAGCTGCATCTTCTATGCTAAGTCTTTCCTTGTGCTGGCCCATTCTCTCGAAGGTAGCTAAATCCATTTGCGATAAGTTTTTAAACTTCTTTAAAATCCTTGCGTAACCAGATCTTCTTAAAGTGGAAATGTCATCCTGAAGTTCCGCAACATCAGTTAAGACCTGGGTCTTATGTTCCGCAGGTTGTTTTAATGCTCCTCCTGGATTTCCTTTTATGAATCTTCCTTTTTTATCTTTCATTTTTTTAAAGCTCTCTTTGTTTAATCATTTTTAATATCTTAGCTCTTGGGTTTTCAGATTGCCAAAGCCATCTTTGAAAACTTGCCATTGTTTGGATAGCTATTTTAAAGTCTTCATTCACATTAGGCAGCAAGTGTTTCTCTAGATCAACCCACAAATAAACCTTAGCTTCCCAATCTTCATCATGCCTTTTTTCTCTTAATTCGCCAAACTTAATAATCACAGGTTTACACCTTGGCTTTACAAAGGGCTTGCCTCTATACCCTCTAAGTCCATTTACTTTTCCTTGCCCGAACCCAAACTTTTTCATCCAAAAGGAAGTGATGCTGCCAGCAAAAGCAAGTGGTCTTTTAAAATAAACCCACTGTGCTTTGTAAGATATAAGACCTGCCATTTTTACAGCTTCAATTATTTCTTTGTCAGACCACCTTGATTGTCTAGGACTAAACAATTTGTATTTCTCAAGAACACTTCTGACTTTTACATCTGGGAATTTCTTTTGGGTTTCACGCTTGCCATGCTTTTCGTAGTAAGCACAAATTGTTTTAACGAGATGGGGATTGTTTTTATGTTTATTATGAAAGGTAAATTTAACCTTTGAGGTATCAATGGAACGCTTTAAATTAGATTTACTAACACCTAAGTGTTTTGCAACATCTGTAAATTTCATCTTGTTACTTAAAGATGTGGCAATCGCTATTTGTTTTTTTGTCATAGTGCCGAGAGGTCTTTTGCGTAAAATGGCAATACAAGGCTTGCACCTTTTTGTATTTGCATGGGTCCCAGCAATACTGGTTTTACAACTTAGGCACTTCTTTGATTTCTCTAACATAGTAACCTATATCCGTACCCTTTTTAATATTGCGACTTGTGATTTCCGTTTTAACATCTTCAATCTCTTTATGTTCTTCTGGATATTTAAGTTGAATAAAATCTCTTATTAAATCCATAACGCCTTTAGTGTAGTTAACTGTATCCCAATCATTCATAAATCCATCCCCACAGATTTTGCAACAAGCTCTGTGTTTTCAGAGTGTAGCATTACTAAATATCTTTCCAGCTGATTTTGTCTTGTGTAGTCGTTTGCATCTAAAGCTGCTTGTAGTAAATCCCTAGCTGTTTTAATACGTTCGATGTTTTCTCTTAGCCTTAACTCAACTTCATCGTTCATTTAAAAACCTTGCGGCTTTAATAGCAACGTCAATAGTTTCGTTCAGTCTTGCCACACAATTACAAGCTGCGTTTACAGTGGAAGGTGTAACTTCTTGCTTAATGACATCGATCATCATGGATTGAAGTTGGTTTATAGTTTTAGACACACCAAAGTTTTCGTTTACAAACTTAACTCGGTCTTCTTGTGACTTTTGGGTTATTTGATTTCCTGATGATGGATGGTCCTTACTAGGTAACCTTTCGATAAAAGACATTTTACTTATTTCCCCTTTTGTTGGCTGTTCATACCTAATCTGCTCATGCAAGTTGTGATTACTTAGTGCTATAGCTTCTGCTCTGCTCGTAACTCCAAGCTTTTTATATACTGTGCTCAGATGAAATTTTACGGTTTTTTCACCAACAAATAAAGCTTCAGCAATAGTTTTATTGTTTTTTCCCTGGACTAAATGATTGTAGACAATTTTCTCTGATTTAGTTAGCTCGTTAAAGTTATTCATAACAACTACCTGTCTTTAAGAATAAATCTTTTAAACTTAAATCTTCCATGTCTCCTGACTTACCTTCATAAGAATCTTTTAATTTTTCTATACACTTAGAAAATATTTGAGAGATCCTGCCTTCTGATACAAGAAAGTGGTGTGCAATCTCAACCGTAGTATATCCTTGAAGATTCATTATTATAATTTTTTGCTCTCTTTCATTAAGATAGTTAAGTTTTTGATAAAAACCTGATTCAAAAAGAACAACTCCTGCTGACTCTGCACAATCATAGATTCCGTCTGAGATAAGATCTTCGTAGCTTGGGCTATCCTTTCCAGCGCTATTGATGATATTAAAACTGGCTGGCCTTGCGAGATTCTGCCTTTGTAAATATGAATTAGAGCCCTTGCGTCCAGAGTATTCTCTAACAAAGTCGATAAATGACCATTTAATTTTTCTAGGCTTTCTAGTAAGACATTCGATTGCGTACTCTTGTCCAAAGTCTTCTGCTGTGATTCCATTCGGCAACATTCCTTCTCTTTTAAGTGCGTATTTCTTTGCACGAGTCATTAGCTTTATTATATGATCATTAGTTATCATTTTTTTTCTAAGCTCATAAAATCATCAGATCAAATATAAACCGCAAAGGCAATACGGCCACCGCAAAAGGTCTAGCTAATGCGGAGCGTATTAAAAGGTTACTTTACTTTATTTCTACTTTTTTCTTTT
>Ga0209414_1001531_pt1 | contig 10916 bp, 10 predicted proteins | sample LakVidmifraction_4_FD_181154 | JGI IMG/M metagenome (GOLD analysis project Ga0209414, IMG submission 181154) | Hypersaline microbial communities from Lake Vida, Antarctica - Brine Hole Two &gt;0.2 micron (SPAdes) (version 2) | ecosystem: Environmental > Aquatic > Non-marine Saline and Alkaline >... | reverse complement strand
CGCGATGACAATGGGTATATACAAGTCGTTTGCGGCGCCCCGAATGTCACTCTGGGGATGCTTGCCGCGTGGCTCCCACCCGAAAGTATTGTCCCTGACAGCCTTAACGATGCGGAGCCTTTCGTGCTCGGTGCACGGAAACTTCGTGGTTACATGAGCAGCGGCATGCTGGCGAGCGCAAAAGAACTAGATCTTTATGATGACCACAGTGTCATTGTTGAAATCGACAAGGACGCTGCACCGGGAACTCGATTTGCTGAACTGTATGAACTTGACGACTATTTGCTTGATATTGAAAACAAGTCTTTAACGCACCGACCTGATGCATTCGGCGTTATTGGTTTTGCGCGAGAAATCGCTGGTATCCAAGGCACGACGTTTAAGAATCCTGCGTGGCTTCAGGACGTGAGTCCGGCTATCGATTCTGATAATTCAGTTGAAACTCCAGAAATAACCATTGAAGATCCGACACTCTCTGATCGATTTGAGGCAGTTGTCATCGGTGGTGTTAACGAGGGCACGAAGTCTCCGCTCGAGATTCAAACCTACCTTGCGCGGAGTGGTATCCGACCGATCAACGCAGTTGTCGACGTGACGAACTACATGATGCTTCTTGCTGGGCGTCCGCTTCACGCCTATGACTACGACAAGGTTCTGGCGGTCGGTGGCGGAGCTGCTGATATCCGCGTCCGATCTGGCCGTGCCAATGAAACACTCGAGTTGCTTGATGGACGAACGCTTGAGGTTAGCGAAGACGATATTGTCATCGCGGCCGGAGAAGTTGCGATCGGCCTTGGCGGTGCGATGGGTGGTGCTGAGACAGAGATCGACTCTAACACAAAGCGCATTCTTCTCGAATCAGCAACATTTAACTTGTACAAACTACGAGCCGTGCAGATGCGACACGGGATCTTTACCGAAGCAATCACTCGCCTCACGAAGGGAATCCCTGCAGCACTTGGTACTCCGGTGCTTGTCGAGGCCGCAAAGATGATTACTCAGTTTGCTGGTGGTAAGGCTGTAAGCGCAATCGCCGATTCTTACCCAGGTAAGCGTGAACCAATTGTTATTTCGTTTGAAAGCGCCATTGTGAACGTGACGCTGGGGACGCAGTTCACCGCAGCTGACATCAAGGAAATTCTTGAAAATGTTGAGTTTATCGTTGCAGTTGACGGCACGACAGTCACAGTGACGGTGCCGTATTGGCGTAACGATATTCACATAGTAGAAGATATTATCGAAGAGGTCGGAAGGTTGAACGGATTTGACTCTATTACGCCGACGCTCCCTTCTCGTGACTTTACTGCCGTACGCTCAAGTGACTCCGAGCAACTGCGCACAAAGCTGCGGAATATTCTTGTGCGTACTGGCGCTAACGAGGTGCTGACGTATAGCTTTATCCACGGCGATGTCATGCGCAAAGCCGGACAAGATCCAGCGACCGCGTATCGCCTCATGAATAGCATTAGCCCTGACTTGCAGTATTACCGTCAAAGTTTGATACCGAGCCTACTCACGAACGTATACCCTAATGCAAAGGCTGGGTATGGTCACTTTGCCTTGTTTGAAATAAATAAATTTCACACAAAGTTGAGCGGACTGAACGACGAGGGTGTGCCAAAAGAACTTGAAAGCCTTGCTTTTATTATCTCTACGACTAAACAAGCGAAGTTTACTGGTTTCTACGAAGCCAAGCAGTATCTTGAATACATTGCGAAAGAAATCGGTCGTGAGTTTACGTACGAGCCACTCGAAGGTGACACGAATTACCCTGTCACTCAGCCGTTCGAACCGAAGCGCAGTGCTCGGGTGTGGGACGCAGAGACCCGTGAACGTATTGGTGTGATCGGTGAATTTAAAACTTCAGTCACGAAAGCGTTTAAATTATCGGGTGCAGTTGCTGGATTTGAGATTTCTCCTGTGTCACTCGTGAAGTTGATGGCGAATAATAAGTCATCATATGAACCGCTGAGCAAATACCCGTCAGCTGATCGAGACGTCTCACTCCAGGTGTCAACAGATGTATCGTATCAGCAGGTATACAAAGCCGCACGAGACGCCCTTCAGGATACGAGCGTGCAGAAGACGAGTGTTTCGCCACTTGGTGTGTACCGGCCAGAGACGGGCGCGTTCAAGACGGTGACGTTACATATTCAATTGAGTTCAAACGATAAAACATTAACGGGTGATGAAGTACGTCAGATTATGACAGAAGTGACCGACAAAGTAATAGCAGAGACACACGGAAAGGTTATCTAATTATGGCATCAAAAAAAGGACAACGAATAGGTATTTGGATCATCGCAGTAGCAATGGTTATTGGTACGCTTGGATCATTCGTGATTATGGTTTTAGCGAACGATAATCAAGCAAAAGATGACGTAGCGCAGCAAGCTGACTACGCACAGCAGCTCAAAGAGTATCAAGATAGTCAAAAACTCCAGGCTCAGACGAATGCGGACAACTCAATTGCGCAAGACGGGTATAGCGCTGCCCCATTTGATGCAGCGGCAGTAACAGCTCTTAAAAAAGAGATCCTCGTTGCCGGTACGGGTGATGAAGTAAGTGCTACTGACTCTGTCAGTGTGAGCTACGTTGGCTGGACAAGTGACGGAGCTATTTTTGACAGCTCACGCAAGAAAGACACTAATACTGACACTCCTATAACACTACCGCTTACTGGTGTTATTCAAGGATGGACCAATGGTCTCGCCGGACAGCGAGTTGGAAGTACGATTAAGCTAACGATCCCATCCGGCCAGGCATATGGCGCCACTGGTTCAGGCACAATTCCCGCTGACGCGCCTCTCCAGTTCATCGTGACGATCCACGCAATTGAAACGGCGTCGTAGTAGTATTCGGTAATAAAGTGTATGCTATACTAAATATAGTAAAATAAGGAGAGTTATGGATAATTCAGTTAAAGAAGTCATCACGATCGGAGCTGGACCGAGTGCGCTCACTGCGGCAATCTACACAACTCGTGAAGATATTGACACCACACTATACGAAAAAAGTGCAATCGGTGGCCTCGCGGCGATCACGGACATTGTCGATAACTATCCTGGGTTTGCAGAAGGTATTGAAGGCTTAACACTTGCAGGAAACCTCGAAAAACAAGCCGAACGATTCGGCGCTCATATTGAGTTCGGTGATGTTACTGCAATTCGCGAAGAAGGTGATATCAAAGTTGCTACTATCGACGGAGCTGACGTTAAGGCGAAGGTCGTCTTGATTGCAACAGGTAGCGACTACCGAAAAATTGGCGTTCCAGGAGAAGCTGAATTCTTCGGTCGGGGCGTTCACTACTGTGCAACATGTGACGGGGCCTTCTACCGTGATAAAAAACTTGTTGTTATCGGCGGCGGAAACTCTGCCTACCAAGAAGCAATTTTCTTAACACGATACACGACTCACATCGACGTATTAGTCCGTAGCCAGGTATCCGCTAGCGAGGTATTGCAGCACGAGATGCAGAAATTAATCGACGCTGGTAAGATAACGGTTCATCTGAATACATCTACTGAAGAGATCGTTGCGTCTGAAGGTAAAGTTGTCGCCGTGAACGCTATCAAGAACGGCGAAGCGGTAACCTTCGAAACTAACGGCGTGTTTGTGTTCGTTGGGCTCATTCCTAACACGCAGTTTCTCGAAGGAAGTGGTATTGAACTCGATGAACGTGGACTCATCAAGACAGATCGACACCTCGCCACGAATATGAAGGGCGTATTTGCGAGCGGCGATGTCCGTAGCGGCGCAACTATGCAAATAGCGAGTGCGGTTGGTGAGGGCGCCTCAGCGGCCCTGTCGATACGTGAATATCTTCATGAAGTTCACCCCTCTGCTTAGATAACGTAGTCTCGAGAGAACGCTTCGAGTTGTTCGATGATATTTGTGTCTGAAGTCTCGAGTGCGATCTCTCGTGTGCCCAGTAGCACACCTGTATAGGCAAAATTATGGGAGCCAGTTATGGCAACTTTTGATCCGTCTTTCATGGTGAAGATAATGTATTTCGCATGGAGATAGTGTGATTTTTTATAGAGTGTTTTAAATCCACTCGTGAACATGCTGATGCGGATGAGTAATCGGTTTAATGAATTGGCTTGTTCTGGCCGGTTAAAATATAGCTCAGTATCCTTCTTTTTAAAGATACGTGCGAGTTTCCCTGTTGGGCAGTACTGCGAGACGAAGAGTATATGATTAGCCTCGGTAGCGAGCTCTGTCGCCCGGCGATAAATAACGGAGTGGCCGATGATACCGCCATCAATCAGCACTGAGTGGCCCGAAAGTTCGTAGGTGACACTGGAGTAGTTTGATGAACTACGTTCCGCTTTAACGATCCGACCTTGTTCATAAACGAGTCTGTCGGCGAGATAATTATTTTCAACACGGAACATGTAATCGATGTTATCTGCGACGCCTTCTTGGTACATATTAACGCCACCAAAGACGAAGCAGGTATCATCAACAACGCACCATTTACTATGCGTGCGGCCGTTAAGAAGCGTGACATGGCTACGGCCAAGCCAGAGGAACGTTACTCCCGCTGCTTTTAACTTCTTTACCATCTTGTTCACTTCTTTAACGCCGGGGCTATAGTAGCGAACTGGTAGGAATCCTCCGCTCACTTCTCCGTAGGTAAAGATATCGGCAGTAATCGTCACAGCGACGCCGCGGCGTGCTGCTCGCTCCATTGCATCAACTAACTGGTGTGTCGCAGGGTGATCGGCGATGACCATCGAGATCAAGAATACCCGTTCGGTAGCTTGCTCAACGAGCTCAGTTGCCTGCGCGACATAGTCAGGTGGAAGTACTAGTTTCATATTCATCTTATACGATTATATAACTCTCTGACCTATATTAGGTGAAAAACTGATAAAATAGCAGATAGTAGAAAAAGGAGATAACATGGCAGACTTTAATAAGATCTTAACACCTGGTGATATTCAGAGCGGAATCGTTAACGTGATCGTTGAAATCCCAACCGGTAGTAGTAACAAAATCGAATGGAACCGCGAACTTGCCGTATTCCAACTCGACCGCACAGAACCGGCTATATTTGGTAAACCAACAAACTATGGATTTATTCCACAAACCCTTGATGAAGACGGCGATGAACTTGACGCACTGATCATCACGAGTGAGCCACTGCCAACCGGTGTATATCTCGAAGGTAAGATTATTGGTGTTATGAAGTTTGAAGATGATGGAGAAATCGATGATAAGATCGTCGTCGTTCCGTCTGACGACCGAAATAATGGAAATTCAATCAACTCCCTAGAAGATATTCCACAGAAGTTAATTGATCAAATAGAATTCCACTTTAACCACTACAAAGACCTAAAGAAGCCAGGCACGACAATTGTCAAAAGCTGGGGTGACATCGAAGAAGCAAAAGTTGTCATCCAAGAATCAATCGAGCGCTGGGACGAGAAGTAGTGTTGATCGACGATCAGCGAGTTCTCGATGCGCAGTCGCTCGTTGTTCAGGTGTTCAAGAGCTTTCGAGAGGAACTACTTGGGGTATTTGGTAATGCTGAGCATACACGGAAAGATGACAACACGCCGGTAACTGTTCACGATGTTGTCGTCGAGGAGGCGCTGAGGGCCGCGCTTGCGGAGTCCTTCCCTGAGTTTGGGTATGAAGGCGAAGAGACGGGCGCTTCGGGCAGCAGGGACGCGTACTGGCTCGTTGATCCTATCGACGGGACATCGAGCTTTATCAGGGGACTCCCTTTTAGTACGAATATGGCAGCACTCGTGAATGACGGTGTAGTGGTGGCCTCTGTGATCTATGATTTCGTTAACGATGTTGTCTATACGGCCGTGAAGGGTATGGGCGCATACAGAGATGGCACGCGTATTGCAGTGAACGAATCACGACAGCCTGGGGATTTATTTGTATACTCGATGACATCTCCGCATTTCGGGCGCATTCAAGAAGCGCTCCGTGCACTAAAGATGCGTACGCTGCTGCCTATAGGTGCTTCGGGCAGTCACTATACGATGCTTGCTGACGGTAAAATCGACGGAATTGTTAATCTTTTAAAAGGGGAGGGTCTTCACGACAACGCACCCGGTGTCCTTCTTTGTGAAGAGGCCGGAGCTGTTATGTTGCCGTATGATGACCTGCACGGTGTGTACCGCAGTCAATTTATCATTGGTGCACCAAACGTCATCGATAGTATCGAACGAAGTGGCCTTCTCTAGTCTGCCATCACCGCGACGATAGCGTGATCGCCTTCGTCGCGATGGGAGCCGCGAAGGAACGCTGAGTATGAGAAATAGTTTTGATCTGTGTCTGTTTCAGCTGTATTGTCGGTGACATTCTGTATGTCTATGCCAGCCGCGCATAGCTGCTCAAGGGTCGCCTCTTTCATCCCTTTATTCTCGAGTGCCCAGATTAGGTAATTCTTTTTCCCTACTGCCGGCGTGAGCCACACCTTCAGGCCTGCTGGCTTTGAGCTGTATTCTTGCGCTAGGTGGGCCACGATTTTTTGACCTCCTTGTTGTTCGAGGCTGTGTCGGCCAAAATGTGCAAGGGCTAGTACGTGATGCGTTGAATCATATATCACGGCACCGACACAGTCAGCGACAGGTAAAAAAAGGGCGTGATTTTTTTCTTTTGTAATGATCGCATCGGCAACTTTACCGCCGGGATTGCGTATGCCGGTGTCTTTGTCGTCTTCTGAAACTTCGTGGTAACGGCAAAAGTCAGACCGGTTGTACTCGACGCGCAGTCGTGTTGACTGATCGACCGAAATAGCATAAGTGGCTAGGAATCGTTCACGGTTTTTGATAACTACGTCGTTTAGTTGATCGTTACGATCGTACATACTGCCGTCAGCAATGGTTGAGGTAGCAACGACGCAGTGCATTATTTCTTCCGCTTCTTGGTGGTAGCTTTTCGTTTAAGCATTGCTGCTGCGTGGCTAATGCTGCTAACAATACCCAGCTGTCGAAGCTGAGCACGTAGTTTGTTACGGGCGTGAGTCGTTGTCACCTGATTGAGCCACGCTTGTTTTGGTGCAGTTGTCTTGCGCGTCATCACTTCAACAATATCGCCGTTTTGTAATGGCTTGTCGAATGGCTGAATGACACTGTTTACTCGAAAACCGTAAGCGTGCTTGCCAATGTCGCTGTGTACCGAGTAGGCAAAATCAAGTGGAAGTGCGCCTTCAGGAAGATTATAGATATCTCCTTTTGGTGAATAGACGAAGATGCGGTCGCTAAAGAGATCGACGCCCAATTGGTCACTAGGGATATGTTCGCCACTTCGCAGTTTAGTGGCTATTTCCTGTAGCTGTGTTATCCATTGCATGTGTACTGGCAAGACAGCTGACTGTTTTTTGCGTGTATATTCTTTTGAACTTTTTTGGTCATGATAGTGAAAGCTAGCCGCAAGGCCACGTTCGGCGAATTCATGCATATCATAGGTCCTAATCTGGAATTCTACAATTTGTTTTTGGGGGGTCAGCACTGTCGTGTGGAGACTTTGGTAGCCGTTTGATTTTGGAGTAGCGATATAGTCCTTGATACGAGAGACCATCGGTCGGTATAGGGCGTGCAAGACACCGAGTACCCGGTAGCAGTCTTCTTTTGTTGTGACGACGATACGAAGCGCCATAAGATCGTAGATATCGTCCATGTTACCGTTCACCTTTTTTAATTTTTTATGGAGGCTGTAGAGACTTTTGACGCGACCGTTAATTTCAAACGAGATATCTTCTTTTTTTAATGCTCGATCAACTTCTTCTCGAACGACTCCTAGTTTTCGGGTACTCTTGCCGAGGCGCTTTCGTACACTATTTTGAAGTTTTTTGAATGCAGTAGAATCAAGGTAGCTAAAAGCAAGTTCCTCGATCTCCATACGTACGCGGCCCATACCGAGTCGGTCTGCCATCGGTCCAAATACTTCGAGGCTTTCACGGGCGATTTTAATCTGTTTTTCCTTCGGCATATGTTGCAAGGTTTGGAGATTATGCAAACGGTCGGCAAGTTTTATGATAATAACGCGGACATCTTGACCGACGGCGATGAGGAGTTTCGACAAGTTGTCTTTTGTCTGGGGCAGGTATTCAGTGAGATCCTGCATTCCGGCACGTGCCTGTGAGACTTTCGTGACGCCATCAACCAGGAATGATACGTCGCTCCCGAAGTGTTTTTCAAGTTCTTCGAGCGTCGTCTCCGTGTCCTCGACGGTGTCATGAAGGACGCCTGCGATGACGCTATCGATATCCATACCCCAGTCGATGAGAGTGTGAGCGACTGCGATAGGGTGAATAATGTACGGTTCGCCACTTTTTCGTTTTTGACCATCGTGGGCTTTTACTGCGATATCAACAGCATGTTCAAGTAGAAGGACTTGTCCTTCGTCGTAGTGCGGCTGTGCTTTTTGTAGTAGCTCGCTCTTGTTCATACCTCCTAGTATACGGAGAATACATTTTTTTGTCAGCCGGGGTTTTAATTGGTTTCGAAGAGTCTGCGTGTATACTAAAGAGGTTATGATTATTAGGTAATTGCGAAAAAAAGGACACAGTATAATGAGTGCGACGAAAATTGGTATTAACGGCTTTGGTCGAATTGGCCGGAACGCGTTTAAGATTGCGTTTGATCGCAGCGATGTAGAGATTATTGCAATTAACGACCTTACTGACACAAAAACCCTTGCGTATTTATTACAGCACGATAGTAACTATGGTGCATACAAAAATACCGTCGTATATGACGATACTGGCATTATCGTGAACGGTACTCACGTCAAAGTACTTGCAAAAAAAGATCCAGCGGCACTACCGTGGGGCGACCTTGGCGTAGAGATCGTCATTGAAGCAACCGGCCGCTTTACCCTAAAAGAGCAAGCCGAGCTACACATCCAAGCAGGTGCAAAGCGAGTGATTATCAGCGGCCCATCAAAAAGCGCCGGTGTCGACACGATAGTCCTTGGTGCGAATGAAGACAAAATTGCCGAGGCAAGTCACGTTATCAGTAACGCAAGCTGTACGACCAACTCACTCGGAATGGTCATGGCGATCCTTGACAGTGAATTTGGTGTTGAAAAGTCACTACTGACGACTGTGCACAGCTACACATCCAGTCAATCACTTCAGGATGCCCCTGCAAAGGGTCTTCGTGAAGGCCGTAACGCAGCAGAGAACATGGTCCCGACCAGTACTGGCGCGGCAATCGCTGTCACAAAGACACTTCCACAACTTGAGGGCAAGTTTGACGGGCTAAGTATCCGTGTTCCAACGCCGGTCGTCTCATTGAGCGATATTACGGTTCTTCTGGGGCGAGATGCAACTGTCGAAGAAATTAATGAAGTCTTTAAGAAATCCGCGACAGATCCATTTTATCAAGGAATTCTTGGTGTGAGCGAAGATCCGCTCGTGAGTCGTGATTACATCGGCAATAGTCACTCCGGTATTGTTGACCTGCTACTGACAAAGGTTGTCGGCGGTAACCTTGCGAAGATTATGGTGTGGTACGACAACGAATGGGGTTACAGCAATCGTCTCGTTGAACTTGTCGCTGATGTGGGAAAGACCTTGCAAGAGTAGGCGTATAGCGCTTATACTTGAGGATAGTTATGAAGATCTTTTTGGGTAGTGATCACAGTGGGTTCCACATGAAAGAGAAGGTATTTGCGTACCTTGCGAAACATGGGTATGACGTACAGGATGTTGGCGACGAACAACTTGATCCTGATGATGACTTTCCGCACTTCGCCCAAATGGCAGCGCTTCGAGTGCTCGGCGAGGACGACGGGGAAGGTCGAGCGATTCTTCTTTGTGGTGGCGGTCAGGGGATGGCAATGGCTGCGAACCGCTTTAGGGGCATTCGTGCCAGCGTTGTTTGGGATGCTTTTGAGGCAAAGATGACGCGCAACGACAACGACAGCAACGTCCTTGCACTGCCGTCACGCATCCTAGAGTCCGAAGATGGAGCCTGGGAAGGGATTATTGAAACGTGGTTAAACACTCCTTTTGCTTCTGCCCCAAGATATAAGCGGCGTAACGCGCAGATCGACGAGCTGTAGAATGGCTGTTATAACACCGACAATAACAACCGAGACGGTTGACGAGTATGCTGCAATGGTAGATCGCCTAAAGCCGTTTGCTCAGCGCGTACATGTCGATATTAGCGATGGTGAGTTTGCGCCTAAATTCTTACTCGGTGAAGCACAGCTATCGTGGCCGCAGCAGTGGCAAGTTGATATTCATGCCATGGTTGTGCGCCCGAGTGAGCATCTCGCGCAGCTCATAGCACTAAAGCCGAACATGATCATCTTTCATGTCGAAATTGAGGAAGATCGATCGGCGTTGATCGCACAGATTAAAGCAGCTGGTATTAAAGCCGGTGTTGCTCTGCTGCGTACGACAGTTCCCTCGACAGTGGCTGACGTTATCAAACTCGCTGACCATGTCATGGTCTTTTCTGGTGAGCTAGGAAAAATCGGTGGAACGGCAAGTTTGATGCAACTTGAAAAAGTTCGTTTGATAAAAGCTATCAACCCAGCTGTCGAGATTGGGTGGGACGGTGGAGTAAACACCGAGAATGCTTACACGCTGGCACAGGGCAATGTCAATGTTCTGAATGTCGGTGGCGCTATCGCCGAGACAGAGGATTCAGCAGCGGCATTCGAGGCATTGACTAATGAAATTAATAAGCACGGAGTGATTTAGGTGGAGAAACTAACGGTACCGCAGATTGAACAGAAGGCGAACGATATTCGCCAAGATATTATTCGTATGCTAGAGCATGCCGGTAGTGGACACAGCGCTGGCCCACTTGGCTTGGCTGATATTTTTGCAGCGTTATACTTTAACATCTTGAACATCAAGCCGACAGAGCCAGAATGGTCCGACCGCGATATTATGTTCCTCAGTAACGGCCATGCTGTTCCTGTGCAGTACG
>Ga0209414_1001530_pt1 | contig 10919 bp, 26 predicted proteins | sample LakVidmifraction_4_FD_181154 | JGI IMG/M metagenome (GOLD analysis project Ga0209414, IMG submission 181154) | Hypersaline microbial communities from Lake Vida, Antarctica - Brine Hole Two &gt;0.2 micron (SPAdes) (version 2) | ecosystem: Environmental > Aquatic > Non-marine Saline and Alkaline >... | reverse complement strand
TCCTTTCTCTATTGCAATAAACGATTATAATAACCATAATTATAAATTGGATTCAGTATAAAAAAGTAAGGCTCTTTTAATTTATCTAACCACTTAAAATAAGTTATTCTATGCTTTTTGTGTTTTTCTATAGCAATATCTAACTATATTTCTTTACTGCTAAAATCACTTTTATTTAATATTGCTCTTGCTTTTATATAATCATAAAAATCTAATTTATTTATAACTTCTATCATTGACTTTAATTTTTGATAATTTAAATTAAGATAATAAATTTCTCTTATATATTCATAATAGCTTATATTATTTTCTATACATTTTTTTTCTGCAATTTCATTCATAATGTTTAGTTAAAACAAATATACAAAATTTATAATTTAAAAATTAGCCTTAGTAATTCAAATAGTATCTCCATAACTCCCCACATAATAGCCATGCAAAAGAAACCTAATATTAAAGTTCCAATTAAAAAATCTGCATTGCTCATTGTCTCTGATAATTTTTTTAACTTTTTCATGATTTTATCCTTTAGGGTTGCAATTAATTCCGCCAAATAAATATTTAGATATTGTGTCGTATATTTTTTCTATTAATTTTTTATGCTTAAATTCTTTATCGTGAAAATTAGACCAATAATAATTTTCTTCTTTTGTACCTCCCCATGGAAAAGCATGAAATATATTATCTGTTTTTTTATCCCAGTTTTTACTGGCATTTATTTGATAAAATAATGCTTTTTCTTTTACTTTTTTTGGTAGTTCTGATATTTTCATAACTTATTTATTATTTAATTGATATTTTTTAACTTGCTCGTTTAGCCACTTCATACAATCTTTGTAGATATCAAAAGGAACTTTTTTTTGCAAAGACTTTTGATTATATTCTATTTTTTTTCTACCTGCTTTTTTATTTTTTGCCATATTATTTTTTTAAAATTCTCTATTAACTATAATGCAATTTTCAAACTTTTCTGGATTATTACTAATAACAGTTTTCAAATAAATTTTATCTTCTAATTCTATATCCCAACTTGCAGAGTAAAATCTCATTTCATTAGTGTAAAATGTTTAGTCAGTTTTTCTGTTTAAAATGTAAAATGTTGAAGTTTTCATAATTTATATTTTTTTGTCTTTAGATTTATTGCTGTTTTAAATATACAACTAACTTTAATTAAAAAAATACTTTTATTAAAAACATTATGATTTATTTAACATTTGCATTTAAGTATCTTTCGGTAAATTTCATTTACTCTTTCGCTGTTGTTACCTCGTCTATGCAAATGATTCATAATTCTCACTATCCTTTGTAAATTTGTTTTTACTTTCATAATTTTATTGGATTAAAATATTGTTTTAAAAAATTAATTAAACTCTCTTCATTTTCTACATAAAACACATTGCCTGATATTAGCAAAGAAATTTCATCTTCTGAATCTTCCCAATATCCATCTATAGAATCTAATTTAACTATTAATTCTATAAACTTACCAGACATTCCTAGCGGGTCATTATCCTCTTCTAACCAAAATTGTACTTTTATTGAATAAGGAGTTATCATTTGCTATACATTTTAAATTTTAAATTATATTCCATTTTTTTTGATATTAATTCTTCTTTACTAAACTTGTAATTTCTTGTGTCATTAGCTAAATTTTCAATATTATTAGCATATTCTAAGCCATACCTTTCAATTAATCCAAGTCTATAATTAAGTTCATTGCCGTTTAGATATCTATTGCATTTACGACATTGGCTGTGACAATTTCTTTCGTTAAATATTACACCGCTGTAAATTTCTGCCTTTTTAAAATGACCACCATCCATTTCAGTTGTAATTTTACCACAAGATATGCAGGGATTGTCTTTATCTCTTAACCTTATCCACTTTTGAAATGATTTCTTTGCTTCTGCTTCATATTGACCCAAAGTTTTTAATTTCTCTTTTAATAATTTCTTTTCCGCATTCCAATATCTAGTATCATTTAGTTTTTTTAACTCTTTAGCGTGAATTATAGCGCATTTATAAGCGCAACAACATTGAGCAAATTGCTTAGGCTGAAAATTTTGTTTACAAACTTTACATTTTTTTAGTTTCATTTTTTTATTTTAAATTTTAACAAAGTATAAGCGCAATTAAAACTGCGCTTATACGGCTGTTAGCAGTAATGTTACCTCATAACGTGATTAGGGTAATCAATACAATATTCAAAATCTTCAATGCACCAAATACCATCATCCCCATCAAGCCAAAAGGCTCTTAAACTTACGAAATTTTCTAAATCGGATGTTATTGTTTTTTCTTTTCCAGAATTAAAAAAGTATAATATTGGATTATTAAAAATTTTAACTTTCATTCATATTTGAAGAAAAACAATACTGCTAAAACTCGTTTGCAAGCATTTAGGGTCTTGTGGTTCATTCATATTTTCGTTTCGCATAATATTTTGTTTAAAATTGATAATATTTAGTTTTTTTAATAAAATTGTTGAGTTTTTGTTAGAAACTTGCTGTTTTTTTTATTTTATTTATTAATTCTAATTGTTCTTGGCTTAAATATTCATCTAATACATAAGGTAACCAATCGCTATTAACACCCACTGCAAATGTATCGAATTTTTTTCCCCTACCACGTTTACAAGTTACTTCTGAATGATTGCCTACATCTTTAATAATAACTACAGATTCGCATTTTTGAGCCAATATAGTACCAAAATGACCTCTACCCTTATCGCTGTTTGGGTTTACGTGTAAAATACCTGTTATGTGAGCCTTGCTTATGCTGCTCCATTTCATTAACTTCTGCGTAAACTCGCTACTTTCTATTTGATTGTTAAAATCATTTATACAATCTACAAAACCATCTATGCAAACCAAACCTAGTTTATCTTTATATTCTGATTCCATAAATAGCCACTCAATTAACTGCGATCTTTCATTAGGTGTCTTTTCTCTTAGTCCTAAAGCTAAATAGTTAAGAGGAATGTGTCCAACCATTTTAGGAACTCTACTAGCTACCATCCAATTATCATAAGCACCTTGTTCAGTATCTAAATCAATTATGTACTTATCTTTTAAGTTGTGACCAACAATTTCACTAGAATAAGTGTTACTATTGCCGCCTTGAACACAGGCTAATATTAAAGATTTTAACCACGTTTTACGGCTTTTTTCCTCTCCCATTATCATACTTATGTTTCCTGAAGTTCCGAAGCGTAAAGGGTAATATACTCCGTTATAAGGAACTGTATCATAACCAATTGACACAATTAAAGGCGACATTGATGGCTTTACTTTTAAATCTATAATTGACTTTTTAAATAAATCTTTAAAATCAATTATAGGACTTTCCTCTATTATATTTTTTTCTAATTCATTAAAATTAAAATCCATATTTAATTATTTATAATTGTCTATATTCTTTAAAAAATCATTTACGCTATTAATCAATGATTTTTCTACTTTTTCTATAGTCCAGTTTTTTTTGCATTTATCTACTATTTCCTTTTGATTTTCACTCAATATTAAATTATTATTTAATCTTTGCTGAGTTGTCAATTCATCTACAATTCCAATGCTTTTAAAATAATTTTGTAAATCTACAGAGTTTAAATCAATTCTAAGCATTTCTAAGTTATTATTTAATGTTTCTTTTAATAATTCATTTGTTGCGGCTATTGCGCCTCCTATAGAACCATAATAGTTTAAATTCTGCCTTAAATGAATAGATAATAGTTTTGCAAAAAGTAAGTTATCGTTTACTAATGCTTTATTGCCTTCATTAAAGTGATTTAAGACCTCTTTTAAAGCTTCTATATCTTCAGCATAGATTTTATATTTACAACGCTTAAATACGTTGTATATGCGTCTAGTATTATTTTCAAGTTTCCAGCTCATTTGTTAAATTTTTTAAAACATTGTTAATTGTGATTGGTGATTTTGTAATCTTTTTAAACTTGCTTCATAGTAATCTTTGTCAAGTTCACAAGCGGTTAAATCAAATTTTAGATTATGACAAGCTATTGCGATTGAGCCAGAACCTAAATGTGTATCAAGTATTTTATCGCCTTCTTTTGCATAATTCATTAAAAGCCATTCATAAAGTTTAACGGGTTTTTGGGTTGGGTGAATGCGAACCTCTTTGTTTTTCATGTCATGTTGAATCATACCGTTCCAAGTAATACTCACTTTTCTTATTGTATTTGTTTTTGAACAAAAGGCAAGTTCTCCGTCCCCTGAAGAAAACCCTTCCGCAGTTCCTTTGTCCCAAAATATACGCCCGCCACTTAAAAAATCATAAGGATAATAATTTATCCCCCAAATTATTTGATTTTTACTGACCCTAAACAATTCTTTAAAATAAAATTCATTTGGCACCTCTGAGTCCCATCCTTTTTTTTCGTAATTTTTACTCTTTGATGCGGACTTTAAACTTCTTTTTTTTCCGTGATCATCTCTATCATCTACGTTAATACCATAAGGAGGATCGCAAATTGCAAGGTCGTAAAAATTATCTGGCGTCCGTCTTAATAAATCTATGCAATCTTCATTCGTAATAATTATATTTGACATAATACTTTTTCTAATGTTAAATCTGATAAATAAGTTCCTGTAATTTCTCTATTTGAATTTTCGTCTTTATAAGTGCCTTTTAAAAAATCAGGTCTAAAAGCCATTGTTTGCTTAACATCTTTATTTAACATAAAACCCACTTGTTTCGTGTCGAGCGTTACTAAAGCGAATAAATCAACTGATTCATCTGAATGAAGTTGTTTGTTTTTTTTACCGCATCTTTTTATATTAAATTGATATGCTTTTATTGGGTTTTTTCTTTGTAAAACTGCTCTTAATCCTCTAGTTGTTTTAACTTGAACTTTTAAAAGTTTGCCATTGTAATCCATTACAACGTCATAAGGCAAGCCTTGTTCACTAGGATAAGCTATAAATCCCATCATAATTAATTCTGCGCAAACTAAATACTCTCCAGCTTTTCCAATTTGCATATCTGATATATTTTCCATACGTTAAAGGTACGTGTTTATTTTTAATAAAACAATTGCAAGCTCAAAATAATTATCAGGGTATCGAGCCATAAGCTCCATGTTACATTCATTAGTAATTGTTATCATAATTTTTATTTTTTTTATTTAATATCAGTTGCGTACTTCTCCATCTTATCACTTCGGCTTATAAATTCAAGCGTTAAAAAGTGAGGGTTTTCTTTATGATATTTATCTAAGAAGCAATTATTAACAGCATTTATAATATCAGCTTTTACATAGCCCTCTTTTAATCTGTCTTTTATTTGCTTTTTAGCTTTAGGGGTTACAACTTTAAAGTTTCTACCGGTAACATCGTTAAAGAACTTTAAAAGTGCCACCCAATCAACCGATAGGTTGGTATTTACTTTTATATCATTTACATTATCATTTACATTATCATTTACATTAACAGCGGTGTTTGCGGTAGATTTACCGCTATGCGGTGATTTGCGATCTTTTGCGGTGTCTTGTGCTTGTTCTAAGGATATTTTATTACCTATAACTTCATCGTATAAATCTAAATTATGCTTCTTTAAATTGCCTAAAATACCGCTTTTACTTCGTTCATCTTTTTTTGTTTCATAAGAAACTAAATCACGTTTTAATTGCTGTTTAATAGGGTTAAATGCTATTTGAGTTAAACGGTCTGGAGCTTCTGGATTAGTATCATTAACATACCTAAAAATATGTTTAATAAGTAAACCAGCTTCTTCATTTGTAAGTTCTTCAAAATGTTCAATCTGATCTGCATAAAGAATAAATGACTTTTTATTTTCTGACATAATTTTAAATTAAAAAATCCTATCAAGTCGGTAGTAGAGTACCTTCCTGATAGGATAATAAAAATGCTTTAAAGCGCATTGAGTTCTCTACAAAACAACACTAAGCAAATATACAACTATTTTATTAATTAAAAGTAATTTTTAACTTTTATTTTTATTAATCTTTTAATGAGTTCCATCGTTTAAGGAATTGCCATGTTCAAAACCATCAATAAAATATTCTTTATCAAAACCAAATATATTTAATGATTTTCCGTTTTTACAAATATGCTTAGATACAGCAATACCTATTTCATTTCCTAAATCATCAATGTGTCCTGTATATTTAATATCTTTTAGTCTTAAAATCATTTCTTTTTTAATATTTATAAAAAGAGTTTCTTCATCACTTTTTGTTAATTTAATTTGTTTACTCATAATTTTTTATTTTAATTTACTTTTACTATAATTAATTGCGCTTTTAGCCTTAATAACTTCGCTTTTACGCTCGTAATAACTTTTTTGGTACTGTGCTATTGTTGGCTCATAAAGTTCTTTTAATTTAATCCATTTAGGTAAGCAGCAATTTATTGAATTTTGCTTGTAGCCGTATTTTTCGTTACAAACTTTGCAATAGTATAATGGGATCATAATTTAAATTTTAATTTTTGTTTAGTTAGCATAAAATAAATGCTTTGCAATTCATCAGCATAATTAACTGGAGACATTAACTCGTTTTTATAAAAGAATTGATTTATAACGTTAAATTCAAAATTATTATTATAATAAATATTATTAATTTTTTGGTAATTTAAATCTTTGAATCTAAACTCATTTGTAATAATTTCAAAATCATCTAAAATATAAGTAAACAAATCTAAAGATTGTTTAAAACCAAAAGACATTAAAACTAAATTATCTAAAGGTAATCTTTCTACTTCTTTATAGTTTATATAATCCCAATTATCTTCTGTAACAATTATCTTTTTATTATAAAAAATTTTATAAACATCGCCTATTTTTACTTTATTTTCGTCTATCATAATTTTAATTTTAGTGATGCAATGGTATTCGAAACCTGTAACCCGATAATTTAATTCGTAAAAATCTCACTAATTAAAATAAAAATTATCTGTTTGCATCTTAACCCAGCCTGTTAATGTATTGAAAGGCTTTTTAGTACTATTTCATTTTATTATTTATTAAATTGTTCATTTTACTTTCTATTATTTTAAAACCATCTTTTATTACAAATGTAGGTGTGTTTTTTGGGAATCCACCTCTAAATGATTGACCTCCTGTAAGTTTTAAAATATACTTTTGCTCTTTGTTATACTTCAAAATGTTTTTTTTACTATTAAAATGGTAAATCATTTGATTCTTCAAATACTTCGGTAGATTTTACTGTTGCACTTGATTTGTCTGTGTTGCTTATGTTCCAACCATTTAAAGAAACGTAGTACTTGCCTTGATATAAATTTCCCCTAATGTTTATACCTACCTTAACATTATCTCCAACCTTATAATTATCGAGAATATCGCACTTATCCTGTATAAAATCAATAGGAATAGTTTGTTTATACTGCTCATCAGTCTCTACAACTATAGTTCTTTTTCTAAATGTTCCAGCACTTCCTACTTTTTGAGTTTCTCCTAATACGATAACTTTACCTAATATTTCCATAATTTAATTATTTAATTGTTAATTCTGTTTTTCTTTCAGTTGTAAACTTAGTTAATCTTTTCTGTTCTTGCAAGTCAAAAGATTTAAATATTTTAGATAAACTTTCTAAATTTTCGGCATTTGCAATTAACAATTCATTAGCTATTTGTTCTTTAGTTGGTTTATAAATTTCTTGTTTGCTTGCTTTATTTCCATCATCATCATCTGCTCCAATACTCATAAATGATTGCAACCCATATCTTCTAGCATAAGTAACTCCACTACCGTATGCCTGAGGATCGTTTTGAGACTTGCAAATAATTTTAGTGTAACTCTCTAAAATTTCTCCGCTTTCGTGCATTAAAACTGTCTTTACATATTCGCTTCCATCTACCGTACACATAGGCTGTAATACTACAATTCCGTTAGCGTTAAGTAAAGGTGTTACTGCTTCTCTCACGCTGTTTAAATCTGCGTATTTTGACTTAAAAAAAGGGTTAACATTGTCTTTTGTAGCGTTACCCATTTCTCTCTGTGCTTTTAGCAATGCAATAATAATATTTTTCATAATTATTTATTTTTAATTCTTAATTCTCTAAGTTGGTACTGTCTTTCTTCTAACTTTTTTGATGCTTCTTTTTTTAAGTAGTAAAGATTTGAGAAAAACTCATCTTTCATATTTTCTTGCCAATCATAACTATCGCTGTCAATTCTTTTAGATGTTAAAAACATCTCTCTTGTTAGCGAAGGAATATCCATATAGTGTTCCTCGCTCATTTTTAAAAACACATCTCTATTGCTTTCCATTTTCTAAAATTATTAAGAATGAATTATTAATTTTAGTATTGTCGCTTAAATAAACATTTTTACATTTTATTAACCAATCGTAAAATTTCTCTACTTCGCTCATGTTATTTGTTATTTAATTGTTCTAATGCTAATTCTTGAAGTTCATCTACAATGTTTTCTTTTAATAGTTCGATAATGTTATCGTTTGATAAATATACTTCTCTAATATCAAAATCAGCATCCTCTGGTCTTTCGTAATATGAAATCGGTCTATGCTCTTTTGTATAATATCCCCAAACCGTAAAATCTAAACCTTCATAATTAATTGTCAATTGTTCCATAATTAAAGTTTTTTGTTTATACAAATATAGTTTATAAGTATATTTAAACAATACTTTTATTAATTAATTTAACAAAAATTTAAGATAATAAAAAACCCACTAAATTTAATTAGCGGGCATACCGTGATATATTTTTTAACTATCATCTAAGGAATGAATCCCCATTTTACTTAAACTAACGGTATTTAATGCGTTGCTGTACTATTTTAGTCTCGCCTAAGATAGGTCTTTTAAATCTATCGCATTGGTACTAATAATATCTTTTAATTGATTAAATGTACTTTCTGATTTTTCTCCCCAATACATATCGCATTTACCTTCTTTTATCGGTGGATTTATAAAGTATGATTGTCTATATTTAGAAATATTAGCCGTAAATCTATAGCACTTATTTTTAAAATTACAACCTTGTCCAGAACACATAGTTATATCTGCCATTATAGTTCCATCATTATATTAGTAGCTGTTTTACCATATTCTACAACCCCACAAGAAATAGCAGGTTTAGCATAATTCTTACCGTATGCCATTGCATATGCTTTATTGTCAACCCCGCAACCTACTTGCATACCAAATATTTTAAATTTAGCCCCTACAATCCATTCAACATAACATTGTGTATGTAAATGTCCTTGAACAACGCTTTGAAGGTCTCTCCTTGCTCTATTCCTTGCAGTTCCTCCTTCGCCATGAATATAAAGAACATCATCTATTTCTATAGACTCTACAAATTTCCATCCTATAACACCTAGTACTTCCGCATAATCTCTAATCCACATTTTAGATAGTCCGCTAGTCATTGCTTTTCGCATTATTAATCTGTCGTGATTTCCGATAGTTACATATGCTTTAGGAAATGCTTTATACCATTTTTTAATGTTGTGAATTGCAAGTTTAAGCTCTTGACCTGCTGAGTGACCATCTGGGTCGGTTTCGTGGTAACTTGATGCATGATTGTCTATAACGTCACCTATAAATATAACGGTGTCACAATTATAATATTTATATGTGACTAAACAATGATTTAAATAATTTTCTAAACAAAATGGCTCGTGCAAATCTCCAACAATTAAAACACGCTTGCCTGTTTTACTTATTTTTATATTTTTAGGCAACGGTTTAATATCGTCTTGATTGTTAAATGCATCTATTAAAATTCCTTTTCTTGTTGTACTTTCTAAATTTAAATTAGTGCTTAAATGCTTTTCTTCTTGCTCTACGGTTAAGCTATACCTATTAATTTTTTTTAATTCCAAACCTAAATTTGCAGCTTGATAATCACTAAGGCGATATCTTCTAAGTTTATTTTTCATAAATTAAATATTTTTAGTTGGGTAAAATTAAATAAAATATTATAAAAACCTAGTAAAATACTTTTTAATTACAAAATAAATACCTATAAACAATAATAAAAATAAAAATATTGAAAAATAATTAGACTTTTTATCTATCTTTTTCTCTTTAATTATTTCTTTTACTTGCTTTGTTTCTTCCTTATTATAAACGGATGTTTTACCTTCTGTTTTTAAAGTTGTATCTAATAGTATAGACTTGCTCTTTTGATTGATTAAACGTGTGTTAGTATAACTTATTCCGTTAATAATAAATGGTTTTTCATTATTAATTGGTTCGTAAATAACAGTTTCTAAATTTTCTGTTTTAAAGATATTGTTTTTAGTACTTGTAAGTGAACTATCCTTTTTTATTTCTTTCGTTTCAATCCTTATTTCCTTATCTATTTTATTAGACTCTACTTTACGGCTGCCACAACCTAAAATTGATATAATTATAAAAAACGATAAAATAATATTATTTTTTTCTTTTCTCATTATCTATTATTGTAAGTATTTTTTTAGCAATTCTTTTCTATGCACTAATCCATTTATACCACCGTTTATCTTTTTAGTTATGGATAAAATATCGTTTTTATCGGCTAAATCGTTTAACTTATTTTTATTCCAAAACCATAATGCTGAAATAACACTATCTGCTTCCCTTAGCAACCAATCAGGGTTATTTAGATAGTCTATCCTTGTGTCTTTTGATAACGATATATAATTGTTCTTTCCTGTTATTTGTATAAAACCACGACCCCTATATTTCCAACCATCACCTATTTCATTATTACCCATTCGATTGCCATAAACAATATTTGCTATTTTTTCTGGATTTCTTTCGTTTTTTTTAGCAGTTACTGAATTAAAGTACTTACCAAACGTTTTAAGCAATCCTAAGGCACTATAATTAAGATTTTCACTAATAGGATTTAATCCGCTTTCATGTTCAATCTGAGCCATAAAATGAGCTATTCTTAATTTTGTGTTTAT
>Ga0209414_1001529_pt1 | contig 10926 bp, 4 predicted proteins | sample LakVidmifraction_4_FD_181154 | JGI IMG/M metagenome (GOLD analysis project Ga0209414, IMG submission 181154) | Hypersaline microbial communities from Lake Vida, Antarctica - Brine Hole Two &gt;0.2 micron (SPAdes) (version 2) | ecosystem: Environmental > Aquatic > Non-marine Saline and Alkaline >... | reverse complement strand
TGGCCGAGACGGGTGGAGTGACTGTCGCATCAGGGTCAACGACACAAGCCATCGTCCAGATCAACGCCGACACAACACTAACCTTCCTATGGACAAACGAGTTCCAACTCGCCGTGTCAACCTCTATAAACGGTTCAGTAGACACCGCTGTCAACGGATGGTACACGGACGGCAATGCCGTTTCTGATATTACAGCTACCCCAGATGGCGCCTACGAATTTTTGCAATGGTCCGGAGACGTGCCTTTTGCTAATCGCAATGACAATCCACTTACGATTGTGATGGATCAACCACGAACAATCGTAGCCCATTTTGTAAATTCATCCACAGGCGTCGCACGCTCTCGTAGTACTAGTGGCGACTGGTTTGACTGGCAGAACTGGTCACCTCAAGGGGTTCCGGGTCATTTGGACACCGTCACTCTTTCCGGCGGAGATACTTTGCTGCCGTACCCTGTAAACGTAGCTTCAATGACTGTGACAAACAGCGGAACAATGCTGACATTCACGAACTGGGAAACGTGCGTCAACGCGCGCACCGTCACGATTGCTACCGGTACCACGGTGACTCATTCGGACTGCTATCGATACCCAGAGGATATGTCCAATAGGGTTAGCTTCGTTGTGAAGGATATAACAATTGACGGTACAATTGACGTCGCAGGTAAAGGCTATTTTCGTGGACAGCGTTCAGATTTGGGACCCGCCGTTTACGGACAGGGTCCAGGTGGAGGCTACGGCAACGTAAATAGTGGTGGCGGTGGCGGTGGCGGCTACGGAGGTCGAGGCGGCAAAGGCAACCCCAGCACATACTGGAGCTACACATATGGCTCTGCAACCAATCCTGTCGGTCCGGGTAGTGGCGGCGGGGTCGGTGCCGATCACAGACCGACGTCATCAGGTGACGGCGGCGGCGCTGTACGCATCAATTCCTCCGGTACGGTAACGCTTAACGGAACCATCAATGCTGATGGTGTTAATTGCAACGGAGACTGGGGTGGCGGTGGATCCGGTGGTGCAATTTGGATTAACTGTCGCTACTTCACTGGGCTGAGCGGAACGAATATGATGGCACGCGGCGGGTCGGCCTACGGCGGTGGTGGCGGTGGCGGTGGTGGCCGCATCGCAGTATTGTATGCAAATGATTTCACCTATCAAGGCACGAATTCCGTTGTTGGAGCCACAGTCGACGGCTTAGATGGCACATACATTCAGCTATTGGAGCCAATCGATTTTAAAGGAACTATTCTCATTATTCAATAGGGTTTCCTGTCACGGTTTCCATGGATGAACCAAAAAAGATTAAATTCGACCCCGCCATCACTTTGCTAAATATCAGCAAAGTGGTAGCGGGGTCGTTCATTAATAATGATTTATTAACCATGCATTTCATACATGGCTATTAATATTGAACAGCTTTGCTGTTCCAAGACTACGACTGTGTCCTGCATAGCCGAAGGCGACGCATGGAAGTAGTCAAACTTTAGTAGCCCCGCCATCATTTGCTTTTTTATAAGCAAATAATGGCGGGGCTACTAATCTAAAACATGTTACGTTTAAAATTAACAGTCTCATTTCTTTTAGTAGCTGGGTCTAACCAAAAAGTCTCACCCGCGGAAACCGTGACAGAGCCATAAAAATTATCACTACTACATATTGACTTCAATACATCGGTAATATATAATACTTACAAAAAGATGATAGAAGTCTATTTTTAACAATTTAAGAAAATTTAATATATATCAGGAGCCAATATGACAATCGAATTAAAAAGTGGTAAGCGTCGAGCCACATTTACCACCGACGACTCCGGCATGTTTATGCCTGGTTGGTTTTATCAGGAAGATTGCCCTGTCATGCGTTTCAAGAAGCATGAATGGACATCTGTTGGACATCTCAAAATCAATTTTATGCACCTTGAGTATTCTGACGACAAGAGTGTACGTTTTACTGGAGAAACTTCCTACGGAGAGGCCAAAATTGGTGTCGAAGTAGAAGTTACAACTGACCCAATGGGTTTTTGGGTTAAGACTCGGCTGACAACAGATCTCGAAGTAGAATTACAGGAAGCTGGAACCAGTTTTGATGTGCCTTTTGAGTATGATGGTCTTGAGTCGGCGACCTCTATCATTGGTGGCCAACCAGTGGTTAAGTGGGATGCCGGGCGAGAAATCACCCCTCCGGGATGGCATAATCCGCAGTGGTCTTACAATTCACCTGAAAGTGCACGTTGCACCAAGCCTTGTTGGAATCCTTATGTTGCTCTGGAACTTCGGGATGGCGTTCATGATCGCCGTGTAGCGTTGGTCGGTGACTGGAATAATTCTCATTTTCAGGAGATTTTCACATCTCCTTCTAAATATTATCTTGATGACAATGGCAAACGCCATAGTGCAAGCGGGTCAGGTCTCTATCGCAACTACAAGTTGATCTGCGGTGCGCTGAACTGGGCAAGCTCCATCAGCAAAGATCCTAATGTTCTGGTACGTCCAGGCGAAACAATTTCTCAACGTGTTCTGGTAACATGGGAAGAGGATTTGTCGCGTCCGGTCGACAAATGGCTTTTTAAATTGTGGTCAAAGGCACTTGGTCTGTCAATGACTACTGACGGCCGGGTGACCGTAGGCGATACCTATCGTGCTATGGACATTGATTATCCAACTATGGCAGCTGGTATTCAGGGAATATTGCGACAAAAAATGGTTTCTGGCATCTGGGATGAAGATAAAGGTATTGTAGTCTATGCCGAAGGAACGCGCCCAAAAGGCGCTGGAACGAGTGCCCTCGTCAATATCATGTGGGCAGCCGACAGTTATCAGTATGCTAGAATTCGAGGTGAAAAGAGCGATCGCATTAGGGCTTTGGATTTAATTCGCAATTTCTGGCCAGCTAATAGTCATACCCGTGGCAGCGTCGATAGAGTGCCATTTGACATCTACCATATCACAAATTTATTTATAGGCGTTACAGAGGAGACTAGGCCTATTCTGGTCGAGGGTCTGGCTGGATATCTAGCGCATATTCAAAGTTTTTATCTCGGAGATGACGAGCATCTGCACTCCATGGATCAGGGAAACATGTGTACTTTTGGACGACTGCTCTATCATGGAGCAGTACTGTTGGAAGATGATGAATTACGCATTCATTCCAAGCATATGATTGATCTCAGCATTGCAACACTAAGTGAAAATTATTGGCATTGCGCAATGAATAAAGATGGTGGTGGCAACATCCGGCCTCCTGCACTTGCAGCGGCAGCGTTGGGTGCTTTGGATCTTTTTCTTGATACTGGCGAGGAGCATTATAGGCAAATGATGATCCGTTTTCTGCGACTTGTTTTTGCTATAAATGTTCATTCTTTTGACGGCATCGGCCATCCTGACTTGGACTCTCGCGGCTGGTGCAATGGAGCAAACGGCGGTCGAGATCAGATGGCTGAATTGCCGCCATGGGAGAGTTCCGTACCATTACGTGCAATGGCAGCGGCTCTACCCTACTGGCCCGAGGCTCCTGTTGCGGCATGGAACATTCTGCATGTGGCTGCCACCACCACAATCGGCCAGGTGCCAGCGGCACGTACTCACCGTTTTGCCTATACACTTGATGGAAAGCGAGAATTACGATCAATCGGTATGAATCCAGCACGCTTCAGCTTTGCCAAAAACTTTTATAATCCATGGCTGGCATATGAAAACCCGTACGATCAAACCATGGCTGCCGGATATCAGGGCGCAGAAATTTTGGACAACGCACTTAGCTTCGGGGGAGCACTCATCAGTGCCAATCATCCAGCCGTAACAGTAGTAGTGCCCGAAGCTGCAACCTGGCGAATTGATACTACATTGCCGATTACAATCTTCATCGGCAATGCATCTTCCGAAGCAATTGAAACGACTCTCTGCTGGTTTCTGGGATGTGCCGGCACTTGGAAACTGGATTTGGAAAATGAAAAATCCTTATACAGTGATAAAAATGGCTGTTGCCATTTGAAATTAGCCTCCAATCAGCTGATTAGAGCACAAGCACAAATTCTATATAGTTAATTAAAATGCATATTTAGGGTACTATCAAAAATTATATGAAAATATGAAAACAGAGTTTTAGTTAGATAGTTAGTTCGTTCGATGGTTAGATAGGTAGACATGCTCTGACGGAGCATTTGAATATAGCCTGGGGTGAGCGACCAACGGGAGTGTAACCCTAGGTTTAATAACAGAGTGAAACTCTTACCTGCCCACGGAGTGTCCTTCCTTGGAAATTGGATATTCGTTGACATGACCAAGGTCATTGCTTTAGGCACGCTAAAGCCTGTCTTCGCGTCGCTACGGCTGTTGGTTATTGGATATTGTAAAAAAAATGTTTAAAAGTATGTTTAAGAATGGAAAATAAGAATAAAAAGAGATTACCCCTCCGTCAGGCTGCGCCTGACGGAGGGGTAATGCTTATGCACTAATGTGATAAACATAACTCACAGGACTAAAACTAATAGCAATTTACATATAACGTAAAACTTTGCTGGAGGGGGCGAACAAAAAAGTTTTACCCACAGGAAACCCAATTTAGAGAAAAGAGAATAAAATGACTATTTCGTCTACAAAAACATCAGACTTGTTCGCAGAAGGATACTCCTATGCAGATCGCATTCGGCTATTGTATGAAACCAAATTACGTCATACTACGGAAAAATCCCGTAACGGATTCATGGATCACGACGATCATGGGCGAGTGCCTGTTCCTGAGGGCTTCTCGTGGCAACCAACTTCTAATCATCCAAATGGACAATTTTATGGACCTCTCGGTTGGGGTGCATGCTTCAAAGATCTGGCGGAAAACCATCCCGTCTATGTGGATTCTAACGACGCATTGGCCGGACGCTGGATGTTCAATTTATACACCATGCACAAGGCATCATGGAAACCCGAATTTGATTATTCTCACCTGGTTCATGAACAACAGCTGTACGGAATAGTTTCCGGCATAGGTGCTCCGCACCACTTCTGCAAAGACTACCGTATCGGGCTGAAGCTTGGCTGGGGTGGACTTCTAAAGCAAATAAGAGAATCATTAGAACATCATACCGGAGATCAGGAAAAAGTTGATTTTCTTCGTGGTGAGGAAATGGTAGTGCTTGGAATGCAAAGCTGGATTAAACGCACAGCAGAAGAGGCCGAAAGCCTTGCTTCCACTGAGGAACAGCCGAAAATTCGACAAAATCTGGAAAAAATTGCGGAAATAAATTTTCGTCTAGTTACTGAGCCACCACATACATTCCGTGAGGCATGCCAATGGATAGCATGGTCAAACATAGCAACCCGTACATACAATGGCGACGGAGCTGGTGGACAGTTAGATTCGATACTATTGCCTTATTATCAACAGGACATAGAATCAGGAGATCTGGACGATGAACAAACTATTTTTATATTGGCGTGTCTGCTGCTCAACGATCCATGCTATTACCAGGTGGGCGGTCCTGGAAAGGACGGACAAGATCAGACCAACCCTGTTTCATTCTTTATTCTCGAAGCTGCCCATCGGATGCGCATTGCCTGCAATATCACTGTGCGTGTTCATGACGGTCTGGATCCGAAACTTTATGCCAAAGCAGTACAACATCTTTTTGAGGATCGCATGGGGTGGCCGCGCTTCTGTGGAGACAAAGCCCTAATTGCCGGATTTATGAAAAACGGATATTCCGTCGAACTCGCCCGACAACGAATAGCCACCGGATGCCATTGGATGGCAATTCCAGGACGTGAATATACCATTAATGATTGTGTTAAGATCAATGTAGCCAAAGTGTTTGAAGTAGCATGGCAGGAGATGATGGAAGATAGCTCAATCAATCCAGGGTTGGAAAACTTGTGGTCTCTCTTCAGTTCACACTTGACTCGTGCAATTCATTGCACTGCAAAAGGTTTGGACTTCCATCTGCTACACCAGAAGAATTCCGCCCCCGAACTAGCAATCAGTCTATTGTGTCAAGGTACAATAGAAAAAGGTTTAGATGCAAGCGGTGGTGGCGTAGAATTCTATAATATGTGCTTAGATGGCGCTGCTCTGGCCACTGTTGCCGATTCTTTTGCAGCACTTGAGCAGCGTGTAGTTTTGGAAAAATGCCTAAGTTGGAAAGATGCAGATTGCCATATACGTGCGAATTTCACAGGCACCGATGGTGAACGCATCAGGCTGATGTTGAAGAACTCCGAACGCTATGGACAAGGTGGCAGCATCGGTGACCGCTGTGCTGAGCGGGTTTCAGGGCTATTCACCCAACTTGTAAAAGCTCAACCTACCCCGGCGGGATACAACATGATTCCAGGATGGTTCTCTTGGTCAAACACAATTGAAATGGGTAGGCAGGTTGGAGCTTTGCCCAACGGACGAAGAGCCGGTGAACCAATTTCTCACGGTGCAAATCCCAATCCCGGCTTCCGACGTGATGGTGCACCTACGGCTATGGCTGCAGCCATTGCCGCAATCCAACCCGGATATGGCAATACTGCACCTATGCAATTAGACATGGATCCAGGTTTAACAAAGGCAGAAGGTGGACTGGAGCTTGTCGCTAGCCTAATTAGTACACATTTCGAACTTGGAGGAACACTATTCAATATCAATGTATTGGATAAGGCAAAGCTTATGGCTGCCAACTGCAATCCTGAGGCACACCCTGACTTGGTGGTTCGAGTCACAGGATTCACCGCTTTCTTCAATACCTTATCCCCTGCTTTTCGCCAATTAGTCGTAGATCGATTCATTGCAGAGGCGTAAGATGTAATTAGACGAGGGATTCATGCTTAATACAAGATAGTACGCCTCGATTCATTCCTCGTTTCCAGGTTTAAAATGTTAGAGCAATTCACGGTTGATCTGTCGTATACATGTTACCTGCGGCGACCGTTGATCTTCTCAAAAAAACACAACATAGCTCACTATGCTTCTGTTTTTTTGAGAAGCCAACCTTGTCCTCGCTAACACATCTACACGACATCTCAATCGTTCATTGCTATAACGTCCAATCAATATCCTATTCTATAAAATATATTGTCTTTTTTAGCTGTGTTAAACCGTATATTTTGCATTGGATCACCTGGCCAGCCATTCTCGAGAATAAAGCAGGCTGTGTTGTTTTTCTCTTCGCTAAAACAATCATTTATGAATGCCATAACCGAGAATTCGTCGAAGGGTTTTGGTGATTCGATATTGAGTTCGATAGCCTTACCCGTTTCTTTGATCGAGATCCTGTCGCTTAGGTTTTCTGGATAAGAGAGAAATTTCAATTCAGTGACCTTTATTGTCTTTTGGCGGAACACGACAATTTTAATAACACCATCGGGAACGCTATCGATATCTGCAGTTGGTCTGCCCGTTTCCTTCAGCGACCGCAGATCCAGAAGAAAATCAATTGAGTCACACTTCTGGGCTCCGGCCCGGGCGAGAATATCAACCGGTGCATTCACCTCCTTGCCGACCCTAGAGGTCGTGGTTTCTTTGGCAAAGACAGGCGTTAGATCATCCCAGTTGAAGTTGAGACGAATCGTCTGTTTGTCAGCAGATATTTTCAAAGCTTTCACAGGCGACGTGATACTCTCCTGCTCCTCTTTCCCAAGGTATCCTTTTTGGTGGATGGATAAATGAAAGTCCTTTTCGGTAAATGCGGCTGGACCTTCGGCGAGAGACTTCTGCGGAGCGGCAAAAATAATCGTATCACTGCACCATGATTCCGTCCCCGTTGTAAAGCGTACGAAAAGCGGGCTGACCGTATTCACGTCGGGCAGGACAATAGGAATCTCGATTATTTCGCTACCCAGAGGAGGAAGAGAACAAACCACGCTGACCGGCCTGTTAAAAGAGGTAAGCAGTGTAACTGAGCCCTTCTTTTCTGAACGGGATATATTTTGGATGCGCACCTTGGCACGAATCGTTTGTCCGAGCTCGGTAACCGATAAGTCATCAAGAATTTCAATCTGCAAATCAGAGGAAGAAGCGGTGGATAATTCAGGTCTAGTCCCGCTGGAAAGTTCCAAGCCAATGCCCAGTGCTTTGATTAAGGATGAGCTTAAGGCGGCATTTCCAGGGCTGTTGGGATGCACCACATCGGGGGAGAATTCATAATGGGGGTTCTGCGTCCAGGCGGCGGACAGGTTCCGTTTATAAAAACCGTACCCATCGATGACGGCAATATTATGCAGAGTGGCATACTCCTGCTGGGCATTGAGGAGTGTATCTAATGCAGTGTTTACCCCAGATAGCCAGAGATCATTGGCCAGATTATGCGAGAAGGGAGACTCCTTGATGAGAATCAATGGAAGATCTTTTGCCACACAAAAGTCCTGCATCTTCTTTAAATTGTCTACGAAGGCAGCCGACTTCTTATCAATATCCTCATTCCGCCACAGGGTGTCATTGACACCGAACATCATAAACACGAGCGTGGGAGTATTCGTAGCCAAATACTCCTTCAAAAGCGGAACGGCTGCACCCGCCTTTGCACCACCCTTACCATGGCTGACCACCTTGATTCCAGCATCGGGATAGACCTGCTGGATAACGCAATTAAGCATGCGCCCATACTCCCCCATCTCCGTCAGGGAGTCACCGATAAAGACCAGATGATCCTTCGCTTTTAAAAATGATTTTGCCGGAGCAGCAAGCAGTAAATTCATGCTGGAAAGACACAGTAGTAAGCATAATAGTATCGATTTCATTTGATTAACCGCTTTATCACAATTATTCAAAAACCAACTCACCCCATGATTGAGGCACAAACCATGATTCCTGAGGAAGGTCACTTAACAAATTAGTATTTTTATTTGACCAGTATGTACGTGCAGCATTAATCTGTCCAGTTGCATCCGATGCAATAAAGCCTAGATCGCCCTTAAGTTTCATACCCTTTACCGGTTTTAAACCAATTGTTTTAAGCGGAATTACTACTTCAACCGTATAACGGTTATTGGCTTTCGAAACCTTAGTTTGCGCATCCGTCATGATTTCAACTCGATCGTGAGACCTTGTCATCACCGGTGATTGATATAGTACCTTTTTATCTTTCGGTGCCGTTTTGTCAACCGTCTTTGTGAGAATTGCTGTCGGCTTACCATTAAGCTGAGATACAAGTATTCTGATATCTCCAGTCGTCGGATCTCTCCTGCCGGCATCTTTGGTCATTTCAGGATCAACATTTATGAATAGGTCAACCGCATCCCCAGTCTTAAAAAGACGGGTGTAGTCTTTACCAGCGTTCATCCATGGAGATGTATCCTCTATTGTGTAGAGTAAGTAGAGATTTGTATCATCATAAGCCATCTTGGCTGTTCCCTTGTAAGGTGCACCTTTGCGATCCATTGTAAGTTCAGGAATATCGCTCCATTTGCCATCAAACTTTTTGACTACATAGCTTTTAGGCTGGACTGATTTTGCCCGACGAGCAATGTTATCCTCATCCGATTTTATGATATCCTGATGTGTGATTTCCATCTTAGGAAGTTGGAATTTGTTAATTGAATCCAGACCTTTGACTTCCAATACCATGGCAGCCTGACGTGGAAAACCGGTAGTCATTCTGATTTTGCCATCATCCTGACGTCCGAACCAGCCATTGAAAGGTTCTGACCCATGAGAAAAACTTTCCATAGGCATTCCTGCCAACCTATCTTCTTTATCCGGCAGAACAGCTGCTGGAACACGACCATCCTGGAACATGGTTCCAACATAAAGACCATCTTCGGTCATAAAGAAATCTTGCCCCAAGTTTCCGCGCATGACAAACACCTTACCAACTTTATCGTTGACTTCTGCAACACCGACAATTTTCAAAGGTCCAATGATCAGTCCTGGGCTAGGCATGGTCGCTCTATGAGAACCGTGCACTCCTGGATAGGGATTGGGATACTGCCAGTTAACTTTACCATCTTTGGTATTCACTCCATAGACATAGGCATTATTTCCCCAGGTGAGGAACAGTAGATTGTCTTTATCGGCAGGAACGGTGTCTCCACTGCGATTGCCGATATTGGCTACTTTCTTGATGCTATCTTTGCTGTAGACCGGAGCTCCGTCATCCATGAAGCTGACCGGGGTGTAACTATTTACGCCTACCGGACTTCTTCCTTTGCTGCCGGAAGTATAAAAGACAAAGTCCTTACCCATTCGTTCGCCCCAACCACTTCCCATAGGAATGGACATTTCACCACGTTTCTGATCTGTTCCTGGGCGTTGTGCAGGAAAAATCTCACACTCTGAACGTTGGAGAATTCCATCTTTGTTAGTATCGTTCCAAATTACAGAATCATAAGCATTTAGTCCGGCCATCTCGCCATCCGGCTCTTTTACCACTTGCCCGTGATGGGCAAATTCACCGCTGATCATACCTGCAGTAGTGATGGCTGATACCGGTTGCCATTTGCCTTTACACTCCATGTAAATAACATAACCTGCGTAGTCACGGTAAGGGGGAGCAAACAAGTATTCGTGTTTTTTGCCGTGGACTTCAGCGGTGAAACGCTGACATTGAGCATGATCCCCTGGTGCCAAAGAAAAACTTTCTCCAGCTTTTTCATCCGGTACCCAGAGAATTTTCTCAACTTGCCATTTTTTGTTTTTGCGATCAAGTTTGATTTCAATCGGACCAACATAGGCCAGTTCCGGATTATCATCATGTAGATAACAACCAGTACCTGCATAACCTGTATTTCCAATATAGTCCTTTACCAGAGACCCATCCTGAGGATTCCAGACCGAGATACGACGTGGAAAATCCCAGCTTTCAACAACCCACACTTGTCCTTTGGAATCAACAGCGACGGAACTCATTTCCAGCATTGACTGTGGATCGAATTCACCACGGATAGGACGACTCCCCTTCTTTCCACAAGTGTAAACAAGTTTTCCATCAAGGGAATATGCTTTTACCTGCTTATCC
>Ga0209414_1001527_pt1 | contig 10930 bp, 6 predicted proteins | sample LakVidmifraction_4_FD_181154 | JGI IMG/M metagenome (GOLD analysis project Ga0209414, IMG submission 181154) | Hypersaline microbial communities from Lake Vida, Antarctica - Brine Hole Two &gt;0.2 micron (SPAdes) (version 2) | ecosystem: Environmental > Aquatic > Non-marine Saline and Alkaline >... | reverse complement strand
GAGGAGAACCGCATCCCATGTGGACAGCGCCACCAGCACCAAAGTGGAAAGCCAGCCCACAAGAGACGATGCGATGAGGATGCGACGCCGGTCAAACACGTCGGCCAGCATGCCGCCCCAAAGCCCTGCCGCGATCATCGGCAAGAGTGCGACTCCGCCCACCAATCCCACCATGAAGGTGGACGCGGTGATGTCGTAGATCTGCAAGCCCACCGCGACGATGGACACCTGCGCGCCGATGCCGGAGATCACGCCCCCGATCCACAATCGGGCGAAGGCGGGTGAGGCCCTAAGTGGCGCTAAATCGACGAGCCGGCGCTGCTTGTGCTTGCCCGCGGACTTGTCGGGAGCATCGGCGTCGGGCACTTAAGAATCTTAAGACGCGTTGGCTAGTGGTCGTCGCCGGCGAGAACGAGACCGCCACCCAGGTGGCGAAGCGTCCAGTCCGGCGACCCTATAGCGAGCGAGTGTAGCGCAGCAACAGCGCATCGCCCGATTTGAGCACTTGTGCCAGCGTCAGGGAGCGTGCGGGCGTCTGCCCGGCGGTGATGCGCGCAGCGTCCCCGCCTTCCAGGCTTGGCGAAACGGTCAGGCTCAACTCATCCACCGCATCGGCCGCAAGTAAGGAGCCGAACAGCGTGGGTCCCCCCTCGCACAGGATGTTGACGAGGCCCCGGTCGCGCAAGCCCGCGACCATCGTCCCGACGTCTACGTGAGCGCCGTCGCCCGCGATAAGGACGTCCGCCACGGCGTCGAACCGGCCCGTCCCTGTCGCGTTGGACGTCGTCACAATAATCGGCCGCACGGGGGCGTCCGTAAAGATCGGAGAACTTGGGTCGAGCTCCAGTCGACTACTGACGATCGCAAACACGGGCTGCTCGGGCATGCCGTGCGCCGCCCGCCAACTCGCCGATGCCGCGGAGACCCTCATGGGGCCATACCCCTCCGCGCGAACCGTTCCTGCGCCCACCAGTACCACGTCGCACACCCGGCGAAGAAGTTCAAAGTAGCGTTTGTCGCCGGCCCCGGAAAGCCCTCCCGATAGGCCGTCGTGGGTCGCGGCGCCATCGAGCGAAGACACGAAGTTGACTCGTAAGCCCGGCCCTAGCTGCCCGGTCAGGTCCTCGTCGCTCAAGTTCTCGGCGGGACTGGGAAAGATCCGATCGATGCGCGCCGTCACGACGGGACCGGGTCCTGCATGTTGTGGACGAGGCGAACCGGTTCACGCATGCCAAGGATCGCCTCCGTCATCCGCACGGCCTCCACCGTCTGCGGGATGTCGTGCATCCGGACAATCCTGGCGCCCTTCAAGATGCAGGCAACCATCGCCACCAACGACCCGTCCAGCCGCTGCCCACGCTCGCGGTCCAGTGACTCGCCGATGAAGTCCTTGTTCGACACCGCGGCCAGCGTGGGCGGGCCGATGGCCACGATCTCCTCAAAGCGGCGAGTGAGCTCGAGGGTATGCAGCGTGTTCTTGTTGAGGTCGGGCCCCGGGTCAATGATCAGCCGCTCGAGCGCCACCCCGCCCGCGACAGCGCGGTCGATGCGGTTGCGCAGATAATCCGCCACGTCGTCCACGACATCGCCGTACTGCGGCCTTGGCTTCTCGCTGCGCGGCGGGTCGATGCTGTGGGTGAGTACCAGCGTGGCGCCCGTCTCGGCGATGACCCCCACCATCTGGTCGTCCCACAAGCCACTGGTGTCGTTGATGACCGACGCACCGGCGGCTACCGCGTGGCGCGCGACCTCGGCGACGGTGGTGTCAACCGAAATGACCACGTCGGATGCGGCTGCGACGGCCTCGACCACTGGAATCACGCGATCGATTTCCTGCTGCACACTCACGACCGGGCCGCGCCCAAAGGGAACTCCGCCCACGTCAACCCAGTCCGCGCCGTCTTCTACGGCCTGCAGAGACGCGGCGACGGCACGGTCCAACGCAAAGGTGGCGCCACGGTCGTGGAACGAGTCGGGCGTGCGGTTGACGATAGCCATGACGGCCACTTGCCGGTCAAAATCGAAAGTACGGCCACCGATGCTGTGTACCGGCATTAAAGGGCATCCAGTGCTACGGAGGTATCGCTCAATTGGGCCTCATCGACTGTGCGGCCTGAGCGGATCAGGTCCTGCACCTGGTCGTTGACGTCCCACACGTTGACGTTCATACCCGCAACTACGCGTCCGCTCGCCACCCAGAAGGCCACGAACTCTCTCTTGTCGCGGTCCCCGCGGTACACGATGTGGGCGTCCTTGGTGAGTGGCGGATATCCGGAATACTCCATGCCAAGGTCGTATTGGTCGGTGTAAAAGTACGGGATGTCGTCCAGGACGGCGTCCTCGCCGAGCATCGCCCGGGCCGCGACCTTGCCGCCGGCGATCGCGTTGGCCCAGTGCTCGTTGCGCATCCGCTGCCTCACCGCGGGGTGATAGGCGTTGGCAACATCACCCGCCGCGAACACGTCGGTTGCGCTAGTAGCCAAGTGCGCATCGACGAGGATGCCGTTGTCGACTTCCAGGCCAGCTGACTCGGCCAGCGCGATATCGGGAATGGCGCCGATGCCCACCACCACGAGGTCTGCTGGGATGACGTCGTCGATTGCGTTGACACCGTCGGTGACCACAGCGGCTAGTCTTCCCTGCGCCTCCTCGAATCCCGTCACCTGTGTATTCAGCCGGAACGTGACGCCTTGCGACTCGTGCAGGTGCTGGAACATCGTCCCGAGTTCCTCGCCCAGCGGCCCGGCCAGGGGCACTGACTCTGGGCCCACCACGGTGACAGTGTTGCCAAAGGTGCGTGCGGCTGCGGCTAGTTCCAGCCCTATCCAGCCCGCGCCCACGAAGACGATATTTCGTCCGCCAGGTTCGAGCTCCGCGCGCAGACTTTCGCTGTCCTCTACGGTGCGCAGGTAGTGGATGCCACGCGCGTCGCTGGCGGGCAAGTCGAGGCGCCGCGGCGTCGCTCCTGTGGCGAGCAGCAGCCGGTCAAAGGGGACTTCCCGGCCGGAATCGAGGGTCAGGGTGTGATCGCCCAGCGCGGTGGCGGTCTGCCCGGTGGCGAGCACGATCTCGTGCTCGCGGTACCACGATTCGGGGTGCACGAAGATGCTGTCGCGTCCCTCGCCGCCCGCGAGGTAGCCCTTGGAGAGCGGCGGGCGAATGTAGGGATTGTGACCCTCGGCAGCGAACAGATGGATCTGTCCGTCGAAGCCACTCTCGCGCAACTGCTCTGCGGCGGTCGCTCCTGCGAGACCGCCCCCGACTATGACGAACTGCTGCTGAGTCATGGAAACTCCTAGATATTCTCGATTTGCCGGTGGAAAGAGTGGTTGGCGACGCTGAATCATTCAACGCGCGCACCACTCTTTCCATTTCATTTCACGCTATGCGCGCCCTCCATAAGCCGAGACACCGCCGCCGCGACGCTCGGCGTGTCCCGTAGTACGGTCGCGTTCCACCTCGATCGGCTAGTCGAGGCTGGGCTGCTCGTCGTTGCCTACGAGCGCGTGAACGGCCTCACCGGACCAGGCTCAGGCAGGCCGGCAAAGGTGTACTCCAGAGCGCCCGGAGAGCTCAACGTGTCCATCCCAGAACGCCACTACGACCTCATGGGCGATTTGCTCGCCACCGCGGTCGAGAACGCCGATGACGCCGACTCGGCGCTGGACGCCCTGCGAGCCGCGGCCACCACCGCCGGCCGTGAGGCTGGGCGCGCCGCGGGAACGCTTGAGCATGTCCTGAACGAGACAGGGTATGAGCCCGTGCCGGGGCCAGAGCGCACGACACTGGGCAACTGCCCATTCCACAGCCTGGCCCGCAGGCACACCGAGGTGGTCTGCGCAGCCAATGAAGCATTCTTACGCGCAACTGTCGAGGAGGTCGGGAGCGATCCGGCAAAGGTGGTTCTCGAGCCGACTGGGAGTGGTTGCTGCGTCTGGATCAAGGCTTGACATAGAGCACACGGATCGCCGCCGGACCGTCGAGCTACCACCGATTCGTCGACTGGCGTAGCGCGAGCGCGAGGGCACCAATCCTCACCGCGCAGGCGGCCTCAGCGCACGCAACGCGTACAGGACCGCGGCCAGGTCCACCACCTCCTGGGTAAGGGCGCCAACGACAGCAGGAATCACGCCAGTCGTCGCAATAAGCATGAGCCCGAGGCTAAGCGTGATGCCGATCCAGATGGCCGCGAGCGCCACCCGCCGCGTGTAACGGCCGATATGTATCGCGTCCGCAACGGCGTCCAACGAGTCACGTAGGACCACAGCATCGGCCGCCTCGCCCGCTGCGGTGGCTCCCCTGGCGCCCAGTGCCACGCCCACGTCAGCTGCAGCGAGCACGGGCGCATCGTTCACACCATCGCCCACCATCAGGATGGGTCGCGGCTGCATCTCGGTCGCGATTCGCACCTTGTCCGCGGGGAGCAACTCTGCATGGACCTCTGCAATACCCACCGATTGCGCGACCGCCGATGCCGTGGCAGTCACGTCCCCCGTGAGCATCACCACTCGCGTCACACGGGTAGATCGTAGCCACGCGACCACGCCTGCGGACTCGGGCCGCACCTGGTCCGCGACCACCAGCGCCCCGGCGTAGCGTCCATCAATCGCCACGTACGCAGCAGCCTGACCAGCATCCAGCGGCGTGCGCACCAACGTCGGCACTAAGTCAGCGATGTATCCGGGCTTGCCCACCACCACGGTGCGCCCGTCGAGCACGGCGGTCACTCCCATCGTGGCGATCTCGCTCGCGTCGTCCGAGGAGGTGAGCTCAATGCCACGCTCCAGTGCAGCGGTGCGAATACCCTCGGCGAGCACATGGCTGGAGTACTGCTCAGCCGATGCCGCCCAGGCCAGTAGCGATTCCTCATCAAATCCGGGCTCGGGCCTGACGGCTATCAGGCGAGGTTTGCCTTGCGTGAGCGTGCCGGTCTTGTCGAACGCCACGGATCGGACGCGCGCGAGCCGCTCCAGCACCGCGCCACCCTTGACCACCACGCCTGCCTTCGATGTCCGCGAAATTCCGCCCAAGAAGGCCACGGGCGCGGCAATCAACAGCGGGCACGGGGTGGCAAGAACCAGCGCCTCAGCGAAGCGCACGGGATCCCCCGACACGGCCCAGGCCACGCCACCGATCAGCAGGGAGACTGCGGTGAAGGGAACGGCAAATCGATCTGCCAACCGGACCATCGGCGCCTTGGACGCCTCGGCCTCCTTGACCAGCGCAACAATCTGCTGGAACTGGCTGTCCGCGCTCACTCTCAATGCCCGCACTTGCACAGCCCTGGCGCCGTTGACCACCCCGGACATGACCTCGTCGCCTTTTGCGTGTGTCACCGGCAGGCTCTCGCCGGTAATGGAGGACTCGTCGAAAGCACCCTCATCGGACAGCAACTCGCCGTCCACCGGGATGATCTCTGACGGACGGACCAGTACCGTATCGCCCACCTCGACCTCGTCGACCGCGACGTCACGGATCACGCCGCTGTCCCCGCTTCCCTCGTCGACCACTAGGTGCGCACGCTGCGGTGAGTGCTCCAGCAGCGCACTCAAGTCGCGGCGGGCACGTTGGGCAGCGATGTCCTCTAGCGCCTCGCCGTCGGACAGCATAAGCACCACGATCAGGGATGCGACGTACTCACCCACCGCGAGCGTGGCGATCATTGCAACCACGGCGAGAATGTCGAGTCCAAAGTGCCCGCGCAGGATGTCGCGAAGCATCCCCCAAGACGTCCACGCGATGAACGCGACCACGTACACGGTGGCCACCCAACGCCCGGCTGACGGCTGTCCTGCCAGCGAGAGGAAGGCGACCGCTAAGCCGATGCCGATGGCGAGGGTGACGACCGGGTACTGCCTCATGATGCGCGCCAAAATGGCGATAGTTGCAGTATGAACCTCAGCAAGTCCGACTCCACGCAGCGGCTTATTGCGCCTGAGGCGAACATCGGCGTGCCTTCGTCAGCCGGTGATGCCAAGATAGGCACATGCCAGGAACTAACCTCACGCGCGTAGAGGCCGAGGCCCGCGCCGCCGTCATCACTACCGACAGCTACCAGGTCGAGCTGGACCTCACCACCTCTGAGGAAACCTTCCGCTCGACCTCCACAGTGCGCTTCTCCGCCACCCCCGGCGAGGCCACGTTTATTGACCTCATCGCGCCCGAGGTGCACAGCATCGTCCTCAATGGAGACGCGCTGGACCCCTCGGAGGTATTCGTCGACAGCCGAATCCAACTCGACGGCCTCGCGGCTGAGAACGAACTCACTGTGGTCGCCACGTGCGACTACATGAACACGGGCGAGGGCCTGCACCGGTTCGTTGACCCCGAGGACGGCGAGGTGTACCTCTACAGCCAGTTCGAGGTCGCCGACACGCGTCGCGTCTACGCCGTATTTGAGCAGCCAGACCTCAAGGCGTCGTTCCAGTTCACGGTCGCCGCGCCCGCGCATTGGCACGTCGTGTCTAACAACCCCGGCACCAAGACTGCGGCCGATGGTGCGGTCGCCATCGCCGGAACATCCCACGACGTCGCGCGCTGGGAATTCACCCCCACCACGCGTATCCCCTGCTACGTCACCGCCGTCGTGGCCGGCCCGTACCACCGCGTGGAGGGCACCATCCAGTCGCGCAAGGGCGAGATCAGCGCGGACGTGTACTGCCGCAAGGCACTAGCGCCGTTCCTGGACGCCGACGTGATCGTGGCCGACGCCCAGCTGGGCTTTGACTTCTACGAGCAGGCCTTTCAGATGGACTACCCGTTCGAGAAGTACGACCAGCTATTTGTGCCCGAGTTCAACGCGGGAGCGATGGAAAACGCGGGTTGCGTCACGTTCCTCGAGGACTACGTGTTCCGGTCCAAGACCGCGCAGGCCCGAGTCGAACGCCGGACCGTCACGATCCTGCACGAACTCGCGCACATGTGGTTCGGAGACCTGGTCACCATGAAGTGGTGGAACGACCTGTGGCTCAACGAATCCTTCGCGGAGTTCGTGTCCACTCTCGCGACGGCTCAGTCCAAGTACGACAACGCGTGGGTGACCTTTAACTCCCTCGAGAAGTCTTGGGCCTACCGCCAGGACCAACTCCCTTCCACGCACCCGATCATGGCAAACATCCGCGACCTCGAGGATGTCGAGGTGAACTTTGACGGGATCACCTACGCCAAGGGCGCCTCGGTGCTCCGCCAGATGGTCGCATGGGTGGGCCAGGACAAGTTCTTCGAGGGCGTGGCCGAGTACTTCCGCAAGCACCACCACGGCAACACCACCCTGAGCGACTTGCTCGTTGAACTCGAGGAGGCCTCGGGCCGTGACCTCGAGGCGTGGAGCGACGTGTGGCTTCAAAAGGCGGGCGTCACCACGCTGTACCCCGTCATCGAAGTGGACACCCACGATGACATCGCCGCGTTCACCATCAAGCAGGACGCCCCCGCCGAGTGGCCCACGCAGCGACCGCACCGCATCGGCGTCGGTGGCTACGACGTCAAGGTGGACGAGCACGGCGAGGTGACCCTTGAGCGCGTGATGTTCGTGGAAATCGACATCGACGGACCCTCAACCGACGTCACCGAGCTCATCGGCAATCACCGCCCCGCGCTGATCCTGGTCAACGACGGCGACCTGGCATACGCCAAGGTGCGCCTCGACAAGGACTCACTCGCCACCGCCGTCGAGCACCTCAGCGGGTTCCAGGATCCGCTCCCACGCTCCATGGTGCTCGCAGCCGCCTGGGACATGACGCGTGACGGCGAGATGCCCGCGCGCCAGTTCATCGACCTGGTATGTAAGAACATCGGCACCGAGGACCAGTCCACCGTGACGATGATGCTGCTGCGTCAGCTCAAGAGCACTCTGGCGCTGTTCGTTGCGCCGCATGCGTCCGCGGCGGCCACGCAAGCGGCGGCAGATACGCTGTGGCACCTAGCGATCTCCGCGGAGGCCGGCAGCGACAATCAGTTGCAGTTCGTCAGCGCTTTCGCGACCCTCGCGTCGACCGAAGGCCAGTTGGACAGTGTCCAGGGTCTGTTGGACGAGAAGCTACACCTGGACGACCTTGCGATCGACTCCGACCTCAGTTGGGAACTCCTGACGTCGCTCGTGGCCGGCGGACGCTGCGCAGAGGTCGCGATCGAGTTGCAACTGTCTCGGGATGCGACCGCATCCGGAGAGCGCCGTGCCGCCCGCGCCCGTGCCGCCATTCCTACCCCCGAGGCGAAGCGTGCCGCGTGGGACCTGCTGGTCAACGCGGAGAAGGACCTGCCGAACGCGCTGCAGTCCGCCGCCACCTCCGGGTTCAGCAACGTACACGACACTGCATTGTTGGAGCCGTACGTGGACGAATACTTCGCGTCGGTGCGTCGCATCTACAACGACAAGACCAACGAGATGGCGTCCAACCTGATCGAGGGTCTCTACCCGACACAGCTCGCTGGTCGCGTCCCTGACCTGCAGGACAGGGCCGACGCGTGGCTCGAGTCCAACGGCGACGCGCACGACGCCCTCAGGCGGCTGATCATCGAGGGCCGCGACGGAGTGCGCCGCGCTCTCGACGCTCAGGCCAAGGACGCGTAATTTTGCCTAACCACCAACCGCTTGGGCCGCCCAAAACTCCCTAGCGGTCCATCAACGTACGTTTTAGGACCGTTGCTGCGCGTTAGCGGTCCATCTTCGTACGTCTTTATCTGGTCGCTTGTGGGTGGGAGACTTTTCCCATGGCCATCACGCTCACCAAGGACGAGGCCCGCACTCGGGCCCAGCTCATTTCCGGCGCCACCTACGCGCTGGAGTTCGACTTCACCGATGCGGGGCACAGCCCCACGTTCCGCTCGCGCACCACGCTTCGGTTTGACGCGACCGCCGGCGCCCAGACGTTTGTGGAACTGGTGGCGACCGCCACCCACAGCATCGTGCTCAATGGCGAGGCCCTCAGCATCGGCGACGTGTACCGCGACGAACGCATCGTGCTTGCCGGACTGCAAGCCGCCAACGTTCTTGAGGTCGAGGCAGACTGCCGCTACAGCACCTCCGGGCAGGGCATCCATCGTTTCGTGGACCCCGAGGATGGCCAGGTTTACCTCTACTCTCAATTCGCGATCGACGACGCGCGCCGAGCGTTCGCGGCATTCGACCAGCCGGACATCAAGGGCACATTCCAGACCACGGTGTTGGCGCCCAGCCACTGGCAGGTGCTGAGCAATTCGGTCGCTCCGGAGCCGGTCGCCGTTGACGGCTCCGCAGAAATCGCCGGCGAGAACCACGGCGTGCAGCGCTGGGAGTTCGCGGCTACCGTGCCCATCCCCTGCTACGTCGCCGGGGTTCACGCGGGCCCGTACGTGTACGAAGAAACCACGCTGCAGTCCAAGCAGGGTCCCATTCCCGCGCGCCTGTACGGTCGCCCACAGCTGCGCGAGCACTTCGGAGCAGACGACATTTTTGCGGACACCCAGCGCGGCTTCACGCTGTACGAGGACATCTTCGAGACCGAGTACCCGTACGACAGCTACGACCAGATCTTTGTGCCTGAATACAACTGGGGCGCCATGGAGAACGTGGGCTGCGTCACTATTTCCGAGGACAAGTACCTGTTCCGCAACAGAGTTTCTAACGCCGAGCACGAGGCGCGCACCAACGTCGTGCTGCACGAGCTCGCGCACATGTGGTTTGGCAACCTTGTCACGATGCGGTGGTGGGACGACCTGTGGCTCAACGAGTCGTTCGCCGAGTTCGTGTCGACGTACGCATGCATCGAGACCACCGAGTGGGTGGATGCATGGGTGGGCTTCGGCTCCTCGCGCAAGTCGGTCGCGTACGTACAGGACCAGCGCCCCACGACGCACCCCGTATTAGGCAACGTTGCGACCGTTGAGGCCGTCGCGGGGACGTTCGACATGATCACCTACGCGAAGGGCGCCTCCGCGCTCAAGCAGCTCGCGCTGACGCTCGGATACTCGACGTTCTTCTCCGGCGTAGCCGCGTACATCCGCGCGCACCATCACGGCAACGCGACGCTCGGCGACCTATTCGCCGAACTCGAGGCGGCATCGGGCAGGGACCTTGGTGCTTGGGCGAAGGCCTGGCTCGAGACGCCCGGCGTCACGACCCTCACCGCGGAAGTCGAGACAGAGGGCGGTACCGAATCAGCCGCTGGCGTCATCACCCGACTCGCGGTGCGTGAGGACATACCAGCCGAGTACCCGTCGCAGCGTCCGCACCAACTCGAGGTGGGCGGCTACTCGTGGCGCGGGTTCGAGTTTCTGCCCGTGTTCCGCGTGCAGGTGGCGACCGACGGGGCGGTCACCGAGGTGCCGGAGGTAGTGGGTCAACGCCGGCCCGACCTGGTCATCGTCAACGATCGTGACCTTACCTACGCCAAGATGTACCTGGACGAGGTATCGCTCGCCACTGTCGCCGAGCAGGTGGGTGACATCGACGATCCGATGCTGCAGTCGATCGTGCTGGACTCGCTGTGGCACATGTGTCGCGACGGGGTATTGCCCGCCGAGAAGTACGTTTTGGCGGTGTTGGAGTCGCTGCCCGTGATCGACCACTCGCAGGTGCTCGCCTCGCACTGCGCCAACGTTGTCGTGGCCGTCCGGCTCTACGCCCCGCCGTCGGAAACCTTGCCGATGGCGATCGCGACAGCGGACGGTGCCTGGAAGGTCTTGCAAGAGGCCGATGCCGGGTCCGACTTGCAGTTGCAGGCGCTCGACTTGTTCGCTTCCATCGCGGCATCCGACACGCAGGCCGATGCGCTCGCCGGACTACTCGACGGAACCATCGCACTCGACGGGTTAGAAATTGATGCCGACATCCGGTGGTCGCTCGTGTCAGGCCTCGCACGTGCTGGCCGCGTAGATGATGCCGACGTCGACGCGCGCCTGGCGCAGGACCCAACTGCGGCGGGAGCGCGCCGTGGCGCGAGAGCTCGAG
>Ga0209414_1001526_pt1 | contig 10932 bp, 21 predicted proteins | sample LakVidmifraction_4_FD_181154 | JGI IMG/M metagenome (GOLD analysis project Ga0209414, IMG submission 181154) | Hypersaline microbial communities from Lake Vida, Antarctica - Brine Hole Two &gt;0.2 micron (SPAdes) (version 2) | ecosystem: Environmental > Aquatic > Non-marine Saline and Alkaline >... | reverse complement strand
GATGGACGCAGGGTCGCGGTAATACTGCAGCTCCACCTGATAGTCCGCGTCAGGCGTGGGGCCCACCAAGAAATACCCAGAAGGGGACGCTGCGTTGTCCCCTACGAACTGGGCATAGTATTTTGGCCGGCCCGTCACAGCCGGGTTAGGGTAAGCCTCACGCATGAAGTTCATGTCTTTGTCGAGCAGGTAGGTGTACGCCCCGTTGGCCGCGATCACAGCCACAGAAAATGCGGATAGGAAGTCCGTAGGGCGCGCAAGATAGCGGTTGCCCGTAGATACCGTCCCCAAGGAATTGGTACGGAACTCTGGGATGAGGACCGACCGCTGGATGCGGTTTTCCGCCTGCCTGACAAACGTAGGGATGCTCGAAACGAAAGTCGCTTCGAGGTTTTCCGTGTAGTCCTTGATCGCTTGCACCAGCTCTGCATACGTCATGGCTTAACCGCTCTTGCCGAACTTGCCGCCCTTGGTGGCCGCGCCCATCCCGCGGACAGTGCCGCCTTTTTTGTACTCGGTGGGGCCCGGGGGTTGCGAATTGCGCAACGCCCGCTTGAGCGTTTCCGTATTGGCCTTGTCCTCCACGATAGCGTCGATCTTCTTCTGATCGCGGGGCTTGGGCCGCGTCTTCAGACCATCTTTGCGGGGGTCGGCTTTGGGGCGTGGGGATTTCATCAGGGGGCATCCTCAATGTTGACTGTTACGGCTCCAACTGAGCCTACCATATATTGTGCGGGGTTTCCTACGGGATTCCAGCCCCACAACGCGTTTGCTGCGGCCTGTGCTGTGTCAGGGCGCGGGTCAAAGAGCGACTGCGGGTCGTTCACCTTGAGACGCCCTACAAAATTCTGCGGGTGGTCGGGGTCTACAACGTCGCGACCAACCCTGAAACCAGTTTGCTGGCCATCACGGACCTCATACACAAGGTCTTTCAGGGGGTATCTGAACCCCGTCCGGTCGCAGAACCCAAACGCTTTGCTTGCGCGTGCATATGTCATCAGTACCCCCGTGGGCCAGTGGGCACCAGCCTGACAGAAGCGCGCTCCCGATCCTCGCCCGCTGCGCGATCGAACTGCGCCTCGTACTCTGCTTGGAGCCGGGGGATACGCCCTTCCGCCTGCGGCCGCTTGCCCGCGATGTAATAGGCGAGGCCCGCCACGAGGGCGGGCACAAAGCGGGGTGGGATGGATGTGACTTCGCCACCGATCCCGCCAGACAGACCCTCGATGTATTTGAGTCGGTAATAGACAAGGGTGTAGGTCTGCGTGCTGTCTGGCACGGGCCAGAGCGTCACCGTCGTACCAGTGGCTCCACGGCTCACATAGATCTGGGTGGGACGCGCGATCATAGCTTTGTTGGACTGCTGGGCGTAGGTAGACACGCTGATCCGCTCCAAGAACGTATCTTGCTGCCCGGTACGCAGCTGGTGCTCGATCAGGTCAATCGTGTCCACAGGCATCTCGTATGACGCAGTGCCCGCAACGAGGGGGATCGTGCCTGCCTCAATGGTGAAAAGGTTCAGGCCCCGGTTGGCCCATTCCAGCGACAGCAGGTTCAGGCTACGACGGATCGTCTTCAGGTCATACCCTGAACGCATCTCAAGGCCCGCCCGCTCGTAGGCTTCCTCAAAGAGTTCCGACAGGTCTGGTACGATGGCGGCCATGGTCAGTCCCTAAACTTCGCGGTCTTCTTCGCGATCTTCTTCGGCTGCGCCACGAACTGCTTGCCTTTGGCAGTGCCCGCCCGCTTCGCCTTTGAGGTGGCACTATACTCTGCATCGGACAAGGATTCACGCGCCTTCTTTGGCAGGTATCTCTCGCCGCTGGCTTTGGCACCTTGCGTTGAGGGTCTGCCGCTCTTGGTTCCCCAAGACTCACTCCCCCAACGCTTCAGGCTTTTTTGCGGCTTCTTCACAGCACTACTTTTTCTTGACCGCGCCGCCGCGCTTCATGGCTTTGGCTTTTTTGACATCGCCGCCTTTTTTCATAGGCATCGGCATCGGCGCCGGGGTCATGCCGCCGCGCATCATCTTCGTGGTGCCGCCGCGTTTCATGGCTTTAGGTTTCATCATGGGACAATCTCCGTTTGCGATTAGCGACGAGAGCTTCATACTCGTCAGGGGGGTACACCTCATAATATCCTAATTGCGCCAACCTGTCACTAGCAGCAACAACGGTGCGCAGATCTTGGATAAACAGCATGCAGTAGGGCTCGTCTACGGCGCTCGCCCATGTGTTGTCGGTCAGGAAATCGAGTTCGGCGTCCCCTGCGTCGTAGTCAGGGTGGAACTCCATACAATGCAGCGCGGGGAACTCTTGGTGCATTTGAAGGGCAAACTCGTGCAGGGCGCTCCGATCCGGCAGGGTGTACGAGGCCACAACGATCAGGTCTTTGCCTGAGCTAGAGAACGCGGCGCACTGCTTGCGACTCTCGTGGAGAACGTCGGGGGCCTCGACAACAAGGACTTTGCCATCTTTCCATGCTCGCTTTGCAAAGGGGCAGGCGGGCATCCCGCTGAGATGGGGGTTTGGCACTTCCAAGACCTCTTGCGACCAGCTCCGCAGGTCTGCCTCAATCACGGTAGCCCCCGCCGGAGGCCTTGTACTGCTTGGCGAGCATCTGAGCCTTCCTCGCGCTCCATTGCCCCGGCGAGCCGCCTTTGCCCCCCGCCTTGATCGTGCCAAACAAGCGTTTCCGCATGCTGGGTTTGGTGTAGTTCCCAGCCTCGTTGACCTTGGATTTTGCGGGGGTCTTGGCCATCACTTGGCCTTTTTCTTCGCAGGCTTCTTCGCCTTTTTCTTCTCGATCATCGCGAGGAAGCGGTCCTTGTTGGACATCTTGCTCTCGTCGGCCTTCTTGGCGGGCTTCTTCATTTCATCGCTCCTCTGGTCTTGCCCTTGATGCAGGCTCCGTCGCCGCGGGCCTTGCCGCCCTTGGCCATTTTCTTGACCTTACCGCCGTCCTTCATGGGGGCGACAGGCATCATTGGCATCATCGGTTGGGCGCTAGGCATGGCCATCTGGTTGCCCGTCATCTGGCTGCCCATCATCGCACGGTTCATCATCTATCCTCCATCTAACATTTCCAAGCCCGCAGGCTTTTGTTGATGCGACTGTTCGGGTCGCTGGCCGTCTTCTTCGAGGTCAACTTCTTCTTCATGCCCGTCATTCTGGCACAGAAACTCGCTTTGCGAGAGCCCCCTTCTGGCTGGGGGGCCTTCAACCCCGGCTTCCCGGGATTGGCCTTGTTGTAGGATGCCCGCCCCTTGGCGTTCAACCCGCCTTTGGCGCTCTTGCCTTCTTTGCGGGTCCACGCCGGGGACTTAGCCATCAGGCGTAATAGATTGTTGCAGCGGAGATATTGGTCGCTACAGACACGAACGGGTCGGCCGCAGAGAGGATACCCTCGTCGGGGATGTTCGCGATGTGCGTGGAGCTCGCAACAAAATCCAAGTCCAGAAGGACTTCGCCCCCGCTGCCACTTGTGATCGTCAAGCGGCCCGCGGTGCCTGTGGTCGTCACGTGGACCTGACGAAGGCGGGCCCGCCCGATAACAAGCGCGCCAGTGCCAGTGACACGCTTCATCCTGATGTCTGAGGACATGACTTACTCCTTGGCTTTCTTGGCAGCCTTCTTGGGGGCGGGCTTCGGGGCCTCAGCAGAAGCGGGAGTTGCCCCCCGGGCCTCCAGTTCCTCAGCGGACGGGGCCGCCCAAACAATAGCTTTTTTCATGGGGGTTTGTCCTTATGCCGCTGTGATGGTCGCGCGGGTGTCGGAGCGCAGCCAGTTTGTGCCGTCAGAGAAGGCGAGGATTGCTGCACCAGCAGCGCCGTTGGACACATAGACGAGCGTGCCTGCACCGGCGGTGGCCGCGGAGGGCGCGGAGGCTACAGTGTACGGGGGGAGCTTGATAGCCCCAATAACGTCAGCGACCACACCGTTGGTCGAAATGACGGGGCCCGAAAATGTCGTAGTACCCATGATGATCTCCTGTCTGGGTTAGGTCAGCGGCACAATGCGCGCTGTCAGGGATAGCCCCGAGGATACACTACCTCTTGACAAAAGAAAAGGCCCGCCAAAGCGGGCCTAATCCTCTGATAGCGCTCGATATTGCTATCAAGCCCCGGCGGAACCGTAGATGCCCAAGGGATCGCTCACCCCGAAGCTGTACCGCTCACGTGCCTTATAACGGACGTTCCCGGTGTCAAAATCTCCATCCATCGCCGTGGTCATCGCCGCCCGAACAAAGTGCTTCATCCCGTTGGGCACATCAGTGGTCAAGAACCATGCATCTGCGTCAGTCAGATAATGGTTGACACGGTAGCCTTCAGGGATCGAGCCGTTGGTCTTCAAGGCGTTCAGATCGTTATCGGCAGTGCCGACACGCAAATCGGTCTGCAGCAGACGAGTTGCAACGAACATGAGGCCCGGCGGGATAATCAGCTTGCGTGGCATCGCAGCGATCAGCAGGCCACGCTCATCCACGTACCCCGCAATGTCGATCACAGCTTGCTCAAGAGCCGTCTCGTTCAAGTCAACAGCAACAGAAGGCCGGTTGCCATTAACCACGCCCGACACAGTCGGGTGAGCCGCCGAGAACAAGGTAACCCCATCGCCCGAATTGAACGAGGTGAAGCCCGTATTCAGCAGCGACGCTGCCTTGACCTGCTTGGTATACGCCATGGCACGAGCGAGCGCCTTGGTGTACCGGCTGGACAAGGAGTCATACAGGTTGTCTTCCATCGCTTCTTCAGTGATGGCGAAACCCATAGCCACGGTCTCGTGGACATAACGTGCAGTGTAGGACTCTTGCGCGTTATCGTAGGACAGTGCGCCCCCCTCGGTCTTGATGGGAGCAGCGCCGAAGCCAGACAGCTTCAGTTCTTCTTCAAACGACCGCTCGGATGTCTCGGTCTCATAGATCTCCGAATGCTCGTCCTCGTACTTCTTGTACTCCAGACCGAACAGAGCGTTCAATCCGGGGAGAAGCTCTTTGAGGGCCTGTGCGCGCGAAATTGCCATGGGTTAGCCCTCCTTAAAGGCCAACAGCATTGGTCATGCTGTGGTAGCCGGGGTTGAACTTGACCAGAACATCTGGAAAAGCGTCGGTCAGCGGGGATACCGCGGACACAATTCGGAACGCCGCGGTCGTGGTGACCGTGGTGGATTCCAGCGCCGAGTTGGACACGCCCGTCACCACATTGCCAGTCGAAGTGGACTGGGCGGCGGCGAAGAAGGTGTTGGCCCCGATGTCCGACTGATCGGCGGCGCCGTCCAGCTGAACTTGGAACAGGACGTTCGGATCATCGACGACAAGCGCCTTGATCTCAGTGCCTGCGGGTGCAGCATAACCCGACGGGTAAGACTGCGAGAAGATCAGCTGACCTTGTGCGTTGATAAACTCACAACCCATGAAGACGCCCAGCGAACCTGTGAGGGTCGTGCCGGTCGGCAACGCGTTGGTGGTGCCGTCGGCGCCAGTTGCGGTAGACAAAGCAAGATAGCCGTCCGCGCCAATGTGCACGACTTGCCCTACAAACAGGTTCGTCGCTTCACCAGCGGGGTCGATCAGGTACTGGGACATAGCCCCAGCATAAGCCATACCGTCAGCGCGTTTTACGGGCTTCAGGCCATAGGGAGCGGCAGTAAGTGCCATTTCTCATCCTCCAGAATCGTGTTGAGGAGGCAAGGTTATCCCTTGCCAAACGAAGTGCGGGACGAACGCTCCGGCGTGAGCACGGGCATCCGTGAGTCGGACTCCTTCATGTAGTTCCGGTCAACGGCATCCATCTGGGCTTGCGCCTGCTGGGCCTGACCGACAACACGTCGGGCCGCCTGTTTGTCGGGGATGCTGCAGAGCAACAGGCCACCAACCTCAATGTTGTCCGGGAACCGAGAGTCCACGTCAGACATGATCTTCAGCTCGAGGTACTCAGCAGCTTTGACAGGGACGTAGCCTTCACGAAAACGACGCGAGACGTTCGCCATATCAGCGTTACCGAGGGAAGAGGTGCGAACCCAGCGGTAATGGAGGCCATTACGTGGTTCGGGGGTGGGGAGCATAGACTGGCGTTTCCACGGTGTGTCGTGGGCTTCGGCCTCACGAGTCTCAGACTCTCTGGGGGTACGATCAGCCATTCTTCATCTCCTTGATAATCTGCGCCGCGTACTGTTCTACCGTCAACCCAAGTTTCTTGGCGAGAGAAACCTGCGTCGCTGTCAACGTAACTTTGCGGGGTGTTGCTGCGGTACTTCTACCGCCGGGGGCCACCACGGAGCCCGGTTGCTTCCGGGGTGTTGACTCCCCACTGGTCGCAAACTTGTCTGGAAACCGCTGTCGCATAGCGGTGTCTATCTCAGTATAGTACGCTTCACTGTCTGGCGCAACACCTTCGCGCACTGCACGCTCGTGGACGCCGAACGCAAGGGCTGTCATCTCTGCATCCTTGCCAAACCATGCGTTTGTCGTGGCCCAAGATTCTGCTCGGGGCGACGGCTTCGGCACTGATGGACGCTGCGGGGCGGGAGCCGGGGTGGCTGCCTGCTGTGGCTGGGGCGGCCGGTACGCTGCGAGCCTGCCTTCTTCGTTCTTGATGTCGGCGAGCTGTGTGTTCGCGAGGACAAACGCATCAGAGTCCCCCGCCTCATAGGCGGCTTTCATCCGGGCCTGCACCTGTGCCAGCTCCGACTTTACTCGGCCCTGAGCCTGCGAAACGAAGGCTGCGTCGCCGTCAGAGAGGCGCTTGCGATAGCCAGTAATTTCTTCTTGTTGGCGCTGGGCGTAGGAAACAGCCTCATCCCGCAAGCGAGCGGACTCGTCCGCGCGGCGGCGCTCTTCATGGAACTCGTACTTGAGCTTGCTGATGCGCTTCTTCACGCCATCAGAATACTGCTCCAGATCATCATCTTCTGGGATTTCTGGTGCGGCGCCTTCCGGGCGGCGTGGCCGGCCCTTGTCATCCGCAGGTGTGTCATCGACAATTTCGATCTCGAAGTCGTCGTCTTCAGCGGGCTTTTTGGCTCTGTCGTTCATGCGCGGCTATACCCCCGTGGATCTTCGACAACTGCTTCCACAGTGTCGTCATTGATGATGCGGAACTCGTCCCCGTGCACTTTGAAGCGCGTGCCAGAATACGAGCGGAAGATGACGAAGTCGCCTTCCTTGCACCATGGGCCGCCGGGGAATTTGGTCGTGTCTCCGTAGGCATCGGAGCCTAGCCTGAGAACGTAGCCAATGATGGAGGCAGTTTCTTCTGCGTCCCGACGCTCATCGGGCAGGTGTACCCCGCCCTCGGTCGTCTTGTTCAGCTTAGGAACCGCAATCAAGAGCTTGTAGCCCTTGGGTTCCGGGAGTTTGGCGCGCAACTCCTCGTCAATTTTGACGCCAGTTGGTGTAAACATGGTCTCTCCGCAGCGTTTAAGGTACGCCGTTACCTAGCGTGGGCTGGTCCCACGGTATGGGGTCATATGATAGCGAGGAGCAGTTTATTCTTCAAGCTGCTTCTTTTCGATGTCGGCAATCTCTCCCAACACCATATCTAGGGTCTGAATAGCCCCTACCGCTTTGGAATAGGCATTGAAGTCTGCTGCGCCACCCAGCGCCAGATGGTCTGCGAGGTCTTGGCGCTGGGTGGCAAGTGTCCGCCGGAGGCGTTCTAGCGTTTCCATCAGGTTTTCCCTCTATTCCCTGCGAGCTGCTTGGCGATGTCGATCCCCATGGCGAGCCCCTTGGCCTTGTCTTCCCGTGTCGCGTTGGTAGCATCCTCTGCGACACGCACTCCGAGCCGGGCACCTTCCCGCTTGTCCTCGGCCGCGATACGCTCGCGCTGGATAGCAGAGGCGTCCATAGCCTTCATCGAGTCGAGCTCGAGGCGCTTGGTCTTGATCTCCGCGTCGAGCCTGATCTCCATCTCCTCGAGCTCCAACTCCTTCAGCTGGATCTGGGTGAGCGGGTCCTTGGCCTGCTGATCGGCCTGCTGCTGTGCAGCCTCGGCCTGATTCTTCTGCAACAGTTTACCCGCCGCCGCAGCCACGAGCCTCGACAGCTCCAGCTCGACATCCTCGGGCATGGGCTCGTCCTCTGCGGGCAGCGGTACGCCCAGCTGCGCTTCCAGCGACTTGCGATACGCCAGAGCCACGTGCTCCGTGATGTGAGCCGCCATGGCGTTCTGGATCGCTGACGCGAACGGAGACTGACCCACGATCTGCAAGAGCTTGGGGTCCTGCGCCGCGGCCATGTGGACTGCGATGTGTGCCTCGTGGTCCTGATACAGGAACGCCTTCACAGGCTCTTGCTTCAGGATGGCCATGTTCTCGGCCACCGGGTCCTTGGGCTTCAGCTCGCTTGGCAGCTTGATGATCTCCGCCGCGTCTTGGATGCCCAGCACCTCCAGCATCTGCCGGTGGAGCAGGCCCATGTCGTACAGCTGTGGGGCCTGTGTCGAGAGCTGCAACGCGGCCTGATACTGCATGATACGCTGCGCTGTGGTCGCCGCGTTGGGGTCCGACACCGGGATGATGTCCACCCCAGCCCCGAAGTCCTCTTTGCGATCAAAGTCGTCGTCTTCAAAGTAGTCGTATTTGCTGGGCATGAAGTCGCGGATTACCCGCGCGAGCAAGCGAAGCTCCTGCTTCATGGCTGCGTGCAGCCGGTGCTGAATGCCCGACATGACCTTCATGTTGCGCTCGAGGAGGGCCAACGTGGTCCCCACCGGTGCCTGTGCACTCATATCGCTGACCTGCAGGTCAGCCATGGAGCTGATCCGCCGGCCTTCCTGCACCACATTCCCGAGCAGCTGGTACAAGACAGCGCTGGGCTCCTTGTAAGGCATGGGGAACAGCGAGTCGCGGAGCGATCCACCCACGATGTCCACGTCCCGCCACTCGCCCGGCTTCAGGGGGCTGTTGTCGCCCTTGATGCGCATGGAGCGTGACTTCAAACCCGCGGGCAGGTTGGACAGAGTGCCAGCGTCGATCAGCTGGCGAAGGATTGAGGTGGCTGACTTGGTGAGACCGCCCACCAGATGTGTGAGACCCGTGCCATAAAACCCCATGCCCGGCAGGTATGGGTAGTGGGAGAAGTGCAACCGCTTGGTCAGGGTCTCGTCGTCCTCGTACCAGTTGCGGTAGATGGCCAGAATTTTGAGCGAGGTGAGGTCGATGGTGACAACGTAAGGGCGGTCGATCGCTTCGGGGTCGTCAAACGGCGCTGGAAGGGAGATGTCCACGTGCATCTCAAGCAGGGTATGCCGCTCTTCTTGCTCTGTTGGGACATCAATGCCTGTGATCTTGGCGTAAGCCTCCTCGATGTCGGTCGTTTGCCGCGTGGGCTCTGGGAGCTCCTCGTCGATATAGAGCCTCGCCACCTGCAGCTTGCGCACTTCGTTGGGGGTCCGCTTCATCACGTGGGTATAGCGAGGGCAGTCCTCCAGCCCAGACGCGCCGTAGGACACAACGAAGTCCTCGGCTTGCACGAACACGGCCCGTGCCCGCTTGGTGGTAGGGTCGAAGTAAATCTTCTTGAACGCAGAGCCCGCCAGCGGCAGCTTGAACAGCATCTGCTCGGTCTCTTCCCGGTAGCCCGGCATGCGCTCCGTGATCTGGTAGTTCAGTTCTTCGCCCACGCGCTGGGCCCGCTCGACCTTTTCCCGGCTGGACTTGCCCATGATCTTGGTCTTCGCCGGGCCGCCGGAGGGCATCATCTCGCCCATGGCCTGCGCTTGGAACCGCACCACAGCCTCGGCCAGCATGGGGTGGAACACGCCCGATGCGCCGTCCCACGGCTCCATGCGGTCCTCGATCCGCATACCAAGCAGCTCAAGACCCTTGATGTAAGACTCGGCCCAGTCCTTGCGGCTGCGGCGGTCCATCTCGAAGCCCTCAACCAGCTCAGTGGCGAGCGCCGTCAGCTCGCCCTCGTCAAGAAACGCAGCGAGGTTGGCGTCGTGCTCCATGGCGGCGGGGTCAGCCTCAACCTCGTCACCAAACTCTACTGTGACGCTACCATCTTCGCCCTCGGTTGTGACCGACAGGGGGTCGAGCACCTCAACCTCTATCTCAGGAAGGTCGAGTTGTGCCAGAAAGTCTGACGGCTGCATCGGCTTCTCAATCGCCATATCTCTTACCTCTGGTGCTCAATAAATGCCGTTGAAGCGGTTGTCAGGGGCTGGCCGGCCACCGGGCACGTTGTACTGGGTGTTGTCACTGAGGCGTGATCTTTCCTCCACTTGCTGGCCACCCCCCTGAAAGAGCCCCGTCGGGCCCATCTGCCCAACAAGCCCTGATACGCCAGACCCTTTTCCTGCCAAGCCGCCGCCTTTACCAAACTGCCCCTGTGCCTGCCCCGCCAGCGCGAGTGCCGCCCGGTCCCGTGTGGCGGCCTGTGCCGCGGCCAAGGCGTCAAAGTTCGGAGTGTTGATGTTGACCTGCATGCCCGCGGGAGCTGCGGGCGCCGCCATAGCCGCTGGAGACGGCTGCACCCTGTTCAAGAGCTGTGCCCCGAACATCTGCTGCGCGCCGGGGAGCAACTGCGGGAGCCCACCGCCCATGTTTTGCGGTGCTGCCTGTGGCATGCCTTGTGGGGGTGGCATCCCCCCGCCCGTTGAAAACTGCATGGCTTACCTCTCCAGCGTGTGTGTTGGCCGCACTATAGCAGCAAAATGCCCTCGAGCGGAAGTCACTTGCTGGGGCCTTCCTCGAAGGGTGCGAACGCGTACCGGCGCTCGAGGTTCTTGAGGCTGGCGTTGAGCATGTCGATCTCGGTCTTGACAAAGTGGGGGAGCTTGCGGTGCGCGGTGTGGGCCCCGCTCTGGAGCAGCTGCCGCCGCCGTTTCCGCATCTTCGTGTATTCTTCCTGCATCTCAATAGTAGGCTGCACGTTTTGGGACATCTTGGGCCTCTTCTTCGTCTTCGTCCGTGGGCAAGCGGATAAACC
>Ga0209414_1001525_pt1 | contig 10933 bp, 9 predicted proteins | sample LakVidmifraction_4_FD_181154 | JGI IMG/M metagenome (GOLD analysis project Ga0209414, IMG submission 181154) | Hypersaline microbial communities from Lake Vida, Antarctica - Brine Hole Two &gt;0.2 micron (SPAdes) (version 2) | ecosystem: Environmental > Aquatic > Non-marine Saline and Alkaline >... | reverse complement strand
GCCGGCTGACTTTGGTAGCGCTTTGGGCGTAGAGGAGGATGAGCAGGCCCGCGACGCGGTCGGCGGCATTGTTTGTATCGTCGTGGAGCAGCAGGCGGATCTGGGCCCATCGGGCTTCTGTGTCGAGGGTGGTGATTCTGTTTCGATTGGCCCAGCGGACGAAGTGTCCTGCCTCGTTTCGGTAGCTGGCCTCATCACTTCCGAACCAAATATCAAGGTCGCCCTGGGTGGCCGTGGTCAGGGAAAGCCGACGCGCAGTGAGCCAGTCCAGCAGCCTGATCGCGGCTGTGGCACGGGACTGGACGTAGACGGCTTGAGCGTGCGTGGCCGGTGCGCCGGCGTTGCGGCTGCGCAGTCGACGCAGCAGATGCCAGAGCGCGTAACGGCGCAGCTGCTGCTGCTGGGCGGGATCATCACGGCCAGTGATAGCCTCGGTGATCCAACGTTCAAGGCGAACCATTTCTTCGTCGCGTGCCGGTAACACTGCAGTTGCCACCAGGACGCTGCGCAGGTGCTCGATTGGTTTGCTGGCGGGCAGCTCGTCGAGATCGGTATGGGTCAGCGGGACTTGCCTGACGGTGAGTGCGGCCAGGATCGTGGAGGTCGTGTTTAGCCAACTGAGGACCGTGTCGGGACGGTCGCTGTTGAGGAGGTTCTCATGCAATGCCTGCAGCTCGGACCGGACGTGCCCGGTGTCATCGCTGAGCAGGTCGGTCAACCGTTGATCTAGTGAGCAGTGGGCGCAACGGCGTTGGCGAATCTGTGATTGTTGACCACAGTCGGGACAGGAGTACCAGGAAGCGTCGGGGCCAGTGCACGGGCCGCAGAGCGGTTCCTGGATTGTTCCACCGCGGACAGGTGCGATTTTGCCGCACGTGGTGCAGGGTGCTCTTCGCTGCTGGCAGGCGTGGCACCATGGCGTGCCGGTAAGCCTGGAGATCCCCCCGAGTGCCGTGCGCGCGCAAATGGAGCAGACGACCGTTTTGCTCGGGCGGCAGGCTGCGCAGATCGCCCCATCGGGTGTGCGGACGCTGACCGGTCGGCGGCGGCCGCACACCCGGCAAACTTCCTGATTCGCGGGATTCGCGATCAGGCAGCGGGGGCATAACGGTCTGCCCTGCTCGTCCCGGCAGGCCGGCTCCCTGATAGCTCCGCAGCCGAAACATGTTTCCGTCCGAGACTTCGCGACGCAGTTGCGGCACAGTCTGACCCCGTCGCGTGGTTTGATCAAGGCGGTGACCCGTCCGCAGTGCGGGCATGGCGGCCGGATGACGCCTGCCGCTCCCGCGTCGCAGAGCACGTCGATCAGCCGCAGCAACGCAGGAACTGGGGCGTGGGCGCCGTCCCCGGTCAGCAGGCCCGGATTGTCCTGCACCGCCCATGCCAACCGGCGGCGTTGCCCGGGTGCGGGAGCGGCTTTATGGATCGCGTCGATGACGGTGCGGGAATCGATGACCGGGTCCACCGCGGTGACAGCATCAAGAAGCATCTGTGCCGGATTCACATCATCGTCATCCGCAGGGCGACAGCCGACACAGTGTGGTCGTCTGTGGCGGTCGCGGCGAGCGACAGCACGAGCAAGGCCGCAGACCGTGCAGGTCTCGGGCGAAGGCCCGCAACCACCGCAATACCAGTGATCGCCACGACGGGTCACAGACCGCAATGCTTTGCCGCAGTCGGCGCAAACCGGTGCCGATATGCCGGTCGCGTCGGCCTTGCGCAACGCGATCAGCAGGTCGCCGACAACTCTGGGTGCCGCAGAGCGGCCATCGGTCAAAAGCGACGGCTTATCCAGCAGCGCTTGGGCGAGGCGGCGCCGTTTGACCCGGCTCGCGGCGATACTCTCCACCAGTGCGGTGATCGCTTCCCGGTCGAGTCCTGGGTCCCTGCTGCTGACGAGGTCGACGACGACAGGATCGGCGAGAACATCAGCGTCCACCACCGGTTACGTGCCCGCCCCGGTGACGTGGGCACGTTTGGGCCGCAATCCGCCGACACCGGTGTGGGAGCCGCCGGACGCTTGCGCTTTCGGCGCAAGTTTCGTCGCAGCCGTGGGTTCGATCAGCTCGCCCATCGAACAGTCGAGACCGTCCAGCAACGCCATCAGCACCTTGAGGCTGAGCCGTTCGGGGCGTTCCGTGACCAGCCGGTAAACCTGACTGGAGGACAGCCGGATTCCGCGTGCCGCCAACAACGCGATGAGGTCGGTGGTGGCGAACAGGCCACGCCTGGCCATCACCTGACGCAAATGCCATTCGTAGTCAAGCTTTCGAGCCATGATGTCTCCTTTATGGTTTCCCGTCTGGGGCATCAAGGCCCGGTCCCAACGCCTTCCGCAGAGCAGTATTCATGAAGTCGCCACTGACATGGGTATAAATCGCCGTCGAGGTATCGCTTCGATGCCCCACCTGTTCCTGCAAGAAACGGCGATCGATCCCATCCTCAGTCAAATGCGTGACATAGGAGTGGCGAAGCGAGTGCGGGGACAACGCCTTCGGAAGCTTCAACGCGTCCCGGTAAGTCGCAAACCGGGCGTTGATCTCCGACGGTTTGATCCGTCCACCACGCTCGGTCACCCACAACCCCCGATGGTCCACCACCCCAAAACGAGGTCGAATGTTCTCCACATAGTCAGCGACGGCATCGACAGCCCACCCCATCACCGAGGACACATTGCGTCGCCTGGGCGGCTGCCCGCGCACGGCCTTCCCATAACGGACCTGCAACATCCCGTACCGGCCAAACTCCGGCGCCGCCGGATTACGACCCCAGTCCGCCAAGTCGAGTTTCGCCGTCTCGGTCCGCCGCAAACCCCAACCGTAGATGACCTTGAACAAGGTCGCGTCCCGATAAGCTGCCCACCCACCCTTGCGTTTCGACTCCGCAGCACGACCAACCTGGTCATCCGCATAATCCAAGAACCGTTGCACCTCCTCACGAGTGAACGGCCTGGCCTCCGGACTGCCCTCATAATCGTTCAGATGGGCGATCGTGTTCCACTCATGACAGATCGGCACCGGGAACGTCCCAAAAGCCTCCTCGCACGCCACCACCCACCCGTAACGGCCATCGGTCAAATACTCGCTGAACAACCGAAGATCAGTCTGATAGCCACGAATCGTCGCCGGAGACAGCCGCGTCTGCGACGTCAGCGACAAAGTCCATTCATCGACATGGGCCGGACCCCACCGCCACGGGAACTCGTTAGTGAACGCCACGAACCGGCGCATCAGCCGTTCGCGATAATCAATCGTGTTCTCCTGCAGCCCACGCGCACTCTGCTGCGCCCGCCACCCATGCAGCATCGCCTCGACCATCGCCTCCTCCGGGCGAAACTGAACCACACCGCCCACGAGCTCAGTACTCGCCGCCCCCGCTAAACCAATCCGCTGCAACACAACCCCCATCACCAACCAATGGGATAATCATGCATCAGAAGGGACACGATCCGCAACTCAAAAGTGTTTGCTCCTGATTATCCGGGGGCTCCCAAACGCGATCTAAGGTTGCAACTGCCGCAAAGCCTTCACCACATCACCCGTCTGATGCAATTCCCGAGACTTCAAATAGTCATTGGACCAGCCGATCAAAAGCTGGCCGGTGAAGACGGCTCCGATCACCAGCGCGCCGCGGCCCAACGGGAGGTCCGCGAGCGATACCAACCCGGCGCTGATTGCCGTGACGCCAAGCGATGGGATTGGATGGCATGACAGGACGAGTGCTCGGATCAGTTGGGATGAGGACATGACGCAAGGCTAGGCGACCATTGTGTTTGGCAATGCTGCCCTCTGCGAAGCGGACCAGGACCACCTGCATGAAGTTCGCCCGTTGCGAATAGAGCCCGTCTAGGGGTGTTGCTCAGTGGTCACCTATGCTCGCCTGAAAATCTTCCTGTAATACCACGACCCGAGACACCAGAGCGTAGTGCTGAGGATCGTGCCTGCCACTGGTGCAGGGGCCGGCCCAGGCAGGTCAGCGCTACTCGCCACGACTCGATCCGGGGTTCGGGTTTGCGAACTTGATCGGCCTTGTCGTGGTGATCTGGATGACCGTGCTGTTGGCTACGTCGTCCGATCGGGCGATAGAGTACCTGGGCCCTCGGGTTGGAGGTGGGTTCAGAACGGTGCCTACATCGTGTTCTACCTCTCAGTGCGTCAGCACCGATCGGCTCACCCCACGAGCGGCATACCAAACGCTGCGAGCACTGGCCCTGCGGCGATCCCGATGACGAGAATTACAAGCGCCCCCATGACGGCGGCCCGAGAAGCCCATGGGCGCCCAGGCGCAGGTGCACGTACCTCTGCCCCCACCCGCGTGAACATCGGTGCGAGCCAGCGGAGGTAGTAAAACAGGCTTGCGACGGTGTTGATCGCGGCGACGACTACGAGCCAGGCGAGGCCACCGTCCCACGCCGCGGTGAAGGTGGTGAGCTTCCCGACGAAAACTGCAGTCGGCGGGGTACCGACGAGTCCGAGGAGGCTCACAACGAGAGCTCCAGCGAGCCACGGGTGCGCGGCCGCGACACCACGGTAGTCCTCGATCGAACGGCGCGTGGGCAGGGCGGCAATGACCGCGAAGGCGGTGATGTTAGCCGCGGCGTAACCTGCGAGGTAAAGCAACAGGGAAGGCAGGGCAAGATCCGCCCGTCCTGCGACTGCCACCGGCAGCAGGAGATAGCCAACCTGGCTTACCGTTGACCAGCCTAAAAGTCGTTTCACATCGCTCTGCCAGAATGCAGCAAGGTTGCCCAGTGTCATGCTCGCGGTGGCGAGGATCGCGACCAGCAAAGGCCAGTTCACGCTGCTGGGAAGCAGTTCGAGGAAGCGATAGGCGGCGATGAGTGCGCCGAGTTTGGGAATCGACGTGAGGAACGCTGCAACCGCGGTTCCGGATGCCTGCGTCGCGTCAGGCACCCAGAAGTGACCAGGCACCCCGCCGGCCTTGAACATCAGGCCCGCCATCACCCCGACGATCCCGGCAAGGACGGCCGCGGGCGGGGCATTACCGAGCGTCACCTGCAGTTCGCTATACGAGGTGCTCCCTCCGATTCCGAACAGGATGGTCACCCCGAGCAACATTGCGATGCCCATAAGCGCCCCGATCAAGTAGGTCTTGAGGGCGGCCTCGGCCGCACCAGGCGACCTGCTCATTCCGACGAGGGCGTAGAGCGGGATGCTTGCAAGCAGATAACCCGCAGCGAGCACAAGAAGATCGTTGGCTCCCGCCATCGCGAGGGCGCCGAGGGCGGAGAGCATCATCAGCGAGTATGTTTCGCTTTCCCTGGCGGTTCCGCCGAGCTCCTCCACGCCGAGTAACAGCACCAGGATCGTGGCGAGCGGAATGATGATCCGCGCCGCCCCGGTCGCGACGTCCACCGCGAAGCCGCCCTCAAAGATCGTCATGGCGGGGGAGGCCATTCCGACTACTGCCGCCGCGGCGGCCAGCAGTAGCGCGATGATCGCGGCGGATCGCGTCACCCCCTGCCGGTCTCTGGGAAGGAACGACCCCGCGAGCAGCACGATCACCGCACCTGCGAGCACGAGGATCTCCGGCAGCAGCGCGAGGGCATTCTGTTGCATATTCACGGGGACCCTACCTGCTGACGAGGTCGATGACGACGGCTGACGCGGGCTCGATGACATCCAGCAGGAAACGCGGCACGATCCCGATGATCACGGCGAGGAGCAGTAACGGCGCGATCGCAAGGACCTCCCTCCTGTCGAGGTCGCGGAACCCACTGGATAGTCCCCTTGTCTGGCCCGTGAGCATCCGCTGCAGCGCCCGCAGGAATAGCGCGGCTGTGATGAGGATGCCCGGAAGGGCGAGGGCGGTCAACGGAACAGGTCCGATGCTGCCAGCGAAGATTTGGAATTCGGCGATGAAACCGCTGAAGCCGGGGAGCCCAAGGGAAGCGAACGCCGCGACCACGAAGAAAGCGGCGTAGCGAGGCGCCGGGGCCGCGAGTCCGCCGTAGGAGCCGATGTTGTAACTGCCCTTGCGGTCATAGAGCACGCCCGCGAGGAGGAACAGCGCACCGGTGATGAGACCGTGGCTCACCATCTGCACGACGGCGCCGGTGATCGCGACCTCCCTCGCCTGAGCTGCACTGTCGCTCACGACGCCCGCTGCGCCAATCGCGAGGATGACGTACCCCATGTGATTGACCGAGGTGTAGGCGATCATCCGTTTGAAGTCAGTTTGAGCGAGCGCAACGAGTGCTCCGTAGAGCACCGAGACGATGCCGATCACGACGATGAACCATGCCCAGTCTTGCCACGCATCAGGCAGCATGGGCATGGCGATGCGCACGAAACCGTAGGTGCCCATCTTGAGTAGGATGCTCGCCAGCACGACCGAGCCGATCGCCGGAGCATCCGTGTGGGCGGGCGGAAGCCAGGTGTGGAACGGAAACGTGGGCGTCTTGATGGCGAGGCCGATGAACACCGCTGCGAGCACGAGACCGCCGATGACCGGCTCGTCTCCGAAGGGAGGGGATGCCGCGAGCAGGGTCATGTCGAAGGTCTTCGCCGCCGAACCCAGGTAGAGGCCGATGAACCCGAGGAGCAGCACGAGCGAGCCGAGGAAGGTGTACAGGAAGAACTTCAGCGCCGACCGGGCCGCGTTGCCGTGCCCCCAACCAGCGATCACGAAGTACATGCCGACGATCGACAGGTCGAAGAAGACAAAAAAGAGGATGAGGTCCTGCGCCACGAAGACGCCGAGGCTTGAAGTCTGGAGGAAGAGGAAGAGGGCGGCCTGCGAACGGGGTCTGTCGGTGTCGCGTAGCGCGAAGATGGCGCAGACGACGAAGATGAGCGAGGTGAGCGCAACGAGCGGCAGCGACAATCCGTCGACGCCGAGGTGATAGGAGCTGCCGACGTTTGGTATCCACGGCACCTGCTCCTCGAAGGCCAGGTTCCCCGCGCCCGGGTCGCGGTAGACCAGCCACAGGCCGACCACCAGGGCGAGGTCGAGGATCGTGACGACAAGCCAGATCCAGCGGGCTGCGGCATCCGTGATGCGGGGCACGGCTGCCAGCACGATCGCGGCGAGCACGGGGAGGAAGACGACAACGCTGAGCATGGGTTACCTCACGAGAAAGATCAGGGCGAAGACGACAGCCAGGGAAATGGTGATCTGGACGTAGTACTGATGAATCATGCCCGTCTGCGGGCGCCTGGCTAACGTGCCGAGTGTTCGCAGCTGACGTGCGAGACCCTCGACGGCGCCATCGACGCCCCGTTCGTCAACTCGAGCCGCACGGGAACTCGTGACAATGCCAGCCCGTGCGGTCGCGTCGACTGCCGCATCGAGGTTGGTGTCGTCGAACCGCCCGAGCCGACGTGCGCTAGCGGAGGCGATGTGCGCCGTTCGATGCAGACCGCGGTCGAGGATGTCGTCGTCGAATCTCGCTAGCGCCTCGCTGAGCACGAGCGTCGGCCGCACGATGACGAGGTGTATGGCTTTCTCGAGACCGAGCCAGTTCACCGCCCAGGCTGGCTGCGGCAAACCGCGCCGGAGTCCGATCGCGACGGCAGCAAGCATCGTGAGCGCGAGCACTGCCGAACCGGTGAGTTCGATCACGCTTGGTGTCGCAGTGCCGGCCTCCCCCAGCATCGCTTTCAGCGGCTCACTCACCGGCGGCAGCGCCAGTGTGCCGAGTAGTGCCGCGCCGGTCGCGAGCGCCACGAGCGGAATGCGTTCCGACCGTCCGATGTGGCGCGTGCCGGGTTGTTCGTCGTCATATCCGGCTTCGGTCGCATCATCCGCTTTCCCCCAGACGATGAAGAGCGCCTTGCCGGAGTAGATCGCGGAGAGCGCCGCAGCGGTGAGACCGACGATGTAGAGCGCGGGGCTCGTTTCTAGGACAACGGCAAGGAGTTCGTCTTTGAGTGCCCAGAGCGACAGCGGCGCGATGCCCGCGAGCGACAGCGCGCCGACGGTGAACAGTATGCCGACGAGTGGCCACCGCCGAGCGGCGCCGCGGAGCGCCGAAAGCTGCTTGGTGCCCAGAGCGGCGAGCCACGCGCCTGCCACGAGGAAGAGCAGCGCTTTAGTGGAGGCGTGCGCGACGAGGTAGCCCGCGCCACCGGCGATTGAACCCACCCCGGCCGCCAGAACGACGAATCCCAGTTGGGCTGCAGTCGAGGCAGCGAGCAGCTGCTTGAGGTCGCGTTGGGCGACAGCGACCGCGCCGAGCAGTAGCGCGGTGAGCGCTCCGATCCACGCCACGGTAGTGCCTGCCCAGCTGGTCGCCTCAAGGAGCGGTGCCACGCGGAGGAGGAGGTATCCGCCCATCGCAACCATTGCGGCCGAGTGCAGCAGTGCGCTGACCGTGCTCGGCCCGTCCATCGCGCGTGACAGCCACGAGCTGAACGGTAGTTGCGCGGCCTTGCCGAGGGCGGCTGCGATGATGCCTGCGGCGATGACGTCTCGCCAGGGAGAAGACGCAGCGGGCAGATCGGCGAGCGTGAGACCTGCGCCGCCCACCAGCGCGGCGCCCGCGGCGAGGTAGAGGCCAAGATCGCCGGCCCTCGTCATCGTGAAGGCGACGAGTCCCGCCTGTACCCTCCGGTCATCCCGCCACTGGAAGCCGATAAGTGCCCAGGACATGGCCCCCATGATCTCCCACGCGAACAGTAGCGCCGGGAGCGTGGTCGCGGTCACGGTCACCGCGACCGCGGCGGCGAAGATCAGCATGAGCCCGTGGAAGCGTTGCGGCGACTCCGTTCCCTCGGCGGACGCAAAGATCAGCACGAGCAGGGTCACGATCGCGACGACAGGAAGCACCAAGGCGGAGAGACCGTCGACGCCGAGTCCGACCGGCGCGCCCGCGATGAAGGGGATCTCGAGCGCGGGGCGGGTGACGGCGACGACGATGGCGAGCGCGGCCGTGACGGTCGCGGTCGTGAGCGAGACCGGGATGGCGGCTGCCCGTGCACGTGGTCCGGCGAGGCAGAGCGAAACTCCCGATGCCGCGGGCAGCAGCACGACGAGGGCAAGCGCGAGCACGCTCATCCGGAAAGCTCCGTCGCCGAGTCGGTCATATCTGATCCGCGGGAACGATGCAGCAGGGTTGCCACAGCGAAGCCCATTGCCATCTCGACGGTCATCGCAGCGATGACGACGAGCAGTAGCACTTGGCCGTCCGGGACTGGCGCGAGGAACCACCAGAAGGCGCCAGCCGCGAGAATGACGCCGTTGAGCATCAACTCGAGTCCCATCATGACCATCACGACCACCTGTTGGGAAAGTGCACCGTACAGGCCAACGCAGAACAGCGCGGCGGCGACAAGAAGAACGGCTTCGAGGGTCATCGGCCGAGACCCCCTTGCATCGGATCGGCGGGCGTGCCACGTTTCAGGTCGTCGCCCCAGCGGTCGTATCGCCCACGCGGATTTGCGATCACGAGCCCAGCGATGATCGTAGCGAACAGGACGGGGCTGATGGTGAGCATCGCCAGCATCTTCGAGCCCATGATCGCCTCGCCGAGCGAGGCGGTGAGGTCGGCGGCGGGGGCACCAATACGTGCGGGCCACGGGATAAGTAGGGCTCCCGCAGCTAGCAGTACGAAAGTTCCTGCCGCCAAAACCGCCGACCAGCGTTTGTTGTGTGTCATATCCATAGGCATGAGGGCCGGATTCATCCCCATGTACATCACCATGTAAACGGCCATGATTGCCATCTCCATGACCATCATGAGAATAGTGATGATGCCGATGTACTCTAGGCCCACCATCACGAGCATGATCCCGACGGCGATGAACGAGACCGCCAGGGCGTAGGTTGCCCGCGCCATTGAGTTGACCACGAAGACGGCGACACCGGAGGCAACGGACACCACCGCGAGCGCCCAGAACAGGATGTCAATCAGCATCGTCAGCTCCCCTGTGTGATGGTCGCGACGATCGCAACAATTAGAACCTGCAGGAGTGCCGCCGGCAACACGATGATCCAGGCGACCTCGGCAAACCGGTCAGGGCGGATCGTCGGCACTCGGTGACGGATCGCGATGAAGGCAGCGAGCACGACCGCGGTCTTGACGATCGTCCACAGCCAGGCGGGCAGCAGCGGACCCGCTCCACCACCGAGGAAGAGCGGAACGGCGAACGCGGCACCTGCGGTAAGCACCGCGTAGCGGCCGGTGAGGATGAGCAGCCGGTCGATGCCGGAAACGTCGGTGAGTAGACCGCCGCCGATGTCCCGCCCCACTGCGGCGCCGAACGGTCCCCAACTCGAGAACGCGACGACGCTGGCACAAAAGATGGCAAAGGCGATGGGCATCCAGATCACGAACCACAGACCCTGTTGAGCCACGACAACGTCGCCAACTCTCAGACTTTGCGCCGCAACTGCTGGCGTAATGAGTGCGAACATCAGCGGTAGCTCATAGGCGACCGCGAGCGAGAGGAAACGATAGCCCCCCACGAGCGCGTGCGCGCTATTGGCCCCCCAGCCGATAAGCCAGAACAGCGCCCAGATCATGACGTCCATCGTGTTGAACCACACGACACCGACGTCCAGGTCGGCAAGGGTCCATGGACCGAGCGGGATGACCAGGATCTTCAAAAGCGCGACGACCACGAGGCCGCCCGTCCCGACCCGCCAGAGGAGAACGTCCGCCGCGACAGTCACCTGCCGCCGCTGTCTCAGCAGCCGAGCCACCTGGGCGAGCGGCGCGCTCGCTCCAGAGAGGAACGGTCGACCAACGGATCGGGCCATGAGAGCACCGTTCAGCCCGGCTCCCGCAAGCGCAAAGAGCAGCAGGCCGAACGGAGCCAGAACTGCCCAGGCCGGGCTGACCTGCACGATTGCGTCAGCCATGAACGACTCCATCGTCAGCCTCGTCAGCCTCGTCAGCGTGACCGGCATCGTGCGGGGAAACCTCGTATGAAGCGACGGCTGCGGTGTCGAGACCGAGACCGGCGATGAG
>Ga0209414_1001524_pt1 | contig 10938 bp, 10 predicted proteins | sample LakVidmifraction_4_FD_181154 | JGI IMG/M metagenome (GOLD analysis project Ga0209414, IMG submission 181154) | Hypersaline microbial communities from Lake Vida, Antarctica - Brine Hole Two &gt;0.2 micron (SPAdes) (version 2) | ecosystem: Environmental > Aquatic > Non-marine Saline and Alkaline >... | reverse complement strand
TGTGCGATCGCGCCAAAGGATTGAAGCTAGACTCTGTGTGTACGATGGCGAGGATCAGCGCAGGTGGTACACCCCATTTCTTGGCGTTTTGCTGCACTACGGGCAAGATTTCTTCAATCTTCTCCTGGGTGTTGCGGCCAGTCATCTGTACCGTTGCTTTTACCTTGCCTCCGTCGCGGGTAATTTTCACGTTACGCAGGGCTTGTTGTTCGGTTCCGGCAAGCCCGGGCACAAGCTTTCGGTGAGGCACCTGGTTCTGGCTGCGAGAGTCGATGGCAACACGGGCATTGATCAGCACTGGGTCTTGGCTGGCCGTTTCAGCAACAGTGGCGTTACCCAGTTGGTTCAGTTGTTGCGCAACTACCTGCTGAATATCGGTGTCGGCCTGGTCCTGATTCAATTCCACAGTGATGGTATTTGCTTCATAATCCACCACGGTGCGCTGCTTCAAGTCGTCCGAGTACTGCACTAGCCGGGTTTTGCCGCTCAGTTCCGGGTCATCCCATTGGCTGGCGACTTTTTCGCGGTAGGCCTGTTCGGCTTCTTGCCAGCGTTTTACAAAAGTCTCGAATTCCTGTTGGCGTTGAGTTTGGAATATATCGAATTCTGTATCCTGCTGCTGCAAAAACGCTTCGAATTCTGCGCTATCATCGGCAACGGCGGTGCCGCTCAGGCTAAAAATAGCTAGACAAATCATCCACTTTTTCAGCATCTTCTATTTCCTTCTGTTCTTTAGCGTCGAGCTGTAACCGACGACAAGCGAGGGTGTCGCAGCGTTCAGTCAGGCGGATGATTTCCTCCCAGCGCTTCTGTTGCAGCCAGATTTCAGCAACGGCCTTTATTGAGGCAGGCATCGTCAGCTGTTCAGGCTTCAGGTTGGCGTCCAGGTAATTCAGCTGTTGTTCCATTGGTGCCAGGTGTGCGATCAAGGCCACGGCATCGGCAGTGGTGGCGGAATGCTCCAGAGCCAGTTTCAACAGCGGGCGAAGAGGCTCCAGCTCATTCTGGTCGGCATGGTACCAAGCCACACGAATGGCCAGACCCGCCAGGTTCTGTGGCCAATCTTTGACGGTCACGGTACCGGTGCAATGCAGCCATTTGTCCTTGATCCAAGAACGATAGTCTGTAATGTCGGCGACAATAAAGCCTGTATCTTCAGGCAGCGTCAGCTGCATTTTTTCTGCCAGGCGGTCACGAACTTCAAGCCTTGCCGGGCCGGTTAATACGCGTCGGCAAGCTTGGTGAAGCAACGAATCTGGGAAATCCCGCTGGGGGCGAACGGCGGCCTCCCCTTCGGAATAGTGGGTGTCAAACTGGTTCAGAGCGATGCCGGCCAGGGTAGGCTGGGACATACATCCCAGCCCCACCAAAGCGCAAGCTAGAGTGATGCGCTTCACAGTGAGTCGGAGTTAGAGACCTGGCCTGACGCACCACTAGGGTTCGCGGAGTTCTCATTGAGGCCGTTGTGAATACTGATATTACGGCCGGTGTCGCTGGGCTTAGCAGCTGCCTTACCCTGCATCTCCCGGCCGGCTTCGCGAGCGGTGGCTTCTAGAGTAGGGGCGTACACGGCAACGGTATACATCCAATATCCATCTTTGCTGCCGAAGCTACGCGTAGATACCCCCGGTGGCAGTTGGCCTTTGGTCACTGATCCATATACATCAGACATCTTCATTTGATTCAGGAAAGAGTTACGTTCTTGGTCCAATATTTTGACTTCAGCCGGGTCTTGCAGGCTGGGATCCACGTATTCGAACTGCTGGCTACCTTCTATTTGTTTTTCGTTAAAGCCGCCTTCCCAGTACACTTCTTCGCCCTGCATGGTGGCTAACAGAGCGGAGCGGGCGCGAGTTTGTGATTGGCGCTTAGCGGCATCTTTAAGTTTACGGGCGATCTGCTTATTACTGTTATTGCGAATAATCGCTGACCCGTAGCCCATCAGAACCACTTCACCGGAATCGGCGTGGGTTAATACCTTGGCGCCGACGGGTGGCAGCACGCCACGGTTGATGTCTGCAACAACTTCTTTAAAGATTGCGTTGGGGTCAGAGGTGACTGATACCGCGCCCCGGTTGCTGCGAATTTGAGCCCGTGTTTTTGGTGTTGAGATCAGGCTGACTCGAACTTCCTTATCGTCAGTATTGTCGTACACATCGAAGGTTACGTAGCCGGAAAGTGCGCCCTTGACCGTTTCGGCACAGTTTTCCCGCAGCGACGTCTGGGTGTTGCCGACGCTGTCTGAGCCGGTGTCGATGACATCAATAGTAGATTGGGCAGCGTTTTCACAAGTTTGTTGCAGGCCCGTTATGTTCTCGATCAGCTGCTTTTTGGCAATTAAGGCTGCCTGGGTGTAAGCGCCACGCTTCGAAAGCAGGGTTGCGTTCAGATTGTCGTAGGTCTGGTAGCTCGTGCTACCGGTGGACAAAATGCCGATGCCACTGCCAACCTGAATCAATTTGATTCCGTCGCTGTTGCTGTCCATCAGTTGCTGGTGTGCTACTGCAACACCCTGCTGATCGCTTTCTGCCAGCACCATGTCACCTTCGCTGGAGACACCCGCAGTGTCTACCGTGCCGCCGGGGCGGGCTGGTGCCATGTCAGTAAGGTCGAAATCCTGTGCGGCAACCGGCAGGGATAGAAGCAGTGCTAGTCCGAATACGGAACGTTTCATTCATCTTTCCTTAATTAAATGTAATTTCGTAGCCATTAGAAATATTGGCTTGGGGCAGAGGTTCGGCCGCAATAGGTCGAAGTGATTGACGAATGGCACTGACAAGGTCGCCAGTGGCACCGGCATAACGAAGGCTGGCTTGATGATAATTGCCGTTGGAACTGACGGCCACATCGCGGGCACCACCGAGCGTGGCCAGCAAGGCCTGAAGTTTGTCGGGCTCACGCAGCAAACCTTTTCGCAAACGAATTTCCCGTAGCAGGCCGCCTTGAGCCACCATGGACTGGAAGGCTTGTTGAAGCTCTGCTCGCAGGCTTTTTTGTTGCGCTGGCAAGGCTAAATGGACGTCAATCAAGTCGGTCTGAACGGTATCCGAAGCAGGCAAAGCCAGCAGGCTGGGATCGTTGCGCCAAAGCCCGTATTGCTGACCGGAAAGATCTTCGACGGTGACTGTTAAAGCCAGACGGCGGGTGTTGCCTCTGGCTTTTAGTTGGGCATTCGCCACAATGCGCAAACTGGCGCTTTGACTGACTTCCACGCCGTTTGTATTGAGCCAGGCTTTTAGTGGGCCGGCTACGGCTTGCGGACCTACTACGGCAACACGGGGCGAGCCAATGGCGGTGAGCACGTCGTTGGCCGCAGTAGCCAAAAGTTGCTTTTCCACCACGGCCTGAATGGTCACTTCTATGCCACCGTTCTCAAGGTCTCGGAAATTAAGCGTTTTCCATTCTTTTACCAGCCCTTCCGAGCGAGTGTAAAGCTGCTGGGAGATCATATCGTTTAGGGCGATAGAGCTGCTGCTACCAGACGCTCGCTCTTCCATGGTTGAAAATTGCGCCCGCTGTTGCGTTAGCCATACTCCGACAACCTGCGATACCGCCCGTTTTAGGGCGTCCAGTTCTGCTTGGTTGCGTGCTGTTAGGCTGCGGCTTTTGTCAGGCCAGCCTTCACCGGTCACCGTAACGGTAACTTCCGGTGTGCCAGACTCCCAACGTCCGCTGTCACCGTTACTTTGGTTGCCGGGCAAGGTGCCTCGAACTAAGGTAACGGTGACGCAGGTGTCATTGCCCTGAATTCTCGGGCTGGAAGTTGTCACCGGCATCCGTTGCAGTTGCAGGCCTTCCACAGACATGTCGCGGAGTTCCTGCAGCCAGGTGGAGGTTGCCGTGTCCAACTCTTCGTTGGCGGTGCTTTCGGTAAACAGCTTGGGAGAGCTCAGAAAACTGGCAAGTTCCTGTAAGGCATTGGCTGTGGCATCATCCACTGCCATGGTGCCCCGGCCATAGGCGCAACCATCTACAGACAGGTCGCCGCTGGTCATAAATGTGGGCAGGGCCATTGCATTGCTGCAGGCCAGCAACAATGCCGGTAACAGGACACGTTTTAGCCTCATGTACGGGACTCCAAAAAGCCAGCCGGTGTGCCTACCGAAACGGCAAAGATTTTGGCGCCGTTGCGCGGGCGGAAAATACCATCGGCCGCCTGATCTTCAACATCGTTTGCCACCCGGCTTTTTTTCCAGAGAATCATTTCGCCGGCGGCACTGTTGCGGGACGGGTTAACGTGAGCCACGCCAATCGGCTCGACAAAACCGGCCTCGTATTGAAAGATAATCATGGTTTCATTGGGTAGAACACCGGCGTTTTGGCCGCGGTCCAGGCTGATCTGGTTGCCCTTGATGCCTTGTACCTGAGCGGTGGCCGGCATTTCTGAGAGCATGCGAGTCAGCAGGATATCAACACCCCGTGATGTCATGTCATTGATAACAGCGTTGACATGGGCGGCATCGTGGTAGCGGAAACCCGTAGTGTAGCGGTTGTTCACCATGACGTACTTCAGTTCGCTGCGCTCGCGAACATCCTCGGACTTGACCCGAATTTTGCCCAGGTTTGGGTAGGACATCAGTTCCCGGGTGGACGGATTCAAAATCGCGGTGGTTATTTCCAGAGTGTAGTCCATCCAGCCGGTAATGCTGCCCTCGCTTTTGACGGTTCTAAGGGTGTTCAATTTAACAATGAAGTCAGGCTTGAGAGCCCTCTGCCCGTCATTGCGCTCAGCGGTAGCGAGAGCGCCCTGCTGTTCGAGAAAAATCTGTTGTTCCTCGGCGATAACATCGTCATCGCGGGTAACAATCCGGAAGCGGTTGATGCCAGCAAACTGACTTTCCAACATGAACAGTAACTGCGTGTCATCGTAAGCCCGCAGTGCATCCACGCCTTGGCCTTCGCCGCCGACATCTGTGCCGCCAAAAAACATTCGCACAATGGGCTTCTTCAGAGGGCAGCCGTCATTTTCGTTGGCCTGTTCAAAGCTGCATTTCTGCAAGCCTTGGGTGTCGAAGTAGGCCGGTACCTTGATGTCCGCATCCTCGAAATTATATGCACTGCGGGCAATTGTGACATTAGATGCACGGTTGCTGACTATGGTGTCAGAGGTCTGGCGGGCGGGGCCGCTTTGACAGGCAGTCAGCATAGTGACCGTAAGTCCAATAACGGTAACTTGGGCAAACTTTCTCATTACGGTATCCCTGTTAAAAAAGCCAGTTGGCTAGCGGTTGGTTAAGCTTGTCGGCCAGCGCCTGTTCGGCGGCCAACGCGGCAGAACTGCGGTCCGGGCCTGCGGCAAGGGCCACCACTTCGCGCTGGTAGTAGCTGGTGAAAGGAGAGTGCGGTTGCTTCAGGTTTATGGAAAGCACCTTCTTGATTTCTGTTCGTCCGTTGGCCAAACGGTGATACGTTTGTTGGTTGAGTTGCAGCCAAAGAGCCGTATTCGTGGATGTGGGCAGGCGCTGGCGGATCAGGTTTGATATAGAGTCCAAGGACTGCTTGGCGATAATTCGCACGCCGGCGGTCTGCCAGATCGACATGGCTTTTTTCTGATTACCGGCTAGGTGTGCCCGAGTATCGGGCTGCCCTGCTCCGAGCGCGGTCAATGCCCGATCCAAACGCAGGCCAAGGTCAAGTGACTCGAGGTGTTTTAACGCCCACAACAGCTGATCGGTTTGGCTGGATGTGTCTGGGAACCGCAGCACTGCCATCTTTGCTAACCGGTCTTCCAGTGCTCGAACAAGATCCGTTTTGGCAACGGCAATCTGTAGGTAAACATCGCTAGTGTCCGGGTCTCGCCATTGGCGGGCAATCTTCGTCTGGCTGATATCCAGGTTCAGTGACTTACCCTGAGCCTTTTGCTGAAACTGAGTGTTGGCAACGCCATTATGGCTTTCGATGATTGAACGGGTATTGGCTTGTAGAGTCTGGCTGACTTGCAGCAAGATGTTGCCTAAAGCAACTTGGCGAGCTTCGGCTACGGTGTTGCCGGAGCCCACTGACTGCAAGCTGGGGCCCGACTGTGGTGCCTCAAAAATCCAAGCAGGCTTCTGCGCCGCATGTGCCGGAAGAGCGAACATATAAAAAAGGGCGATGAAAACAATCATCGCCCTAGTGCAGATCAATTTCATGCCTTGTTTTCAAGCTCTTCCTGAAATTCGTTGATCTGCTCTATGGTTTCTTGCTCAAGAGAAATGATTTTGTTGGCATCGTAAGCAAGAGACAGTTGATCTTTGGCACGAAGAAGGGCGAGGCCCAAATCGTTATCAGCTGTCTTATCTGAGCCACCGAACAAGCTGCCGGCTGCTTTGACACCTGTGGCAATTCCCACTATTTGCGCGTTGTCCTTGAGGATAATGGTAGCTTTGAGGAGGTTCGCCGCGACTTCTAGCCCAAGACCTGCGTTTTGCTCGGAGATGTTAGCAACAGCATCTTCGTAGGCTTTGATTTTAGGGCCAATTTTGCCTTCCTCAGATGTTGCTCCTGCGTCAAATGCTATGAGTTCTGCCTCGAATTCTTCATACGTGGCGTTCTTGTTAGCTTCAATAAAACCTTGAACATCTACATAGTTGGCCGTTACGGTTCGATATTCCCCCATGACCGAATACTGCCGTTCAAGCAAAGAGGCACTCAAATTGAGAAATTCATCGACGCCTGGCTGAATTTCAACCCGGTTGAATCCAACCGTTTCGATCTCTTGGGACAGTTCTGCGATATGTTGCTCGCGGTCCATGGTGGCGGCCTGTTCACCATTAAAAGTAGCACAGCCAGAAATAGCTACAGTGGCGAAAGAAATTGCAATCCATTTATTCATTTTTTTTCCTATGAACTCTATAAATTTTATTTACCGGATCATAACAAAAAATTCACGTGGGAAATGTCAAAAAATGTAAATTTTGGCTACATTATTTTTAGAGTGCGTTGTTTCTTCTTCAGTGCCTCAAAACCAATAATCACGTCCATCAATTCGTTGGTGATCTCGGTCTGCCGTACCGAGCGCAAATCTCCCGTTACAACGTCAATACGCTCATCCACCGACTGCTCGGCCTGTTGCATCAGCGCCAGGCGCGCAGCGTTTTCAGTCACCATGGCTTCGGCCGAGGCGCGAAATACACTGGCAAAGATGTGGCTGCGAATCAGCGACGACAGCAGGGCGTCGGCGGCCACGGTGTAATCCGGCAGCGCCCGGGAGTTCCAGCGCTTGGTGCTTTGTAACAGTGCCGGTTCCAGTGGCAGCAAACGCCGGGTGACGGGTTCCGGGTGCCGTGTTCACCGCGCAGGGTGAACGCCAGGGTCACGCCGACGCCTAACAGGGACTGGCCGCGTCAATGCGGCTGACAATATCGCCGGCCAAGCAGCCAATGCCATCGGCGGAGGCGGGCGGTAGTAACGTGGCCTCTGGTTTCAAGTCCTGATATGAAAGGCGATTAACCGTTCTCTTTAGAAGAACATAAGGATCTTAAATAACTATTTTTGTTTACGATAAAAGATTCTGATACTAGAGCCATCTAACTACTATCCGATTCCAAGGCCCAATGAATGGTCGATGTTAAGATGATCGAGCCGTTGTTTTTGATTCTGGTACCGCTGCTCTACTTTATTGGACCGGTCACCAGCTCAATGAAAATACCCCTTAACAGCTCCCCTGGGAGCCTCCTTAAAAGCCCCTTGATTTGCAATCTTGCCTTTGTCGCAGCCTTGGCAGGTGCCATGAGCGGCTGGCTTTTGCCGGGGTCCGCGAGCTGGCTGAATCTGGCGCCGCTGGCCCGGTTCTCCATGAGGTAGCTTGCGGGTGATCCGGGGCAGAGGCGTTTTATAGTCTGGTTACAGATCATACTGGGAGCAGTTTCTCTGATCGTTACAACCAATCACCTGCTGGTTTTTCTCGCCAGTTGGATTGTGATCAGCATCAGTCTTCACCAGCTGCTGATGTTCTTCCCGGACAGGCCCAGGGCCGCCTTGGCGGCTCATAAAAAGTTCATTTTTGCGAGACTCGCGGAGCTTTGCCTCGTGCTCGGGTTTGCGTTGCTGTATTTCCAGTACAACACCCTCTTTATCGACCAGATTCTTGCCGCTGCAGCAGGGGCCGATGCTATTCCGGCTGCGGCGCAGTTTGCAGCGGTTCAGATGGCCGTTGCGGCGCTGCTCAAGTGCGCTCAGTTGCCGTTTCATGGCTGGCGGACCAGGTGGAGCAACACCTGAATACGGACTGGCTGCGCGACTTGCTGGGGCTGAAAGCAGCGGCGACTACGCCTGGGCCGACGGGGCAGCCATGAGTGATCCCAATCGGCCTTTCACGGACGAAGAACGCGCTGGCCTGTATCGCGCTATTTTTGAGCGCCGCGACGTCCGTTCCCAGTTTTTGCCAGACCCCATCCCCCGGCCGGTACTGGCCCGGCTGTTGAAAGCTGCGCACCATGCGCCGTCGGTGGGGTTTATGCAGCCCTGGGATTTTATTCTGATCGACAGCCTGGACGTGCGCCAGAAGGTGTTGGCCAGCTACCACGAAGAAAACGCCAAAGCCGCGGACAATTATAGTGGAGAGCGACAGGACACCTATCGCAGCCTGAAGTTGCAGGGCATTGTCGAAAGCCCTTTAAACCTCTGCATTACCTGCGATCGCAGCCGTGGCGGCACCCATGTACTGGGGCGCAGTTCCATTGTAGAGATGGATTTGTTTAGCACGTGCCTGGCGGTACAGAACTTATGGCTGGCGGCGCGGGCAGAAGGCATCGGTGTAGGCTGGGTGAGCATTGTTGATCAAACCACACTTGCAGGCATTCTGAACCTGCCGGATAACGTGTATCCGCTGGCTTATTTGTGCCTTGGCTACGTCAGCGAGTTTCTGGATCAGCCCGAGCTTCAGGCAAAAGGCTGGCGTTCGCGCCTGCCCCTGACCGAACTGATGCACAGCAATCGCTGGGGGCAGCCGCTGGACGATGAAACGCTCTTGAATGCGTTGAAATCTTAAAGCCCGGTTTCGCTTAACGCTCACCGTTGCAGCTCAGCACTGCTGCTTACCGTTGCCGAACTATTCCGTACTATTCTGTACTATTGCAAAGCGCCGTGCGCGCTGGCAGCCAAAGGCTGACACAGAGCCCGGACTGGCCATCGGGTCGTGCGTTCAGGATGAGTTGTCCGCCGTGGAGTTCCGCAATTCGCCGCGCAATGGCCAATCCCAACCCCGCGCCGCCACCAATCCTTTGGTCAAGCCGCACGAAACGGCTAAGCGCCCGTTCCCGGTCCGCAGTCGCAATGCCAGGGCCCTGATCGCAAACGGTGATGTGATAGCCGTCTGCGGAGGGTACCAGACGGGTTTCCAGCACCGTGTGCTGCGGGCTGTATTGAATCGCGTTGGCCAGCAGGGATCGCATCAACGTGTTGATCAGGGCGTCATGGCAACACACCAGGGCTTCGCCCGCATCGTCCTGTAATACAGGTTCAATATTCTTTTTTAGCGCCAGCGGTGCCACATCGGCAATACTCTGCTCGAGTATCTCAGACAGATTATGGTACTGCGGTGAAAAATCGGCCCCCGAGTCGACCCGGTTCAGTAACAGCATCTGCTCTACTAAATGAGTCATTCGGTCAACAGACTGGATCAGGGTGTTGAATTGCTGCGGATTGCTGTCACAGGCTTTTTCAAGATTCAGTCGCAAGGCTGCCAACGGTGTCCGCAGTTCATGGGCGGCATCGGCTGAAAAGCGTCTTTCCCGTTCCAGAGCCTGGTTTAGCCGCTTCAGCATACTGTTCACAGCTTGTACCAGCCCTGAAACTTCCTTCGGCGCCTGCCGGTCATCAAGGGGGTGAATCCGTTCCGGCGCCATATTGCGGATAGGGCGCTCCAGCCTTAGCAGGGGGCGAAGACCGATTCGAATGGCGGCGCTGGCAGCCAACAGCAGTAACGGCAACGCGAGGAGTAAGGGCAGAACGTTACCCAGGGCCAGTTCCTGGCTCAGCTCCTCACGAATTTCTTCGCGCTGGGCGGTGCGGATCCAAAAGCCCGTGGCCGCGTCTTTCAGTGTGAACACCCGCCAGCGATAGCCCTGGGATTCGGTCCACGAGTAGCCCGGGGCCAAAACCCCGGCGTCATCGGCGTTGAGCGTATCCAACAGGGGCACGCGGTCGGGCGTCCAGACTTCAAAGGCCAGTTTCTTCTCGTACTTGTGCCCTGCACCACCGGGCAGTATTTCGTCACCGTCTGCTTCCGGGTCAAGGTCTTCAGCAATAGACAGCGTCAGTGTTTCGCGCAGGGTTTGCGGTAGCTGCTCCATCGACCGGGTGTCTGCCAGGTGGCGAACCAGCCCCTGCACAATGCGCGTGCTTTGCGCCAGTTCGGCATCAAAAAGCTCCTCCAGCTCGTGATTGCTTTCAACGTAACTCCAGGCGGCGGCGATCAGAGCAATCAACAGTACCGTTGAGGTAACCAACAGCGTGAGGGTGCGAGTCAGAGACATTCCGGCACTCCGGAGGCTGCCTGGCTGTCCAGCAAATACCCGACGCCGCGGATCGTTCTGATGGTGGCCTTGCCTACCCGACGCCGCAGATGGTGAATGTGCACTTCCAAGGCATTGCTCTCTGCGCCCGGTTCCCAGCCATAGAGCTGCTCTTCCAAGCGCCTGCGGGTGGCAACCTGATCAGGGTGACGCATCATGTATTGAAGAATTTGAAACTCGCTGCGCGGCAGGGTTGCGGTGTCTTTGCCGCAGGTTAGCTGGGCCGAAGCCGGGTCCAGTGTTAGCTGGCCCACAATCAGTTCGTCCCGGTTTGTGGCTGATCTGCGGCGAGTAACGGCCCGAATTCGGGCCTTGAGCTCGGCCATGGCAAAGGGTTTGGTCAGGTAATCGTCTGCGCCTGCATCCAGGCCCTGCAGTTTTTCCTCAAGTTCAGCCCTGGCGGTCAGAATGATAATGGGCAGCTGATTGCCCTGTTGCCGGG
>Ga0209414_1001523_pt1 | contig 10940 bp, 11 predicted proteins | sample LakVidmifraction_4_FD_181154 | JGI IMG/M metagenome (GOLD analysis project Ga0209414, IMG submission 181154) | Hypersaline microbial communities from Lake Vida, Antarctica - Brine Hole Two &gt;0.2 micron (SPAdes) (version 2) | ecosystem: Environmental > Aquatic > Non-marine Saline and Alkaline >... | reverse complement strand
AATACGGACTCAACTGTGACGACAAGGGGTGCATAAAACTGACTGATATCTGGTTGCAAACTTACTCAGACCTTGTTGATTACATTGATCCATACAGACCTTAATTGCCCTATATAAACATATACACTGTGAGCTAGTTCAACCTAGCTCACAGCAACAGTATAAATATTGTTATACCTTTACAAAAGATAAACAGTAAGAAAAAACTGAATATTTTCTTGTACCCGTGGCTGTATAATAATCATCTATCGATTTGAGATTAAAGAAATGACTACCTTATTGCAGAATTTTCATGCTGGAATTTTGTTAGCCCTCTAACAAAACAACAGCATTAAAATACTGCAATATATTTTCTTAGCATTAGATTCGTGAAGATTCGTGTGATTCGTGGTAAACCTCTTCGCTTTCTTAATTCGTGGAAATTAGCGAAAATTCGATGACAAAACCTCTTCTATTCTCTTTCCTTGATTCGTGTAGATTAGCTTGATTCGTTCCCGCATGCGGGACTAGCAAAGCTAGGGGATTCTTTTCTTCTTTGTGCCCCTTTGTGTTCTATGTGGCCAACATTCTCTTTCTAAAATGATTCTGCAAACAATCTTTTTAATCTGCGAAATCTGCGGACAAAACTCTTCTCTGTCCTCTACCAACCTCATTACCATTTATCACATCACAATTCTCGGGTGAAGATATTACCAATCGCCACTTTCAACTCTTGCTTAATATCTTCAAACAGCTCACTCAATGCCAGAAGGTTTATATTGTGTATATGGTTTCATATTATTCATCAATCGTGTTAAAAAAAGAAATTAATTGTTGTTTAATGGTTTCGACATTGGGTAACAAACTTTTGTAAGCATCGGGCAGTGTACTTGCGGTGTGGTAAGTGGCCACGCCTATGGGTAAAGTCGCTGTTTTTAAAGAATACTCTACAACTGTCCTGTTTTTGCTTTTACAAATAATAATGCCAATAGCGGGGTTTTCGTGAGGGAGCTTTACAGTATCATTCAGTACCGATAAATAAAACTCAATTTTGCCCTTATGTTCTGGCATAAATTCGCCAATCTTCAAATCAATAGCTATCAAACATTGCAGGCTTCGATGAAAAAGCAATAAGTCAATCTTGTACTCTTTTTCCTCTACATATAATTTATACTGGTTACCTATAAATGTAAAATTATGTCCCAATTCCAATAAAAATTTCTGAATATTTTTTATGAGTGCTTGTTCCAGTTCATATTCAGTATGTTCGTTGGCAAGCTCTAAAAAATCGAAAGTATAATGGTCTTTTACAGCCAAATAAGCTTGGTTTTTTATTTTCTCAGGCAATACAGCATCAAAACTGGTTTGATTTAAAAGGTATTTTTGATAGGTATTATTTTCAACTTGATGAATAAGCACATCTTTTGTCCAACCAAATTTTTTGGTAGCCAAAATGTAAAACTGGCGTTGTTGACTGTCTTTGCATTTAGAAAGAATAACAATGTGTTTTGTCCAGCTAATTTCTCCAACCAATGGTTGGAGATTTGTATCAGACTGATATTCATTATAAAATTGCACCATATACCACAGATTAGTTGTAGAAAAACCAGTCATAGTTGGGAATTCATGACGTAGTTCATTAGATAAAGTAGGTACAATGGCTTTGCCCCATCCCAATGCTTGTTTTTCGGAAATGGCTTTGCCCAAATCCCAATATAGGTTAATTAAATGCACATTTACAGCCTTCAATGTATCATAGTGGGCTTGCCTTACTTTGTCTTTTATTTCGGCAATAAAAGAGATTTGAATTTTATCTAATTGCTTCATTACTCAATAATTTCCTTTAGCAAACCATCAGTTTCTTGTTCAAGTTTCAAAATATCTGCTGCAATATCCTTTAAAAGTGAAGTGCTTCATATTTATAGAAATATTTATTGAATGCAATTTCGTAACCCAATCTAATTTTTGTAAGTGCAGACACATAAACATCTGCGCAGATGTGGTCTGGTCTTCAAATCATCTAACATACAAACAATTGTTTATACTTTACTTTTAAGTTAATTATAGTATAAAGCGTTCTTATTAAAAATGCAACTTTATTTCGGTAATCAATAAAAAAGCCCATTGCGGAACGATTGCCACTTCGCAGCGCTTCCCGCAGGCCGGGACTAGCAACGCTAGGGAACCTTTCTTTTCCGTGCTTTTAGTGCCTTTCGCTGTTACCTCTTCCTTATAATAACCATCTACCGATTTGAGATTAAAGACATGACTAGCTTATTGCAGACCACGCTGCCATTTTGCATACTTAAAGCAAAATGACGGCGTAGACTGCAATAAAAAATTCGTGAAAATTAGCGAAAATTCGATGACAAAAACTCTTTTCCTGATTCGTGTAGATTCGTATGATTCGTGGTAAACATCTTCGGTTTTTTTGTTTCTTATTTCTTCTTTGTGTCCTTAGGCCATTCGCTATGCTCACTGCTTCACCCTATTGTTTATCTTTAATGGTTGAAGCCTCACTCCCGATGGTCGTGTGTGTTCTATGTGGCCAAATCTCTTTATTTATCTTTCTTCTCTGCGTTCTCCGCGCCTCCGTGTGAGAATTCTCTTTTTTTCTTTTACAATAATCTTCTACCGATTTGAGATTAAAGAAATGACAGCACTTATTGGATACTCGAGCGTGCGAGAGGGGCTTTAACCACTAAAGAGAAACCATAGGGTGAAGCTAGCTTTGCTAGTCCCGGTTTGCGGGAAGCGTAGTGAATGGCCTATTCCTCATTCTCATGAGAATAATATAAAGTTGTTGTTTATTTTAGTCCTGAGACACTGAGTCATTTAGTCACTGGGTCACTCTGTAGCCGTGTCGCCTCGGCACGGAATTGCACAACGAGTAGCATTCAACAAGAGTGCCACCATTGTTGCCCAGTTTTAACTGATTACTAATCAGTTATTGCAGCTCCAAACAAGCGACAGAGTATAGCCTTGGGTGTAAACCCACGGGAAAAGAGGTAAACCCACGGGAAGATAAAGAAGATTTTTTGGGGTAACGCAACGATCTTCGTTGCAGGTGTCTTTGAGATAGCACAACAATCTTCGTTGCAAGTATGAAACGCCAACAACCTAGACGCGTAGCGAAGCTTAAGAGAGGCTTTAGCATGTCTAAAGCAACACAGTGGTCTACGTTGTGCTACCTTAAAACCTGCAAATCAGTATTGTCTTGCAAGGGTGGAATCAACCTTGTCCTCGCTAACACATCTGCACGACATCTCAAGCTTTCATTGCTCTAAATCATGGGCTGTATCAACATCAGCGGTTACCATTTTCAATTTTATCATCTGTGTTGTTTAGTAAGTATATCGCATTGATGGTTAAATTTCTCGGCCTTTTTGTTTGCTTTTGAAGGTTTGTTGAGTATATACTGTGAGTGTTGTTAATTACTAGTATTCTTAATATAACTAAAGTTTTACGAACATCCCTATAATAATTGAAAGTATTTTTATCAGCAGACATTCGATCTTATAAACTTACCTAATAATTCTTCTTCTAATCGGTAATAATTCAACATCTGATTCTTCATAATAACAATAAAAGCCAGGCTATCAGCCTGGCTTTTTTTTGCTCAAATCACTTCTATTATTAATTGCCCAATTGACAACTTCGCTGCTCCAACTTCTCTTGCCGGCACGCAGTGCTATCCGTTGATCGGGTGTCCTTTCGGCTAGATAGCCCTTTCTGACCAGATAAGAAGACGGAGATACGAGTATTAAAAGGTAAGTCACAATTGACGCTTCGCTGCTGTCGTTCCTCCACCCTCTCTCCCGTTGGTCGGGTGTCCTTTCGGCTAGATAGCCCTTTCGGACAGATTTTAAAGGCATATGGATTAGAGAGATCTATGGTAGGTCACAATTGCCTTTCGGCTAGATAGCCCTTTCGGACTACATGGGAAATTGATGCAGTTTTAAGTAAATTAGATAGTCACAATTGCCTTTCGGCTAGATAGCCCTTTCGGACACAGCTGCTAATAATTCAGTAAGTATGTCATAGCCATGTCACAATTGCCTTTCGGCTAGATAGCCCTTTCGGACGGTCAAACAGAAAGGATACATTATGTATGATGATGTATATGTCACAATTGCCTTTCGGCTAGATAGCCCTTTCGGACTTTGAAATCTGTAATCCAAACATCTCTCTCATCCTTGGAGTCACAATTGCCTTTCGGCTAGATAGCCCTTTCGGACTAGAGATGAACACAATCAATTTGACACCTCATATAATAGTCACAATCGCCTTTCGGCTAATGAGTCCTTTCGGACAGCAATAATGGCTCTGTAAGATTGTACATCATTCTTATGTCACAATCGCCTTTCGGCTAATGAGTCCTTTCGGACTAATGGTTATGTAGATATTTACACAGAAAATAATAAGGTCACAATCGCCTTTCGGCTAATGAGTCCTTTCGGACCAATTCAGAAGTCACTAACTCACTGGCATTCTTTCGGAGTCACAATCGCCTTTCGGCTAATGAGTCCTTTCGGACGGATAGTTCATATCATGGATATTATAAAAAGTTTGCTAGTCACAATCGCCTTTCGGCTAATGAGTCCTTTCGGACTTCAATGTAGTGACTATTATTGTAGCACCGATAATCCTGTCACAATCGCCTTTCGGCTAATGAGTCCTTTCGGACATACAATGAAGTGATGAGAGTGTTAAAGGATAACCATGGTCACAATCGCCTTTCGGCTAATGAGTCCTTTCGGACTTAATGAAAGAAGGCATGGTCCGAGCTGTGGGATCTACGTCACAATCGCCTTTCGGCTAATGAGTCCTTTCGGACATAGATCTAAGTTGCAAGCAACCGCCCAGGAACAGCAGTCACAATCGCCTTTCGGCTAATGAGTCCTTTCGGACGAACAAAAAGAAAAGGAAGTTAGCTTAAATAACTTAGTCACAATCGCCTTTCGGCTAATGAGTCCTTTCGGACATCATATTCTCTACGTTCTTTGTGTATACCATTAACTGTCACAATCGCCTTTCGGCTAATGAGTCCTTTCGGACCAGTTAATAAAAAAGATATGCATTTCCAAACACAATGTCACAATCGCCTTTCGGCTAATGAGTCCTTTCGGACTTTTGTCTTTTGGACTAGGAAGTGCAGTTCCATCAGGTCACAATCGCCTTTCGGCTAATGAGTCCTTTCGGACTCAATAATACGGTTGTTGAGTACTGTCAGGGGCATCAAAAGTCACAATCGCCTTTCGGCTAATGAGTCCTTTCGGACTAGGTATAAGAGTACATGATCATTTAATTATGGGCAGTCACAATCGCCTTTCGGCTAATGAGTCCTTTCGGACGTAATTGAAACATATTCGTTTACCATTCAGGTAAGGTCACAATCGCCTTTCGGCTAATGAGTCCTTTCGGACAATTAAAGAGTTATTTGTGCAAATTGGGAATTTGGAGTCACAATCGCCTTTCGGCTAATGAGTCCTTTCGGACACGAGGACTGTCCGAAGCTATCAGCTTCGCATTTAACAGGTCACAATCGCCTTTCGGCTAATGAGTCCTTTCGGACGATGCTATTATTTATTATCCTGATAGAAGTGATTGGGGGTCACAATCGCCTTTCGGCTAATGAGTCCTTTCGGACGCGATCCAGGCTGCCGCTGTAATAGCTGGATCTATGTCACAATCGCCTTTCGGCTAATGAGTCCTTTCGGACATTGAAATCTTCCCAGCAGTTCGAGAACTGGGACTGGAGTCACAATCGCCTTTCGGCTAATGAGTCCTTTCGGACTAATTGCATCTTTGGTTGTAATTGATCTGATGGCTGAGTCACAATCGCCTTTCGGCTAATGAGTCCTTTCGGACATGGTTTGAGAGTGGGGATGTTGTATATGTGAGAGATTGTCACAATCGCCTTTCGGCTAATGAGTCCTTTCGGACATGAGTGTTTAGAAGACATAAAAGCAGCTATAGATGGTCACAATCGCCTTTCGGCTAATGAGTCCTTTCGGACAAGACTATACTTCCTTGATTGAGAAGGAAATGATAATGTCACAATCGCCTTTCGGCTAATGAGTCCTTTCGGACAGTTAATGGGTAAGATCAGCTTATCGGTCCATCATCACAGTCACAATCGCCTTTCGGCTAATGAGTCCTTTCGGACTAACTAATGAAAAACTGGATTAAAGCAACAATAGCAGGAGTCACAATCGCCTTTCGGCTAATGAGTCCTTTCGGACACGCGACTGAAAATGATAACCACCTTTGCGGTGGTAAGAGTCACAATCGCCTTTCGGCTAATGAGTCCTTTCGGACAGAGAAAATCACAGTAGAAATTTTAGGCAGAGTACTAAGTCACAATCGCCTTTCGGCTAATGAGTCCTTTCGGACTATAACCCAAAAAGGAAAAGGAAAAGTTATCATGAAAAGTCACAATCGCCTTTCGGCTAATGAGTCCTTTCGGACGCAAAGGCGGCAGCTAAGGCTCAGGCAGAAAAATTAGTGTCACAATCGCCTTTCGGCTAATGAGTCCTTTCGGACATAGTTATCCACATATTGAAAGTAATGCTTAATAAGAGTCACAATCGCCTTTCGGCTAATGAGTCCTTTCGGACAGCATTGGCTAAGGCAGAAGAATTAGTCGAGACTCTGTCACAATCGCCTTTCGGCTAATGAGTCCTTTCGGACGTTTATTTCATATTAATGGTAGTGTGGATTGTGGTCGGTCACAATCGCCTTTCGGCTAATGAGTCCTTTCGGACTGTAGGTAGTTTACACGCTGATATAGTTGGCTGTCAAGGGGTATTTCGGAGGCAGAGCAAAAAAAGTGCATTTTTCGCAAATTTGAGAGAAGAAAAATTGTCTCCGAACAGCAGTTAAACACTTCATTGGTAGTTGTTTAAGTGCGTTCGGAGGCAGAAGGGGGTTTTTGGCGTTTTTGCTCTGCCTCCGAAACTAGGGATTTGGGCATATAAAAAAGTCTCTTTTATATTCCTTAATCATTCGCCCTAAATGCTTTAGACATCTTGAAAAAAACAGAAGGTTCACTATTTTGTTATAATTCAGGCAATTCAAGAGATCGTGAGAATTGAAAGATATAAGTGCAGGCTCGACCTGCTACCTTATATGAAAAGAAAGATGAGGATGGGGAAATCCTCGCTCCCAGGCAAAAAGATAACGGTTAAACTAGAATTTTAAAGAATATGCTTCCAAGCTCAGATTGGGTAAAAAATAAAACAAAATCGGAATGGTAGCTGACGTCGGGGGACGTCTGAATTTTAGAAGGAAGAGCATTATTTTGGTAAAGTACTGGCAGTTCAAGAGAACAGCGAAAATTGAGAGCAAAGTGGTTTAAAAAATATATAGATATTAATTAAAAAGTTCCGACAAGAATTGTATGAGAAATATTTTCCGTTCACAGAACGGACGCTACATTACTCGCGACTAACATTTGATTGGAGAAAAGCTGACGTCGAAGGACGTCTAAGAGAAAGTAAATGCTACATTATTTTGTTAAAATAGTGGCAGTTTAAGAGAAATGGTGAACAGATGGACAATTGTAAATCAATGTATGGCAGGAAACTTAATGGATGCACAAAATTCTTTTAAGATGCTGATGAGGACATCAGCGCTCCCTGCTGCAATCTAATAGTGTGCAACATTTTCCAGCACTGACGTCGGAGGACGTCTAAGAGAAAGTAAAAGATCGATTAGTTTGATAAAATAGGGGCAGTTTAAAAAACAGTGCAAAGTTAGGTCAAAGTTATTTAAAAGAATTTAGAAAAAAAGAAAGAGACAATTATGAAAGAGTACACACAAACAGAAGATAAATCATCACTAATTTTGGATGCAGTACAGAAGTTTGCAATTTCACCTGAAGACGTTCAAGCTATAGTTAGTAAACACCAAGCAAAATACAAAGAAAAGAATCCAACTGCAACACACACTGAGATGCAAGATACTGTTGCTAGAAGTATAACAAAAAGATACTCAACGTTATGCGGAACAGTTGGTGCAGTAAGTTCGCTACCAGGAATAATACCAGGCTTCGGAACCGTCGCAGCTGCTGTTGGTGGAACATCATCAGACATAATCATATGTATGAAGCTAGAAGTCGATATGTGTATGTGTCTAGCTCAAAATTATGACTGGGATATTACAATAGAAGATGCTCAATATTTATCTTTACTCATCGCCGGTGGAGCAACTTTAGAAAAACTAGGGGTTAAACCTGGTGCAAAAATTGCATCTAAAGCGGGAGTAAAATTACTTCGTAAATACCTAAAAGGTGGAGCTCTTAAGGTTGTTAAAGAGTTATTCAAAAAGATAGGCATTAAATTTACACGTACAGCATTGGAAAAAACGATACCATTTGGCATCGGTGTTGTTTTTAGTGCAACAGCAAACTATTACATAACAAAATATGTAGGCCACTCTGCAAGGAAATGGTTTATCAACGATCGTGATGATAAATAATAATTCCGTATTAAGATATGAAAATAGGAGAGATACAATCTGTGACAAATATACAAAAACAGAAAAGATTAGGAGTAGATCTGACGTCGAGAGACGTCTGAATTTTAGGAATAAGTACATTGTTCTGTTATAGTACCGGCAGTTCAAAAGAACAGTAAAAATTTAGAACAAAGTTATTGAAAAGAATACATAGTAATTGTTTAAAAAACAGGAGAAATACAATGAGTAACAAAAATACCAAAATCCACACAATTATCCATGGGGCTGCAACGGCAGCAGCGGCAGCAGCTTCAGGAATGGCTCAACTACCTGGAGCTGATAATCTAGTCATTTCTCCTATTCAAATAGCAATGATTATGGCAATCGGACAGGTTCATGGACGACAGTTATCTAAAGCAGCAGCTTTAAGTACTCTTGCGGGGGCATCTGCCGGCATTACAGGTCGTACTTTATCACAAATATTAGTTGGTTGGATACCATTGTACGGAAATATCATCAACGCTTCAACTGCATTTGCGATAACAGAAGCAATAGGTTGGGGAGCAGATACCATATTAGAAGAAGAATAAAACAAGAAATAACGTTAATTCTTAACAAGGACACTATATGTCCGCATTTGTTTGGCATAACTTAGACAAACAATCAGAACTAATTAATTAACAGATAGATGAAAGGAAAACAAAATGCCACTAACAAAATGTACTGAGTGTAATAGTCCGATTTTATCAACGGCAGCATTCTGCCCTCGGTGTGACGCTACAATCGCAGGTGTAGTAAATACAGAGCAGCCAGTTATCAATATACAGAACACTAGCAACTCATATAACGAGTCAGTAGTCTTCGGTGTGTTTTATGCTTTATCTGCACTAATATATTTGGTAGCTCTGATTTGGCTCATCTGTACCATCATCTCAATATCACATGGTAACGCCTCAAACGAAGCACTAGTTATGCCCGCAATTATAACCTTTATTAGTATAACATGTGGCAGTATAACGGGGTTACTAATCCGGGATCCTGCTAAAGAGCCGGTTGGACTTTTTGTCTTCTATATCTTATCCGGACAACTATTTTGGAGTGGACTGATTTGGCTCATTTGTACCATCATTTTAACATCACATGGTAACGTATCAAACGTGGCACTTGTTATGCCTGCAATTATAACATTTATTGGTAGCATATGTTGTTGCTTTAGTACCATATTCCAACTAATAAGAAGCTCATATAGGTAAAATCTTTAATAAGATGAATCAACACAAACTTTTAAACGTCACGCTTCGTTTGTTTGAAAAATGATTATTCACGGAATTTTAAAAAAATTGTGCAAAACCACAAATATATCGTATAAAAAAGAGTTGTTGCAAATACTATAATAATTAGCTATATTACATCTAATTACTTATGGTTATTTCAATGAATTCACTATTCAAAGGTGAAACACTTCACTTTTGAAATTATTAACAAAATATTGAAAAACAAAGGAGTTTATCGCGATGATAGATATAATATTAGGGGCAATTGGAGACATAGCCAAGCATATATATAGATTCAACAATCTTATTAGCCGTAACAAGGAGCTTTCTAAAAGTAAAAAGAAAGTCGACGAATTAAAAACCCTTGTAGACGAAGGAAAGGCTACCCAAGAGGAATATGATGCGGCCAAAACTCATTACGGAGAACTCAAGATACAAACAATGTTTGCAAACATGACGGATGCAGTACAGAACATCAATAGTATGTCTCAATCGGCAAAAATAATAAAAATGCAAAATGAGGAAATACAAGCTACTAAAATTGAAAGGAAACCAGACTCGGAATACATACATAAAAATTATGGTCTAGGTAGTGATAATACATAATCATAAAAAACGAAAGTGATGATGAAATGACAAAAGAAACATGTTCAAAATGCCGAGGTGACGGATCCATCCTAGTTGAGTGCGAAGAGTGCCGGGGTCACGGCGTGATTCCACGTCCCTGTCCAAGATGCGGTGGCTCTCCTGCTCACTCGTCAGACGATGAGGGATGTACTGAATGTGGTGGTGACGGTTTCGTAGAAGAGGACTGTAGCAAGTGCAAGGGAGAATGTGAGTACTACGAAGACTGTGGCGAATGCGACGGTACCGGATATATCGAATCCGATGATTGAAAGGAAGCATTGCTTCCACATGGATAGATTATAAGTAACAAACGGTTAGCACGACAAAGCCGAAAGAAAAATCAATATCTAAGCAATTGACAGAAAATTATACAGAAGAGTTATTGCAAATGCTATAATAATTAGTTATTTCAAATCTAATGACTGAGTGTTATTTTGGCAAATTCATCAACCAAAGGTGAAGAACTTTACCTTTGAAATTATAGGAGATTTATATTATGTCATTTTTACTTGTGTCTGGAAAGTCGTATCTCTGCGAGATTTGTAACTGTACAATTCAAGTTGAATATGAGGGAGGTCCTGCACTAACTCAAATCGGGGA
>Ga0209414_1001522_pt1 | contig 10941 bp, 11 predicted proteins | sample LakVidmifraction_4_FD_181154 | JGI IMG/M metagenome (GOLD analysis project Ga0209414, IMG submission 181154) | Hypersaline microbial communities from Lake Vida, Antarctica - Brine Hole Two &gt;0.2 micron (SPAdes) (version 2) | ecosystem: Environmental > Aquatic > Non-marine Saline and Alkaline >... | reverse complement strand
TCCTCTAAAATGGTTGTGTTACGTGTTGAAAAATATTAATGACACCAAAATTGACGCACTACATAAATTACTGCCTCAATATATTAATCCCGAAGTACTAAATTAACGTACTTGCTGGGGTGGATACGGCGTAACGACCTAATGAACACTAGAGTTATGGCGGAAACTAAAGACGAGATCACAAGACTCAAAGTATTGCAGAAAGAGATTGAGCAGCTTAAAAAACTGCTTCTTAAGAAAGATCTCGATGAACTGGTAAACGATTCCCATCTTGAAGTAGCTGCCCAAAAACTAGGTTACAAGAATGTTCTGGAACTTAAAAAAAAACTAAACATCAAGCTTTGATGTTAGCGCTATCTAAAGACATAGGACTCAGTTCTATTTCTAACATCTGTGATTGTTTTGGTCTAAAACGCGATGCTTTTTATAAGTACTGCAAGAGAGACAGACAAAGACATCTATTTAAAAAACAGATCATCGAAATTGTTAAGGAAAGACGTAAGTCCCTGCACAGGGAAGGTGTGCGTAAGCTTATGAAACCTTTAAATAAAGATTTTGACAAAGCCAATTTAAAAGTTGGTAGGGATACTTTGTTCGACATTCTAAGAGAACATAAAATGCTCACACTTAGAAAGAAATACAGTGCCAGAACATCAAACTCATACCATCGCTTTTATAAGTACAGTAATATCATAAAAGACCTAGAAGTGACAAGGCCGAATCAGGTTTGGGCATCGGATATTACCTATATCAGAACCGTAAAAGGGTTTTGTTACTTGGCGCTCATTACAGAAATGTATTCCAGGAAAATAGTTGGCTATGACATTAGTGATAGTCTGGAACTTAAAGGATGCGTGAGAGCGCTTAATAAGGCTTTATATCAAGCGAATAATATGGATGGACTAATACACCATTCAGACAGAGGTATACAGTATTGCAGCAATGTATATACACAGATACTCAAAAGGAAAAAGATTGGCATCAGTATGACCGAAGAAAATCACTGCTATGAAAATGCGATGGCAGAGCGTGTAAATGGTATCTTGAAAGACGAATTTTATCTTGACCAGACCTTTACCAACGTAGTCCACGCAAAAAGAGCTTTACAAAATGTAATTAAATTATATAATGAAATAAGATTACATTTATCTTTAGACTATAAAACACCTAATTACATGCACCAAAATGCCGCATAATTTTAATCAATAACCTGTAGCCGTATTTTAGGACAAGACATTATAATAAAATTACTCTTATGAAAAAAATATACATTCTAAATATTCTTTTTTTAATCCTTGGCTTCCATTCGAATGCTCAAATATTTGAAGTTAGCTTCACTTCACGTTTAATTAAAGAAGATTTTTCAGGAAATGTTCTTCTCTACCTTTCAAAGGAAAATAAATCACCAAAAGACATTTTTGTTGGACTTGAATTGACTCCAGTTTACAGAGTTGTTGTAAAGAATTTAAAAGCCAATGAAATTGCAATTTTTAAAGATGATGCTGTATCATATCCAGTTGAATTATCAAATATTGAAAGAGGGGAATATTATGTACAGGCTGTATTCGATTTGAATCTTGGAGGTGCTAATATTGGTGCAAGTTCTGGCAACCTTTATTCTGCCCCAATCAAAGTTAATTTGACAAAGGATTTTGACGAGGTTTTTAAGATTGAAGCCAATAAGGTTATTGAACCGATAAAATTTAATGAAACAGAATATTTAAAAGAGCTAAGTGTAAAATCAAAGCTGTTAAGCGAGTTCCATAAAAAAGATGTTTTTGTAAATGCTGCGGTAAGCTTACCGAAAGAATACCATGACCAACCCGATAAAAATTATCCGGTCATCTTTTCCGTCTTTGGTTTTGGTGCCAATTATAAATTACATTCTGGTTATGATAAATTTTTAGAGCAATTAGGAGAGCAACCTACCATTGTGGTTTATTTAGATGGTAACTGTCCAGAGGGACATTCTACCTATGCAAACAGTGATGTTAATGGTCCTTGGGGAGATGCACTTGTAAAGGAATTTATCCCCGCATTGAATGAAAAATATAGAACCAATAGTGCCTTTTTATTGCATGGCCATAGCAGCGGGGGTTGGACCAGCCTATGGCTACAAATAAATTATCCAAAAACTTTTGCAGGAGCTTGGGCAAGTGCACCTGACCAAGTAGATTTTAGAAACTACCAAAACAAAAATATTTATGAAACAAATAATATGTTTTATGACCAAGAAGGGAATTTATTGGCTGATGTTACCATAGCTGGTAGATTTCCTGTTATAAGTGCAAAAGACTTTTATAAAACTGAAAATGTAATTTACAGGGGCTCTCAGTTACATTCTTTTGATGCTGTTTTTGGTGGATATGATAAAGATAAAAATAGAATTAGATTGGTAAATATACCAAGTGGCGAAATAAATAAGAAAGCCCTTCCTCTCTGGAAAAGATACGACCTCTCCATTTTACTAAGAAAAAACTGGAGTGATTTGAAGGAGAACCTTGATGGTAAAATTAGAATTTCAGTTGGCACGAGTGATAATTTTCATTTACACCATGCTGTGAAATTATTAGATGAAGAAATGAATAAATTAAATGCTAATATTGAATTTGAATATTATCCAGGAGACCATTTTACCGTATTTACGGAAGAATATAAAAAAGATGGCGTGAAGTTTTTGGCACAGTGCTATGAAAACTGGTTGAATAAAAACAAATAACGCATGCCAATAATGGCTATAAGTAATTGCTTATTCTCGCACACTTCTGAAAATTCCTGCAGTCCCGATAGCTCTCGGGAGCAGCTTGGTGCGCACCTGCCGGCAGGCAGGCTTGCGAAGTTAAATGCTAACCCAAGAACTTCTCATAGCCGAGACGTTGTGTGTCATATAAAAAAAACAAGGATAACTTTTTGTAACTTTAATGAAACCATATATCATGGCTGGTGCTATTCAATGCAAAAACTGTGAGGAATCTTTCGACGCTTCCTTCAATTATTGTCCTTATTGCGGACAAGAAACTGCAGACAACCTCACTTTTGGTGTTCTGTTCAGGAACACAATTAGCAATTACTTTTCAATAGATGCGCGTTTTTTCAAAAGCTTTATTCCTCTAATGACAAAACCCGGGGTGTTAGCCAGGCGTTTTGTGGATGGTAAACGACTGTCGTATCTACATCCCGCACAATTCTACCTTTTCATTTCGGTAGTATTCTTTTTCATTTTCTCCTTTACTATACGAAAGGCGGATAGCGAGGTATCAAAAGCACTAAAGAAAGGTTTTGACAAAGAGGTATATCTAGATTCGTTACCCGTTAAAATGGATTCTGTGGGTGTTGAAGCCGCAACAAAAGCATTAAAGGAGAACCAGGACAATACCGGAATGTCCGACGAGGAAATTAGGGCCATTGACTCAGTAGTCACAGGCGGACATAGAATGCCAGTAGTCGACTTAAATTTTAAAAAAGACATGTTAGACTCGCTGATTGCAAGTGGAGCTCCGCAAGCCGAAAAATTAAAGGCCATGGGAAAGAAAGAAGATGCCGGTGTTTTTATCTCTAAGGTCTATATACAACTATTGAAATTATACGAGCAAAGGGGCGGAGGAATTCTTCAAGCGCTTTATGATACCATTCCAATTGCCATGTTCTTTATGTTGCCCTTATTTGCCCTGTTATTAAAGTTATTTTACTGGAGGCGCGGCACGTTTGCACATCATATAGTGTTCAGCTTTTATTTTTTTACCTTCATATTTACCAGCTTTTGTGTACTCATTTTGGCAAATACATTTTTAGACATTCCCATTTGGATTGGTGTGCTGGCCTTTTTGTCTTTCATTATTTATCTAATGCTGGCCTTACGTCACTTTTACAAAAGCCATTGGCTGTCAGCATTTTTCAAGGCCAATATAATTTACTTTATATATATTTTGATTGTTCTGCCTCTTGCTATGGTTGGAGTGATCTTCGTTTCTTTTATGTTATATTAAAAAGTTCTTGATGAAGGGCATTTCATGGTGGTTTTATCCTTAGCATTCAGTCCGAATGGAAAGTTGCTAGCTAGTGGATCGGATGACAAAACAGTTAAAATATGAGATACCAACAACTGGAATTTGATGCATACACTGCAAGGAGAAAACGAAGCAATTCATTCAGCTGTTTTTGTCGATAGCAATAGGATATTAGCTGGCGGTATTGATAAAAAGATTTTAGGGGAGTTTTTAGAATATCACTTTACTACCAAGGATCAATTAAACATAATGTTGCCACTTTATGGGATATATAAAATAAAAAGGTTCTATAAACTTACTCAGCATGAAAATGATCTCGGAACCCTATATGATGTCAGTTCAAACGGAAGGTAGTTAGCAACAGCAAGCAGTGATAGAACAGTTAAACTATGGGATGTCAAATAACAACACACAATACTGTGTAAAATGCATTAAAACGCATTTTACACAAACCGTTAGCATCAGGTGTTAAGGACTTAACTTGAATTCTAGAATAGAACACGATTAGTTAAAACGTTATAAATAAGTAGCCAGAAATTAAATAAAAATAGATATATGAAATTAAATCAATACTTTCACTACGAATTAAAAATAAAGAAACATGTTTAAAAAATTTACATCCACTGACAAACTCCTATTTGTTGCTGCTATATTATCGTTGATATTTTCCGAAGCACTCTATTTTATGGGAAACAAAGCAGACGGAACTTTTATTGGACTATGGGTTCCTTCAATATTAGCATTTGGAATTTACCTAAAACTAATTAATAACACAAAAAATGATTGATTTAATACCATATTTCGCAGGTCTAATAACTCTGCTTTTTGGCTTCGGTTTTGCCTTAGCAATTAGAGAAGCAAACAAAAGGAAATAGATAATATTATTTATCTGCTACCAAAAATACTTTACATTAAATAAGTGAGTTTGTAGCTTGAGTAGTGATAATTTGTGATTTAATTGTGTTGTAGACTTCAAAAATTTTAGTTTTGGACACCTTACAAATAAAACACCGAACTGCTAACAGTACTTAAAAGAAATTGGGGGTTCTGTGGTTTATTGAAATTTTAGACTTCGTATCAAGTTGTGTGGTCGCAGAAAGTTTTGTGTTTCGAAATTGCCAACTTCTTTTAGCTGCAAACCATTGTGGTGCATTTGAAGAACGTATAGCAAGTTTAATATGATTGTATCATTAATTTTAATAGTATTTGGATTTGCTGCACTAATATTTGGTGCTAATTGGCTTGTAAATGGATCTTCATCATTAGCGAAAAAAAACAACATTTCCGATTTAGTAATAGGTTTGACTATTGTCGCATTTGGAACTTCCGCACCAGAATTAGTAGTCAATTCTTTAGCTTCATTTAATGGCCTTTCAGATATAGTTTTGGGAAATATTATTGGTAGTAACAATTTTAACTTATTTCTTATACTTGGAATAGCAGGTTTAATTTATCCAATTTCAGTACAATCTTCAACAGCTTGGAAGGAAATTCCAATCTCACTAATCATTGCTATAATTCTATTTGTTCTGGCAAATGATTTCTTTATCAGTCAAAATCCTGAAATATCGAGAATCGATGGAATACTATTATTAACCACTTTTTTCTTCTTTTTATACTATGTGTTTAAACAACTAAAGACGGAAAAGATCGAAGTGATTACGGAATTACAAAAATCAAACTTTAAAATCTGGACCTTAATATTCTTTGGACTTATTGGACTAGTAATTGGAGCAAAATTAGTAGTCGATAATAGCATCTTTATAGCAACTGAATTAGGTATTAGCCAAAAGATTATTGGATTAACCATAATCGCTGCTGGCACTTCATTACCTGAATTAGTAACTTCAATTGTAGCTGCATTTAAGAAGAATAGTGACATTGCAATTGGAAACGTTATTGGTTCAAACATTTTCAATATTCTTTTAATTCTCTCAATTAGTGCATTGATAAATCCAATATCCTTCAATCAGAATTTCAATCAAGATATTTTTATATTAATTGGAGGAACAGTTTTTTTGATATTGGCTATGTTTACTGGTAAAAGAAAAAAACTTGACAGATGGGAAGCATTATTATTATTGAGTTTTTATTTAATGTATACTGTTTATTTAGTGTCAAAAGAAATTTAAAAAACGCACCACAATATTGGTTATCGCAAAAAGCGGGCATTTGTGTAAAAAGTGCTATTTTAGACACCAAGTAACAACCAACCTACCGGCAAGGCAGGGCCAACAAGAAGCCGTCCCTATTTCCCGCTACTTGCGTTAACCAAGACCTTTGTGTGGCATATTGGAGAAAGGTGAGACAACAAGCAATAGATTGAAAATTAATAAAACAAATTATGGAACAGTTAGAATTTAGAGCATTTGTAGTTGAAGAAAAAGATGGGGCTTTTATTAGAGAGGTAAAATCAAAATTAGTTAATGATTTACCGGAAGGTGATGTATTGATTAAAGTTCATTACTCGTCTCTAAATTATAAGGATGCACTTTCGGCAAGTGGCAATAAAGGTGTTACCCGAAAATATCCACATACGCCAGGAATTGATGCCGTTGGTACAGTGGTATCTTCGAAAACAAATAAATTCAAAGCTGATGACAAAGTGATTGTTACCAGTTATGATTTGGGAATGAATACAGACGGAGGGTTTGGCCAATTTATTAGAATACCTGAAAATTGGGCGGTTAAGTTACCCGAAAATCTTAGCATGAAAGAGGCTATGATATTAGGAACAGCAGGGTTAACAGCAGGGATGTCTGTACTAAGACTCACTGAAACAATAAAACCAGAGGACGGAGCGATAGTGGTTTCAGGGGCCACTGGAGGTGTGGGTGCTTTAAGTGTTTCCATTTTAAAAAAGTTAGGATATAGAATTTCTGCAATTACAGGAAAAGAAACAGCGCGTGATTATTTAATGAATCTTGGAGCAGATACTATTATCATGCGAAAGGGTTTTGAATCCATGGATAATAAACCGCTTTTAAAACCCGCTTTTGCCGGTGGTATAGATACTGTAGGCGGTGTTATTCTTGAGAATATAATAAAATCAACGAATCCAATGGGAGTTGTGACTTGTTGTGGTAATGTTGCCTCTCCAAAACTTGATTTAACAGTATTTCCTTTTATTCTGAGAGGTGTAAGTTTAATAGGTATTGATTCCCAAAATTACCCTATGGCATATAGAGAGCGTGTGTGGAATAAATTATCTAGAGATTGGAAGCCAGACAAATTAGCCGACATTGGTACTGAAATAACTTTAAATGAATTATCTGAAAAAATTGATTTAATGCTCAATGGAAAGTTAAAAGGAAGAACTGTTTTAAATATGGAAACATAAAATACAACACACACACTTGTTATGTTGCATGTGGGTTTCAGTGTTTACGAAGGTTTGCAGCTCGTAAAAAAGCAGGTGTAAACTAGATAGGAAATAAGCATCGAAATCCCACCGACATCATACCATAAAACGTTGTGTACTATGCATTTTCATCAGATAAGCCACAAAGCATATGATTAATGAAATGTATTTTAAGAATTTTCAAAAGTTAGAAAGTGAAAGGCTTTTTCTGAGAAAGTTGGAATTAACAGATGCTCCAGATGTGCAATTAATTCGTTCGGATGAAAAAGTTATGATTTATATGGATTCGGAAAGACAAGTGACAATTCAACATTCTGAAAAATTTATTTCTGAGGCATTAAAAATGTACGAAGAAAGAACTGGAATCTTTTGGGCTATTATTGAGAAATCAACCAATAAGTTTATGGGTGATTTTGCATTTTTCAAAATAGACAATAAAAATTCTAGAACAGAGATCGGATATACCTTAAAACCGGAATTTTGGGGAAAGGGATTTATGCAGGAAGCAATGTTTAATATTTTCAATTTTGGCTTTAATGATTTAAATCTTCATAGCTTAGAAGCAAATATTAATCCTGAAAATAACAATTCTCGAACGATATTGACAAAAATGGGATTTCAGAAAGAAGCCTATTTCAGAGAGAATTATTACTACAATGGAGCGTACTTGGATAGTGAAATTTACTCATTACTCAAATCTGAATTTCAAAAAAAATAAAGAATGAAACTTGGAACTAGCATAGTACATAACATCGGGTACTAGCAAATAGCAGGTATTCTAATGAAAAGTGATGTTTTAGAGACCAAGTAAAAACTAACTACGCTAAAAAGAGCAAATCCCTACTCCCGCTATTTTGCGTTAACCAAGACCATTAGCCTTCATTAGAACAAAGAAAAACCAACGATAAAATTCTTTCGAAAAATACGCTACGACCTTATGGAGAAAAACAAAACTGGAAAGTATTTGAAATATGCTTTGGGAGAAATCGTACTTGTTGTGATTGGAATATTGATTGCTCTTTAAATCAATAATTGGAATGAAAACGTGAAAAATAGTGATGCTGAAAAGCACATAATAGAAGCCCTTCACAACGAATTACTCCAAAAATATAAGGTAGTAGTTTAACGATATTCAGACGTATTACTTTCCGAAGAAATGTTACTTGATAGCGTTTCAATAACCCCAAGTGCAGCTCTTTCTCCAGAAATAATTGCGGCATTTAAAGAACCATTTAATTGTGTGTCTCCTGCTAAAAACAGACTGGTTGTTAAACGTGTCTCAAATGGTAATATTTCGTATTGTAAGTCCTCTAATTTTGGCAAGGCCATTGGTATATTGTATTGCTTTATAAACTTACAAGAATGAATATCACAATGTTCTTTTAATTCTATTTTCACCCGTTCAATGAGTATTTCATTTGATAGGTTTTGATTATCTATTACAGTTACCGAAAGCAATTCTTTATTTGGTGTTTTAGTGGTGTCTAGACTTGTATGGTAAAAAATATTATTTATTAGTGTTCCGTATTTAGGAATAAGACCAATTAATTGTTTTCTAATAACTCTGCTTTCAGTTTCAAAATATAATGTATGGCAGGACCTCCATTCGGTTGATTGATTTTTTAAATTAGAAATCAAATTACTTGCATCTGTGGCAACTATGGTAAAATGACTTTCTAATTTTGTGTTATCATCAAGAGTTATTTCCCCATCTTTTATTGATGCTACTTTCGTATCGAATTTGAAAGTAGTATTCTTTAGGTTTTGCAACAATTGCTTTGGAATCGCTTCAATTCCAGCTTTTGGTAAAGTTGCATATCCTTCTCCAAACATTTTATAAATAAACTCGAACATTCTACTTGATGTTTCTAGTTTCGGCTCTAGAAATATGCCACTAAAAAAAGGCTTGAAGAATTTAGAAATCATTTCTTCCGAAAAACCAAAGTCTAATAAATATTGAAGCGTTCTTTTTTCAGATTTCGCAAAAATTTCTGACAGGGATGTTTTCTTTAAAAGTCGATTTAGCTTTAATACTTTTATTTTATCTGAAAGCGTTCCTATACCTGAAAACAATGTTGGGATGAGTAAGGATAGGTCTCTTAAAGGGTCTCCAATTGTTTTCTTACTTCCATTATTAAAAATAGTTGCTCCAGGAAGAAATTTCTGTAAATCCAATGCTTCAAAATCAAGATATTTCTGAGCTGCAGGGTATGCCGTGAGCAACACTTGAAATCCGTGATCTAATTGAAACCCATCTATAATATCAGTTTTCAGTCTTCCACCAACGCGATCTGTAGCTTCAATAATAACCGGACTATAACCATTACTTCTAAAACTCTGGCGGCTATAAGTCCGCTCACTCCAGCGCCAATGATATGTATTTTATAGTCTTGTTTATTCATAAGTGTATTATTTACTAAAAAAACAGAAAAGTCTACTATTAAAAGTAAACAAAAATATAAGTGCGTTTACGTAAAAGTTAAATTATAGATAGCTCCGTCTTATTATAAATATGAACAAAACAGCCATTATACGTTGTGAAAATTTCAACGCAGCTCACAGATTACATAATACTAATTGGAGTGATGAAAAAAACCGAGCCATTTTTGGTAAATGTAATAACCCTAATTATCACGGACACAATTATGATTTAGAGGTTAAAATTATTGGACTCTGTGATCCTGAGACTGGTTATGTAATTGATACAAAAATTCTTTCTGACCTTATTAAAGATAAAGTACTAAACAGGTTTGATCATAAAAACCTAAACTTAGATACAAAGGAATTTGAAAGTTTAAATCCTACTGCAGAAAACATTGCTATGGTGATATATAACATCCTTAAACCAGAGTTAGATGAAAGTCTAGAATTGAAAATAAAGCTTTATGAAACGCCAAGAAACTATGTTGAATACCCTTCCTAAAACATTTTATTGAAAATGAACAGGTTGAAAGTAGAACACTATTAGGTTTTATAAAATCACAGTAGCTTTCTAATACTAATAAAAAGAAAAATCAATAGGGAGTACCATAAAAAAAAAGAAACGATATATTCTTTATATCCTAAAACTAACATCAAACTTATTGTTAAAAGTTGAAAGCCAAGTCCAAAGGTTGATACTGCAGTCATCAATAAATTTGGAAATCGTTTACTTTTAGAAGCATTAGAATCTAGCGTGTAAATTGTTTTATCAAAGACTCCATAAAGCGCTTTATAAACTCCGAAGAGCATATTTACATTTTTTTGTTTTTCTCCTTTGAGAGCTATTGGAGAATCATATTCAAAAATTCTACTTGTTGTATCACCATTTACATTATTTCTCAAAATAACATAGTAATGCGAATCAAGGGTTGGTTATCAACAAAAAATTGTTGATATATTTCTCTAAAAACCAGAGAGATAAGGCTTAAAATATTAGATTAAAAGCCTGGAAATCAGTATCTTATATGATTATAATCACACAATCATAAGATATGATCTCCGAGGCTAAAAGTCTAAAACTAGTGAAAATTTACTTTTATATCTGTGAAAGGTACAATGAAGATTTGAAATACCATTGCCAAAGGTTCAGCA
>Ga0209414_1001521_pt1 | contig 10960 bp, 9 predicted proteins | sample LakVidmifraction_4_FD_181154 | JGI IMG/M metagenome (GOLD analysis project Ga0209414, IMG submission 181154) | Hypersaline microbial communities from Lake Vida, Antarctica - Brine Hole Two &gt;0.2 micron (SPAdes) (version 2) | ecosystem: Environmental > Aquatic > Non-marine Saline and Alkaline >... | reverse complement strand
GATATTAGAAGCCCAAGGGAGTTAATTAAATATGAAGAATAAAAAACAAATAAGCAAGTTTCATGCTGTTGAGTATATGCGTGAACAGAGAAGTAAAATATCAAAAGATATTGCCGATATGTCTAGAGAAGAGATTATTGAGTACTTCAAGAAGAAGTAAGTTAACATTGTTGCGGATTTGGATGCGTACAAGAAAGTTAGAATTGAGAAGTTTGAAGTTAGAAATTTGGAGTAAGATTGTTTAGATAGGCGAAAGCACATGCTTTTTTCCCTCTTGTCGCGCCGTAACAACGTGAAGGAGGATTTCCCTTTTAAGTTTTAACTTTCAATGTGACAACGTATGGCGATAGTGAGACAAACACTTATTTTTATATTAGAAACCATAATAACTCGGTGGTAGCTCTTGTGGATGACAACGTTGTTGTTGCTGAGTCCTATAAATATGGTGCTTATGGAAATGTGACCGTTTTTGATAACAACAACAATGAGCTTGATGAATCAGCTCTTGGAAATCGTTACACTTTCCAACAGAAGTTCCAAGAATCAGCGTTGCCTGATTGTTCACAAAACATTGTGTTTTAATTACTTACGTAGCAGTAGCTAGTTTTTTTCTAGTGGACACATTTATATATCTACTAATGATTGTTTCAGGCAATGAGCAATTTGCTTTTGTGAGTAATTCCAAGACTCTGCCATCCGCTGATGGTATTCTTTCTACGTTTATATGACCTCCTTTAGATATCTTTACGCTACATAATTTTGAAAGTTGATTTAATCCTTCTTCCACAGTTGTATCTATCTGTTTCCATATTTGCTGAAACTCCATTCTTAATAAATATGCAAGCATAACCACAAAAACATGACCTCTCGTGGAGAGTTTAGTTCTTACATGAATTGGTCTAAGCTCTAAATGCCCCGTTTTACTTTCTCTAAATGCTCTTTCCACTTTAGCAAGATTTTTATAAGCCATATGTATTTCGTCAGAAGAAGCTCTGGTTTCATTCAAGTTCGTTGTGATAACGTAGCATCCATCAAATCTTGATATATCTTCTAAAATTTCTGTATCACAAATAAGCACAAGTTTATTGCTTCTTATTTCAGCATTCAACCATTTGCATTTTAATTTCTTTATTTTTTCTGAAACCATTTTTAATGCTGTTTCTGGTTTTGCTTTTGAATGTTCTTGCAAATACTTGTTTCTACCAATAACAAGCTTGCGAAGACACGATTCTTTGGACATCCGAGAGTTTTCTATTTCGGTAGCTCTGACTGGATTTCTTCTTAAAACATAACGCTTGTCTTCTGTTTTAATCTCACATATTTTATCTTCAAAAAGCTCTAATTGAATAACACCTTGCTTTTCAAGAACTGATATCTGCTTATTAGTTAAAGCTGTAATATAATTAAATTTTGCACTTGTCAAATCATCTTGCTGTGGACTTTTTATCATCCCTCTGTCTCCAACCATAGTAACATTATCAATTTTAAAGCGAGTAGCAATCTTGTCGATTTGATCTTTAAATGTTTTTGTATCGCAGGTGTTTCCTGGAAAAACTTGTACAGATACTGGGTGACCATGCTTATCACAAAGTAAACCAATAACAATCTGTTTTTTTCCATCTCTGTTATAACCAAAGGCACTCAATTCGTTATGTTGCCCCTCAAAATAATTACTTGTCACGTCATAAAGAAACAGGTCTACTGGTGAATTAGGATGTTTCTTTTGAAAATTTTTAAATAGCCTATCTTCTATCTCGGCTTGATGCTCTGCAAGCCATGCAAGGTTTTTATAAAGGTCATCTTCACAAAATTCAGACTCAATTCCTATTGCTTCAACTAAAGCGTGTTGCTCATGGAGCCTAACAGCCGAAAGCCGCGAACCCTGTTCAAGCAACCTTGCAACAACCTGCCATAAAGCAAGTTTGCCATCCTTGGTGTTTCCAAGAGCTTCTTTAACGCCTGTTTTTTCTGCCATATCGACAGCCACAAAAGCTGCTCCTACTGACTTACCACACAACAGTTTAACATCCTTACTTTCAGCCAGAATTTTCGGCAACTTTTCTGCATCCTTAAGTGCTACTTGTATAGCAAATATTTCTTCATTCGAGCAGTCGGAAAGATTACCAACGGTTCTTTTCTTTACCTTGCCGTTTTCTCTGTAAGACTCTCTTAGGAGCACTCTTCTATATTTACCTGATTTTGATACATCTATATACATAATGACCACATTGTATCGTTTTGTGTGTTTTAAATCAAAAGAAATATTAAGAAAATATAAAATATTTTAGTGACCACAAGTGTTTTTGTCAAACCCCTGAAAACATTGAGTCAAAGTGAAAAAAGAATAAAAAAGCTTGGAACTTCCATTATAACTATTTTGGGCGATAATAGCCTACATTATTATTATAGTCAACAACAAAAAAAGAAATCCTTTTTTTTCAATAAAAGAGTTGGCAGGATGCGCAAGGAATAGACTTTGTTGGTTTGGTAATTCCGCCGTAGAGACGAGATAAATCTCGTCTGTACGAGGGGCGGGGATAATTTGGAAGGGGATGAATTGCATGAGAGGGGCATTCCGCCATTATCAATAAAAAAAATGACTTTGAAATTGATTTTGTGATTTTGGTATGATTTAATACTCTTGTTTTTTAAATCCATTAATGTTTGGGAGTTTTTTTATGAGCAGTAAGCCAAATGTAATTTTGATTTTGAATGATGATATGGGGTATTCTGATATAGGTTGTTATGGGGGAGAGGTTGACACACCAAACCTGAATAAATTGGCAAATGGTGGGGTACGTATGAGTCAATTTTATAATACTGCCCGCTGCTGTCCGACACGTGCAAGTCTGCTTACGGGATTGCATCCTCATCAGGCTGGCGTTGGTCATATGATGCAGGATCTTGGAGAAGATGGATATCAGGGCGATTTAAAGAGTGCAACAGCAACAATTCCTGAAGTTCTTAAATCTGCTGGTTATAAATCTTATATGAGTGGTAAATGGCATATAACCCGCTTTACCGATGGTGAAAAGCAGCACTCCTGGCCAATGCAGCGTGGTTTTGATAAGTTTGAAGGTCTTCTTGATGGTTGCTCAAACTTTTTCTATCCTCACATGTGGCATATTGGCAATGAAAATGTTACAGAGGATGTTTGGAAAACAGATGGATTTTACACTACAGATGCAATTGCGGATAATGCCTGCAAGTACATAGATGAACATTGCGTTGAATCAAAAGATGAACCATTTTTCCTTTATACAGCATTTACAGCTCCTCATTGGCCATTGAATGCAAAGGAGGAAGATATCGAAAAGTACAAAGGCAAGTTTTCTGAAGGGTGGGATGTTTTGAGAGAGAAACGCCTTGAGAGAATGAAGAAGATGGGCCTTGTTGCTGAAGACCTTCAACTATCTGCAAGAGATCCAAAAGTTTGTGCTTGGGAAGATGAACCAGATAAGGCATGGCGAGAACGCTGTATGGAAGTTTATGCAGCTCAGATTGACTGCATGGATCAAGGAATTGGTCGCATGCTTGATACTCTTGAGAAAAACAATCAGCTTGAGAATACAATTGTAATTTTTCTTGCAGATAACGGTGGGTGTGCGGAAGAATTTGCTCCAGGAAAATGTCATAGAAAAGCAACGCAACCATTTTTACCTGATGGAAGAGAAGTTGCATATGGTAATGATCATAATGTGATGCCAGGTTCTGCAGATACTTATCAGAGTTACTGTACTCCATGGGCAAACCTTTCAAATACGCCTTTTAGGGAGTATAAGCATTGGGTTCACGAAGGTGGAATTGCTACACCATTTATTGTACATTGGCCTAAAGGTCTAAAAAATGCTGGTAGTATTGTTCATAAACCAGGACAATTGACTGATGTTATGGCAACACTGGTTGACGTTTCAGGTGCAACATATCCATTGCAGAAAAATGGGGAAGAGATTCCGGCTTGTGAAGGTTTTTCTTTGATGAACATTCTGCAGAATGACGAAGATAATGGTCGTGAATTTCTTGTATGGGAGCATGAAGGAAATAAGGCTATTCGTGATGGCAAATATAAAGCTGTCTCCAAGCATCTGAAGGGCTGGGAACTTTATGATATTGAGTCTGATCGAAGTGAAACCAATAATATTGCAGATCAAAAGGGAAATATGGTTCGGGACTTGGCTGCAAGGTGGAATAATTGGGCTGATAGGGTTGGTGCAAAAGAGTTTGAGACCTTGATTTATAATAATTTTAAGAGAGGTAAATAATTCGGTAAATGGTTTATAGTAAATGGTAAATGGTTCACTCCGTGGGCAGGAATGATTGTGAATGGGTAAATGGTTGATAGTAAATGGTAAATAGTTCACTCCGTGGGCAGGAATGATTTTAAATGGGTAAATTAGTAAATGCGAAAATTCGAAAATAGCAGGATTACCCCTCCGTCACGCTGCGCATGCCACCTCCCCTAAACAGGGCAGGAGTACTTTGGATCAAACGGGGGAAGGTAATATAGGTGCGTAAATGGTTGATAGTAAATGGTAAATAGTTCACTCCGTGGGTAGGAATGATTTTAAATGGGTAAATTAGTAAATGCGAAAATGCGAAAATGCGAAAATAGCAGGATTACCCCTCCGTCACGCTGCGCATGCCACCTCCCCTAAACAGGGCAGGAGTACTTTGGATCTAACGGTTAATGTGATTTTGGGTGGGCAGATATGGAATCTGCCCCTATGGGATTCGTGAATTTAGACCCTTAGATTTCTGATTGAGGACATAAATGTGCATTTTAATCAATAAAATCAGCATTTTAAACAGATAAATATCCCCTATTGGGTGATATTTATTAATTTTCATTTTCGACGTTCAACGCCCGTCGCTACAGCATGAATCTGCAATTTTAGGGTTGTTTTGCAAATTGCCACCTGTAGCGGCGGGCGGTGACCGCCGAAAATAACCACCTGTAGCGGCGGGCGGTGACCGCCGAAAATAACCTGCAACCAGAAAAACAGGGTTTTAGACCCCGTTCGGTGGAAACGTGGTTGACTAATGTTTGTGTTTGGTTCATAATACTCACTTGATTTTATGAATAAGAATGTAAAGGAATGACAATGAGAATCTTATATTTAGATTTGGATACAACAAGACCCGACCATTTGGGATGTTATGGGTACCTTAGAGATACATCACCAAATATTGATAAAATTGCAGAATTGGGTGTTAGATTTAATAACTATTACTGTTCTGACGCACCATGTTTACCTTCAAGAACAGCAATGATGAGCGGGCGTTTTGGGTTCCATACAGGCGTTATTGGTCATGGTGGAACATGTGCTGACTATAGGCTTGAACATGGTAACAGAAGATTTATCTCCGGGCAGGCTAGAACTGCATTGCCAAGTTTTCTAAAGCAACAGGGTTTTTACACAACATATATTGGTGGTTTTGGTGAGCGTCATTCGATATTCAATTATTATGCCGGATTTAGAGAAATATATGATACAGGTAAAGGTGGAGCAGAGTCTGCTGAAGATGTGACACCAACGGTTCTCGACTGGATTGAAAGAAATGCTTCAAAGGAAAACTGGTATCTTCATGTAAACTACTGGGATCCACACACACCTTTTAGAGCCCCGGAAGAATTTGGCAATCCATTTGAGAATGAGCCCATTGAAGATTGGTATACTCAGGAATTGATTGATGAACATAAGAAGCTTGCTGGTCCACATACAATTCAGGATATTGGTATGTATGATGGAAATTCAATAGATAGATGGCCGAGACATGTTGGTCAGATAAACAACATGGAAGATATGAAGCGTCACGTTGATGGCTACGATTGCGGAATAAATTATATGGATGGACATATTGGCCAATTGTTCGAGGCATTTGCAAAGCAGGGTGTTCCTATGGAAGATCTGGCAATTATAATAAGTGCTGATCATGGCGAGAATCAGGGAGAAATGGGAATTTATGCGGAACATGGGTCGTCAGATTATGCAACTTGTCGCATTCCAATGATTGTCAAGTGGCCTGATTGTAAAGCTGGTCATGTAGATGATGGTCTTCATTATAATCTGGATTTGGCTCCTACATTGGCATCTCTGTTGGGTGCTGATGTTCCTGATTGGGATGGTAAAACATGGTGGGATGGCGAAAGCTATAGCAATGCAATTGTCGAAGGTACAGATTGTGGTCATGAATTTATTGTAATTAGTCAGGGAGCTCATGTCTGCCAGCGTGGTGTTCGTTGGGATGATTGGATGTACATGAGAACTTTCCATGATGGATATCATCCTTTCTATAAAGATGAAATGCTTTATAATCTAAAAGATGATCCGCATGAGCTAAATGAAATTTCAGAAGATAATCCTGAAATTGTTAAACAGGGTGCATCATTCCTTGCAGAATGGACAGCAAAGATGAAGGCAACAAATCCAGATGGTTATGGAGATGAAGATCCAATGGATATTGTTCTGAAGGAGCATCCTGAACATGCGATGCCGCATCATCTGGAAGGGTATCTTCCTCGTCTTGAAGCGACAGGCCGTGCTGATGGTGCTGCTGAACTGCGCAAGACAAATGGGTTTAGAGTTAAGGAAATGCCGAAATAGTAAATTCGGAAATTCATAAATTCGCAAATGCGAAAATGGCAGGAATAGAAACAAATTCGTAAATGCGTAAATTCGCAAATGCGAAAATGGCAGGAATAGAAACAAATTCGAAAATTCGTAAATGCGGAAATTCGAAAATAGCCGAGCTGGGGCTCGGCGTTCCCGGAAAAATAACGAATATTAATGTAGTGGCGAGACGCATCTCGCCTTTAATAAAAAAAGATAAGGAAAACAATGATAAAAGTAGATGGACAGGAAATACCAGAAGATGCAATCAATTATGAACTTTCAAGATTGATAAGATTTTATTCACAACATATGGGTGAAGAGCAAATTAAACAAAGTATGCCACAGCTAAAACAGAGAGCTGTTGAACAGGCAGTTGGTGCTAAGTTGCTTTTGAATCAAGCCAATAAAATGGATTTTGAAGTATCCGGTGATGAAATTGATGCAGAGTTGGCAAAGATGCATGCTCAGGCTGGTGGAGAAGAGGCCTTTAACAAAATTGTTGAAGAGCAGAAGATGGATGTTGAAGAGATTAAGAAGACAATTCTTGAAGGCAAAAAGGTTGATAAGCTTGTTGAGCAGATTTCTTCAGCAGCTGACGAACCAACTGCAGAAGAAGTTGAAGAGCATTATGAAGCTAATAAAGATCAATTTGATGCTCCAGAACAGGCAGAAGCACAGCATATTTTAATTAAGCCTGCCGGCGATGATGAAGTTGCAAAAGCTGATGCAAAAGCAAAAATTGAAGATTTGAAGAAGCAGGTTGAAGAGGGTGCTGAATTTTCAAAGATAGCTGAAGAGCATTCTGAATGCCCAAGCGGCAAGCAGGGTGGTGGAAGTCTAGGAAGTTTCGGCAGAGGAATGATGGTGCCTGAATTTGATGCAGCTGTTTTCTCAATGGAAGTTGGAGCGTTAAGTGATATTATTGAAACACAATTCGGGTATCATATTATCCAGAAGACAGGTCAGAGCGAAGCTTCAAGCCAAGAGTTTGCAGAAGTTGAACCTCAGATCAAGGATATGCTAAGACATTCTAAGCGTGGTCAGCTGATTGGCGAATATGTTGAAGATTTAAAATCTAAGGCAACTATTGAAAATATTGAAGAAGAGGCGAAATAAAATATCTTTAGTGCTTGCAGGGGGCGGTGCCAAAGGCATCGCCCATGCAGGCGTTTTAAAGTTTTTTGAGGAGAAGGGTTATAAGCCTGATATGATTGTTGGCACATCCATGGGGGCGATCATTGGAGGACTTTGGGCTGCAGGCAAATCAATAGATGATTTAAAAGATTTCTATAAAGAGCAATTTGCATTAAAGAACTATATAAATCTGCGTATAGTTTCTATGTTTGACTTCTCTCTGTCCAAGTTTTTGATGGGGCCGGAAGCATTTTTCAGAATGGGCAACTCTTTGGGAATTGATAAACCAGGGAAATTTCTGGAGTTGTTTGGAGAGTTGAGTGATGGTAAAAACATAGAAGATTTGGATATTGAATTTTATTGTAATGCAGTAGATTTGAAGAGTTCAAAGGAGTATGTGTTTAAAAAGGGAAGCCTTGCGGAGGCAATGCGCGCTTCAATGTCTGTTCCGGGTATATTTATTCCAGTTGAGAAGGATGGCATGATGCTGATTGATGGCGGAGTCGTGGATAATATGCCAGTAAAGATAGCAAAAGACCATGGTGCAGATACCATAATTGCGGTAGATGTTATGGATGATTATGGTGCAGTAGTATTTAGAAATGCATTTGATATTATTTCCAGAGTTATATGGGTTAATTCAATAAGGATGCTGCATGAAAATAAAAAATATGTGGATTTGTTTATGGATGCTTCCGGTTCAGCTGGGTTTGGTGATTTTGACAAGTCTGACAAATTTTTTGAACATGGGTATAGTGTTGCAAAGAAAAACGAAAAAGCACTTGAGAAAGTTTTCAGGAAAAAGAGAAGCAAAATTTAGAGGTAGTATTTATGGGGTATAAATATAACAGGAAACCATATTTATTCGGATTAAGAACGTCCATCAGTGGCTATTGGATATTGAAAAACAAGGGGGATAAGACAAAATAGTCTGTATCCTGACCTGCCAGGGCGTAGCTCGTAGAGCGAAGACTGAAGTGTCTTAGCTAATGATTAAAAACTAACAGCTAATAACTTGTTTATAGTAATGAAATAATAATAAAATGATATACGAATGTTTTAAGATAACTGATCCCGCTGAGGGGTGGAAATTTGTCCCGTCCGAAGATACAGGAAAACTGGTTTATAACGAAGCCGAAGGATTTTATCCTGATAAAGGAGGAAGATTGGAGAGTCCTGTTATTTCTGGAGTAGAAGAGTTTTTATATTATCAGTTAATATTCACATCAACCTTATCTGTTGATTCTTGCTGGGCAGTTTGTTTTCTGAATTCAAATGGCGATCCTATTGTTTCTGACTGCTATTCGTCTATATGTGCAGGAGAGAATATAAAAAATAGAGTGGTGGTTTATGGACGGGAAAATTGCAGACATATAAAAATTATTTTTCAATCAAAAGCTAATATATTAATTTCTGATGTTGAACTAAAAGAGATTTCCGCAGATGATGCTGCTATGTGGTGCGATGAAATATATTCAGAATTGCCGCCGATTCCTTCGCTTCCAGCTTCAGAAGGTACCAATTTAACTCCAAAAACATTCCAAGCTATGAAAACAGGAATTCCATGGATAGTTGTTATGCTTGGTGATAGCATTATAAATGATATATTTAACTCTAATTTCCAGGCTCTTATTAAACAATCATTTTCTAAGTCTAACATGAAGTTTATATGTTCAGTAAAAGGCTTCACAGGATGTTGGCACTATCAAAAACAGGAAGAATTTGATAAATATATAAAAGATATTAAACCTGATTTGCTGATTATTGGTGGAATTTCACATAAGAATGATATTGATGCAATTCGAAAAGTCATTACAATGGCAAAAGAACAGATTGGCTGTGAAATTATTCTAACAACAGGTCCTCTAGGAGAGGACGCGAGAAAATATGATAAGAATAATAAACTGCAAACCCTTCCTCAGCAATGCATAGGTTCCAGAAAGTCTGTTTTACAGAAACAAAATCTGGCAGATGAGCTGAATGTTGAATTTATTGACTTGGCAACTCAATGGAATAATTATCTGGGCAATTCTCAAAAACCATGGCAATGGTTTAATCGTGATCCCGTGCATGGCAATGATCGTGGAAAACAAATTGTCGGACGATTAATGAATCAATATTTCTGTTCAATACAGCCTTGACAAGTCGTCTGATTATAATTTAGGCATAAATTATAAAATACATTTGCATCCTATTCAATTATTATTTGTTGAATTCTGTAAAAAAAGTTGACCTGATTTGTAATATGTCGTAATGTAAATACTTAATAAAGATTTAGGATTTAAGAGATAAGATTTAAGAAATGTGTGAATGCTGAATTTTTCCGATTAGTTGGTAGTTGGTTCGTTATTGGTTTATGCATTTGGGAGCGACGATGTCCTCATCGCCATAAAAGATGTAACGCACGCTTCCAGCTTGCACGTGAAAACGCCTGCAAGCTGGGAGCGTGTGCTACCTAAAGAATTTTCAAATCAGTATTGGTTTGTACATTTTGGAGCGATACTCGAGCTGGCGAGAGTGGCTTTAACCACTAAAGATAAACCAGCCTTCGCCGTTCCGGACTTCAGCGCGGCAGGCAAGATGGCAATGAGGACATTGCCGCTCCCAGGCTGACATACAATGCTTGAGCGCAGGGTCGGGAGCGAGAACGTCCCCGTTCTCATAAAAAAACAAACAATAAAAGTGCTAGTTTTGCTAGTCCCGCTCTGCGGGAAACGTAGTGAATGGTCTACATGCGTCTTCGTTATCATAAGAGGAAAAGAGAATGGCAATGAGGACATTGCCGCTCCCGATGGCAGAGTAAAAATGTGTACTGTACTCTATGAACTATACACTTTTTCGAACAAATAAAATGAGGATGTTTGGATGAATACAAAAAGTCAAATATTTGAATCTGGAGTATGCAGAATCAGGAATTTGCTTTTTTTTTATTTAAACGAAGTATCTAACCATCTTTTTGTTTGTCTGGTTGTATTTGTAATTGCAGGAATTTGCCTTGGGCATCTTGGCTATGATTTTTTACCAGGGTTGTATGCCGTGTTTTTAATTCCAATTTTTCTGTTTTATCTATCTGTTGTCTTTAATGTTCACAAGAAGAGTTTTCTCCTTATTCTTTTCACTGCTATTCTCTTTTCTGTTTTTGGTAATTTTTTATTTGTTCATTATACTCAAAAGAATTTGTGTAAAAAAGAACTTGTTACTCTTTTTGAGAA
>Ga0209414_1001520_pt1 | contig 10962 bp, 12 predicted proteins | sample LakVidmifraction_4_FD_181154 | JGI IMG/M metagenome (GOLD analysis project Ga0209414, IMG submission 181154) | Hypersaline microbial communities from Lake Vida, Antarctica - Brine Hole Two &gt;0.2 micron (SPAdes) (version 2) | ecosystem: Environmental > Aquatic > Non-marine Saline and Alkaline >... | reverse complement strand
GGTGCGCTGCATCACCGTTGACAGCCCCAGCCGACTGTATCTGGCGGGGGCGGCGATGGTGCCGACACACAACACAAGGATCGGCGCGGAGTGGCTCACCCGCAGCGTTTTCGAGGACGCCAGCGGGTTCGACAGCTGCGTAATAGCCCCGACATATCAAGACGTTAAGTTTGTCTGTTTCGAGGGCGAGAGCGGCATCCTGCGCGTCCTGCCGCCTGAGTTGCTGGTGGAGTACAACAAGAGCGACCTGTACATCCGCATGAAAAATATCGCGGGCGGCGTGTCGATGATCAGGGGTTTTACCGCCGAAAAACCAGAGCGGCTGCGCGGCCCGCAGAACGCGCGGATGTGGGGCGACGAAGTTGCGGCCTGGCAGTATGACGAGGAGACGTGGGACATGGCGATGATGGGCCTGCGCCTTGGTGCGCGCCCGCAGGCGCTGTGGACGACGACGCCAAAGCCCAAGGACCTGATACGCAAATTGAGCTTGCCGCGCGACAACCGGCTGCTGGTGCGCGGCTCAACGTACGACAACAAAGCTAACCTGCCGCAGAGTTTCTTCGACAATCTGGCGCAGTACGAGGGTACGTCAATCGGGCGGCAGGAGTTGCACGGCGAGCTGATCGACCCGGAGGAAAGCGGCATCGTTAAGCGCAGCCATTTCCGGCTCTGGCCCGCAAAGAAGCCACTGCCCGCGCTCGACTACATCATCCTGTCGCTCGACACCGCGTTTACCGAGGCGACGTACGACAGCAAAAAGAGCGACCCCGACAGCACCGCGTGTGTGGTCATGGCGTCATTCCGGGACAAGGAAGGCAACTCGCACCTGATCGTGCTGGACTGCTGGTCGGAGCAGATGGGTATGCCAGACCTCATCCGGCGCGTGAAAAAGGAACTAAATGTTTCCTACGGCGACGACCACGACACCGCGCTGATCAAGCCGATGTTTGGGAGCGGCAAGCCGGTCACGTCGGGGCGTAAGCCGGATTTGTGTCTCATTGAGGATAAGGGCAGCGGCATCTCGCTGCGGCAGATGCTCGAACGAGAAGGCATCCTTGCCTACGCGTATAATCCGGGCCGCGCCGACAAGCTCTCACGCCTCCACATGGTCAGCCACATTTTTGCACGCAAGCGCGTCTGGCTCCCCGAAAGCGACAAGTTCCCAGGTCGCGTCCGCACATGGGTGGAGCCAATGCTCGCCCAGCTCTGCGCATACACCGGACCCAACAGCGTCAAGCACGACGACTATGTCGATGCCATGACACAGGTCATGCGGCTGTGTATTGATAAAAATCTCGTTTCTGTGCTAAAGTCCAAGAAGATTGAAGAAGCCGTCAGACTTCCGCCCAAGGTCGTCATCAACCCGTATAGCCAGTAAGGCAAAAAATGGACCCGGATGACATCGACGACGAAGACGCCCTGCTCGAAGGCGAGTTCGCCGAACTTGAGGACGATGATTTTGGCGGCGTCACCGACACCGATGACGGCGGCGCCATGGTCACGATGGAGGATAGTGTGCGCCCAAGCGAGGGCGAGTTCTACGACAATTTGGCCGAGGACATGTCTGACACCGAACTTGGCACCATCGCCACGCGGTTTCTCGACCTGATCGTCAAGGACAGGGACGCACGCAAGAAACGCGACGAGCAGTACGAAGAGGGGCTGCGCCGCACCGGCCTCGGCAATGACGCGCCCGGCGGCGCCACGTTCAACGGCGCGTCTAGGGTCGTGCATCCGATGTTGACTGAGGCGTGCGTGGACTTTGCCGCGCGCGCCATGAAAGAAATATTCCCCAGCGGGGGACCGGCGCGCACGCACATCACCGGCAAGCCGACAGAGGAAAAGACGCGGCGGGCAGAGCGCAAGACAAGCCTCCTTAATTGGCAAATGACGGTTCAATGCCCCGAAGTGCGTGCCGAACTCGAGCAGCTAATGACGCAGGTGCCGCTGGCTGGCGTTCAGTATATGAAGCTTGGGTGGGACGAGCCGCATAACAGGCCGACGTTTCTTTTCGTCGCGCTCGATGACATGTATCTGCCGTACGCGGCGACTAACTTTTACACAGCGCAGCGCAAAACGCACGTTCAGTATTTGACCCAGTTAGACTATGAGATGCGCGTTCGTGATGGCATTTATCGCGAAGTTGACTTGACCCCGCCGGGTCTTGAGCCTGAGCAGTCGGTTGCGGGGCAGGCCAATGACCGCATTGAGGGCCGCGACAGCACCAGCTATAATGAGGACGGGCTCCGGATCGTCTACGAAGTCCACACCATCGCCGAGATCGAAGACGGCGAGGGACCGTCACCGTATATCCTGACCATCGACAAGCCGTCCGGAAAGGTGCTGTCGATCTATCGAAACTGGGACGAGGACGACGAGACGCGCGACGAGGCCATGTGGTTTGTCGAGTTTCCGTTTATCCCGTGGCGCGGCGCGTACCCCATCGGCCTGCCGCAGATGATCGGTGGCCTGAGCGGTGCCGCCACCGGCGCGCTCCGCGCCCTGCTCGACAGCGCCCACATCAGCAACAGCCAGACTATGCTTAAGTTGAAAGGCGGTACGTCTGGGGGCCAGACCCTCGAGATTCAGCCGGGCGAGGTTAAGGAAATCGAGGGCGGTCTCAACGTCGATGACGTGCGAAAGCTGGCGATGCCGCTGCCCTACAATCAGCCGTCGCCCGTCCTGTTCAGCCTGATGGGTTTTCTGGTTGAGGCGGGCAAGGGTGTCGTCCGCACGTCGATGGAGGACATCGCCGACAACAACCCCAACGCCCCGGTTGGCACGACGCTTGCCAAGCTCGAGCAGGGCGCGGTGGTCTACTCCGCGATCCACAGCCGCCTTTACGATGCGATGGGGCGAATGCTGCGCATTCTGGACCGGCTCAACGGCCTGTATCTCGACGACGAGAAGCTGCAAAAGTCGGCGGGCGAGGAGCTGGCGCGGCGCGCCGACTTTGACGGCGTCCTCGACGTGGTGCCGGTCAGCGACCCCAATATCTTCAGCGAGGCGCAGCGTTACGCGCAGGTGCAAGCCATTGCCCAGCGCGCCGCCGCCATGCCGCAACTCTACAACGTGCGAAAAGTTGAGGAGCGCCTGCTGCAAACGCTCAAGATACCCGACGCCGAGAGCCTTCTTAACCCGCCCGCCGAGCCAAAAGAGCAAAACGCGGTAAATGAAAACGTCGCCGCGACGCTGGGCAGGCCCGTCACGGCGTTCCCTGAGCAGGATCACCTGGCACATCTTGAGACGCATGTATCGTATCTGATGAACCCGATCTTCGGGATGAACCCGATAATCGCCCCGGCGTTCATCCCTGCCATCCTGCGCCATATCACCGAACACGTCGCACTTTGGTATGCCAGCACGGTCTTTGACCTATCGACCGACGCGCTTGGCGGCAAAGACCTTGGCGATACAATGCGCGCGATGAGCAACGAGGACACCGAAGGCAAGCGGGCTCTGGACAAGATGCTGGCAACGGCATCGACGGCGGCGCTGCAGAACGGGGCGCAGGTTTTCCAGCGGCTTCCGGAGATTATCCAGCAGGCGCAGCAGGTGATGCAGCAGTTTGCCCAGCCAGCGCAGCAAGATCCGCTCATGGCCATCGAGGGGCAGAAGCTGCAGCTTCAGACGCAGGCGGCGCAGGCCAAGTCCCAAGCCAACGCGCAGCAAGCCCAAGCCGACGCGCAGCAGGCGCAGGTTGACGCACAGGTTGATGCACAGAGGCTCCAGCAGAGCGCCCAAAAGATGCAGCAAGACGCGCAGATGTCGGCAGCAGAGATTCAGGCGCGGGTGCAGATTGAGGCGCAGCGACAGCAGGCGGAAGATCAGCGGACACTAGCCGAGATTAACTCGCGGATGAAGATGAACGCCGACGACAACGCCACCGCGATGGCGCTGGCGCAGATGGAGGTTACAACCGGCGAGCGTTTCGCCGTCAGCACCGGCACGGGCATCAACCCCAGCCCATAACAATGAGAGGAAGGCAGACATGAAAAGCGATGCATCGCCCGCAAAGGGCAAGAAGGCTGCGAGCATGAACGAAAGCAACACCAACATGCATAAGCTGCGGAAGATGGGCTTGGACACCACGTTCAAAGTCAGCGGCGGCAAGAAAACCCCCGCATGAAGATCGAGAGCCTGCTTCAACGCCTGGAGGCCGAGCAGATAAGGCTGGCCACCGAGGCGCTGGGGCGACCGTCTGGCCGAGATATGTTTGACTACGGTCGCGCGGTCGGCATCTATGCAGGGCTCGAGCATGCCAAAAGGACGCTGATTGATATGGTGTCCGAAAAGGAGCGTAAAGACGTTTTAATTTAACCCTGCGGAAAGAGGAGCGCACATGCAGGAACTAGCTAACAAGATCGACTTTGGTTACGGCACGATTGACGAGGCTTTCCCGCCTTGTGATCCCGGTATCCACCCGTTTGGGAGCCGCGTGGTCGTGCAGATACGGACGCCACGGCAGAAGACCAGGGGTGGGATTATCTTGACCACGGAAACGCGCGAGACGGACGCGTGGAACACGCAGATCGGCAAGGTGATCGGCGTGGGCGAACTGGCGTTTAAAAACCGCACGACGATGGCTTCGTGGCCCGAGGGCAGCTGGTGCAAGCCGGGCGACTTCGTGCGCGTACCCAAGTACGGCGGCGACCGATGGACCGTCAAAACCGACAGCGGCGACGATGAGGCACTGCTGGTAATCTTCAACGACCTCGATTTGGTGGGCAAGGTGACCGGCGATCCGCTGGCCATCAAGGCGTTCATCTAGTTGATAAGGCTACACAAAGGAAGCCGGTTATGAGCGACAAGACAATGAACGAAGACGACGACGAAGACTTGATCCCCGTTGAGACCCAGCCAAGGTCAGCGGCAGCCGATGACAACGTTGAGGACGGCGACGATGACGATGGCGATGACGACGCGGGAGACGCGGGAGATGGCGATGCTCGCCTTGCACAGAGCGAGGACGACAGCGAGGACGACATCACCGGCACAAACCGCAAGCGCCGGCAGAAGCGCCGCGATGTGCAGCGCCGCGCCAAGGACGCAGCACAGCGCAAGATCGTCCTGCTCGAGCAGCAGAACGGCGACATGCTGCGCAGGCTGGCGGCGATTGAGGGGCGGTCGGCAAGCAATGACGTCTTGAACATCGATCAGCGGATCGCGCAGACGCAAAACGAAATCCGCCAGGCGGAACACATCATTGCCAAGGCGACCGAGGCTGGGAACGGCGACGATGTGGTCGCGGCGATGCGCCTGCGCGATCAGGCGATGGGTGATGCGCAGCAGCTAAGTTACGTCAAGCAGCAATACGAGCAGTCTCGCCAGCAATCTTCTCAGCCGCAAGTCAATCCGGCGGTCGCGGGCTACGCCAAGCAGTGGCTCGACGCCAATGCATGGTACGACCCGCAGGGTGGAGATCGGGATAGTGCGCTGACCAAGGCCATCGACAATGAAATTACGAAAGAAGGCTTTAACCCAGCGCAGCGCGAGTATTGGGAAGAGCTAACTAGTCGCGTTGCGGAGGCAATTGGCGGCAGCGAAGTAGCCACGTCGAGGCCGAAACGCAAAGCCCCGCCGACTGGCAATACACGCGAACATGCGCCCGTCAGCACAAAGCGCGAAATCTATGTGACACCCGAACGAAAGCAGGCTATGATTGAGGCCGGTGTATGGGATGACCCCAAAAGCCGCCAACGCTATCTCAAGGCGTATCAGTCGTATGATGCAAGTTCGGCTCGCTAAAAACAGGAGTGAGACAACGTGACAGATATTACTGAAGACAGCCGTTTGAAGAAGGCGTCGGACTTTGACGTTGTTGGTCGCCGCGATACGCGACGTTCGCAGGATCGAAAGATCACTGAGAACCGAGAAGTAAGCGAAGACGACCGACTTGAGATGTTTCGTCAGCAGCTTTTCAACGACGCACTACCCAATCTGCCTGACATGCCTGGATTTCATGCATGCTGGCTCACGACAACCAACCCGCGCGATCCAATTCATCGGCGCTTGCAGCTTGGATACGAGCCTGTGAAGCCGCATGAGGTTCCCGGTATGGAGTATGCCTCGGTGAAGACCGGAGAATGGTCTGGCTTTATCGGCGTTAACGAGATGCTCGCGTTCAAGCTGCCCATGAGCCTTTATTTGAAGTTCATGCAGGAAGCGCACCACGATGCACCGCAACGCGAAGAGGGCAAACTGGCAGAAGTCGCAGATATGATGCGCGACAATGCCGAGCGAGCTGGCAGCAGTATGTATGAGGGTGACGGCCTTTCGGATATGCGTGGCAACTCAGCACGCCAGGGGGACTTCTCCTGACGTTTATTTCTTAAACCTCTTTCGAAGGAACGGATATGTCAACAGTATCTCAGCCGTTCGGCCTTCGTCCTGCGTTTTCGCCAAGCGGGACGATTCGTCCGACCGCCTACTCGATTGCTACGGGCTATGGGGCGAACATTCTACAGAGCCAGCCGGTCAAGATCGGTGCCGATGGCACCGTGCAGGCCGCAGCCATCGGCGAACGCCTCATCGGCTCATTTCAGGGCGTTGAGTTCACCGACAGCGATGGTCGCCGCCGGGTCAGCAACAAGTGGACGGCATCGACCGCCGCCACGGAGATCGTGGCTTACGTCACGCTCGACCCGTCAGTTGTCTACGAAATCCAAGCCAGTGGCACGATTGCTGTCACCGACATTGGCTCGCAGGCCGACTTTGGTACCATCACGGCGGGTTCAGCCACCACCGGCCTTTCGGCTGTGGTGCTTGACGCCGCTACGCTGACCAATTCGGGTAACGCCGCGCTTCGCATCGTCGGCCTCTCGCCAGGTCCAGACAATGCGTTCGGCGATAACTTTACGATTGTCGAAGTTCAGGTGTCCGAACACCAGAACGTCGCCGATCGTGCAGCTTATTAAGGAGGGTTGAACCATGGCTACCCCAATGCGGAGTACTGACTTCCGCTCCATCGTCGAACCCATTCTTAACGAAGAGTTCAACGGCATCTATGACCAGCGCGCTGACGAATGGTCTCAGGTCTTCAAGGAGTTCAAGGGTATTCCCCGGAACTATCATGAAGAGCCTGTTTTGTTCGGCATGGGTGCCGCGCCGGAACTCCCGGACGGCATGCCGGTCACCTATCAGTCGGGCGGTGTGCTGTTCATTCAGCGTTACATCTACCGCGTCTACGGCCTGGCCTTCGCTCTCACGAAGGTGCTGGTTGAGGATGGTGACCACATCCGTATCGGCCAGACCTACGCACGTCACCTCGCTCAGTCGCTGATTGAGACCAAGGAAACCCTCGGCGCAAACGTCTTGAACCGCGCGTTCAACGGCTCTTTCGCTGGCGGTGACGGTGTGTCGCTAGTCAACACGGCGCATCCTATCGCGACTGGGACGTTCTCGAACCAGCTTGCGACTGCGGCTAACTTGTCGCAGACGTCGCTGGAGCAGCTGCTGATCCAGATCCGCAACGCCGTTGACAACAACGGCAAGCGCATCCGGCTGACGCCCAAGAAGCTTGTTTCCGGACCTTCTAACGTGTTTCAGGCCGAGGTTCTCCTCAAGTCTGCACTGCGTGCTGGCACCGCCAACAACGACATCAACCCCGTTAAGTCGATGGGGTTGCTTGAGGGCGGTCAGGCTAACCTCTCGCGCATCACTTCGACCACCGCGTGGTGGATTCAGACTGATGCGCCAGAGGGTCTCAAGCTCGCGATGCGCCGTGGCCTTGAGAAGTCAATGGAAGGCGACTTCGAAACAGACAGCATGCGTTACAAAGCCACCGAGCGTTATTCGTTTGGCTGGACTGACCCGCGTGGTATCTACGGAACCGCCGGTATTTAATCGCCATATAACAGGCGCTTAACGACCAAGCAAACGGCCTCCGAAGCGAAAGTTTCGGGGGCTTTTTGTTGCCCGCTTGGCGGGGCTTTCGGGTGCGGCCTGTGCCTAGAGGGATGCTTCACAATACTGAAAGATTGAGATACAAAGGCGATCCATTAACGAGGTACCGCCGTGCTGCTTACACTTTCTGAGGTTCTTGCGAAGTTTCCACCCGAGACCCTTGCGCGGTATGACTTTAGAGATGCTGTCTACCACGGCGCGTTGGCGCGCATGACGGGCCTCTGGTGCCTTGAACATGGTAATTTTAGCCAGTATCCTGCGCAGCTTCGCAAGGGCGGGTCGGGATGCCCGCAGTGCGGTGACGTGGCGCGCCGCGCAAAGCAGCGGCAGGAGTTGGCGAACATATTGGCGGCGGCGGTAAATCGGCACGGGATTACATACACCTACCCCCGCGCGGTGTACTTTGGCTGCGACACCAAGTTTACGGTTACCTGCGCGATCCACGGCGACTTTTCGATCACGCCGGGGAACCTGCTTGCGGGCAAGGGCTGTCCTGTGTGCGGCTCCCTGCGGCGCGGACACCGCCGCGACGCGCTGGCGGCAAACCGGATGACTGCCGGCACCAAGCTGGCGAAGTTTGCGGCGCTGTTTGGCGCCAAGGCACACGCGGCCCACGGCGGCGCTTATGACTACAGCCAAGCGGTTTACCGGGGCCAGAGAGCCAAGGTGACGATAGTATGCCCCCGCCACGGCGCGTTTGAGCAGACGCCAGAACATCACATAAGGCGGGCGCAGGGCTGCCCCGAATGCTCGCACCACCGCTCCAAGGGCGAGGCGGCGATGGCGCTGTTCATGGGAATATTTGGCCCGCTGCGCTGCCGCGACCGATCCGTGGTGCCGCCCAAGGAACTGGACATCTACGCGCCGTGGGCTGGCGTGGCGGTCGAGTATTGCGGCGAGTATTGGCACGGCTCGTCCGGCGTCGAGGATGAGAGCAAAAGCCGTACGCGCCACCTCGACAAGCACCGCGCCTGTGCGGCAGTCGGAGTGCGGCTGCTGACGGTATACGAGAGCGAGTGGCAGCAGCGCCCGTTCGCCATTCGCCGCCTCATCCGCAACGCCCTGGGGAAAGCGCGCGGCAGGCTGATGGCGAGAAAGTGCGCGGTGCTGCCGGTTGGCGGCGCGGATGCCGCCGCGTTCTTTGAGCGGTATCACCCGCAGGGCGGCGCAGGTTGGGGCCAGTCTTACGGCCTCTACCATCGCGGCAAGATGGTGGCCTGCATGCGCTTCGCCTTCGGCGCAAACGACCGGGGTCCGAGTGCAGCCGACCGCGTGTGGACGCTGACCCGCTACGCCACCCGCGTGTCGGTGGCGGGGGGCGCATCGCGGCTGTTTGCGGCGTTCGTGGCGGAGCAGTCGCCGCAGGTCGTGAAGTCGTTTTCTGACAACCGCTACTTTACAGGCGACATGTATACCAATCTGGGGTTCGCGCTGGATGGGGAGACGGAGCCAGACTATCAGGTGTATCACCCCAAGACCGGGCTGCGGCACAAGTCGGCGTGGCAGCGCAGAAACATTCCCGCCCGCATCCGCGATATTGGCGCAGCCGAAACATTCGACCCGGCCCGCGACCGGCGCGGCGAGAGGGAGATGACGTACCTGCTGGGGGCGCAGCGACTTTTCGATTGCGGTAAAAAACGCTGGATATGGCGCACAACGCCGATTGTCTAGCCACCGCGCGCTTGCTGTGCTATGATTTGCCAATCACGGCTTCACCAACACGCGCGCGGATATTTGGAGGAAAAGATGGCACAGACGACATGGAGCGGCCCACTGGCTTCGGGCGACAAGAACGCTGGCGTTGCGGGAGGCCCAAACCTCGGCCTGGTGCAACTTGTGCAGACCGGTGCGATCACCTTTGGAGACACTCTGGTTCAGAGTGTTACCTTTAACTTGCCTGTCGGTTCGCAGATCGTGGACATTATTGTTGATGCGCTGACCGGCTATGACAGCGGCACCTCGGCGACTTTGTCGGCTGGAACTGCGCCTGGCGGCACGCAATACGTCTCTGGCGTCAACGTGAAGACGACTGGGCGGAAGTCCAACGGCTACAGCGCGGCGCAGCTTTCGGCGATGTCCGCAATCGGCACAAATGCCACCCTTGCCGTGACGGTGACATCGGTCGGCCAGCCAACCGCAGGCTCGGTATTTGTGACGGTTGAGTACGTCCAGAAGACTTCGCAGGATTGATGGAATAGGGTGGGCGCGGGGACCGGAAGTACCCTGTGTCCGCCCTTTACAGATGGGGTAAGTGGCAATGGCTGACGCTGTAGCATCGCAGACGATCTTTGATGGCGAGCGTTTAGCCATTATGAAGTTCACGAACATTTCGGATGGCACGGGCGAGGTCGCCGTCACTAAGGTTGACGTGTCGGCGCTGCTTCCCAACCTTTTTGGCAGGCCATGCGTTGGTGTGACTATTGTCAATCTGCACAGCATGGTCTCAAATATGGGGGTCGATCTTTATTGGGACGCGACTGCCGACGTCTTGATTACTACAATCCCCCAGAACACCCAATACTCGATGGACCTGACGTGCTTTGGCGGATTCTGGAACAACGCCGGTGCGGGCAAGACGGGCGATGTCCAATTCTCGACGCGCAATGCCAGCGCGGGCAACACCTACATGATCACCCTTGAGATGGTGAAAAGTTATGCGCCATAAGGCGGAAGCCGGACGGCTTGCATGAGCGACTTCGCCGCAAAGCCGATCTGGGACAAAAAGCGCCCCAAGTATCTGGAGAAGCCGAAAAGCCTTTCCATAAAAAAGGAGGCGTTTGCGAAGCGCCGCGCAAAGGCTACTGGTCGGCCTTACCCAAACCTCGTTGATAACATTGCTGCCTCTCAGAGAAAAGGAAAGTAAGATGGACGGCTTCAAGGATAGCACCCGCACGATGTATAGCATGGGCGGCTCGGCTTATGCCAAGGGTGGCAGCGCCAAGGGCGGTTCCAAGGACATGGCCCAGGACAAGGCCACTGCATCTACGGCTGTTCACAAGCATGAGCGCGCTTTGCACAAGGGCGCTCCCATGACCAAGCTCGCCAAGGGCGGCAGCG
>Ga0209414_1001518_pt1 | contig 10963 bp, 14 predicted proteins | sample LakVidmifraction_4_FD_181154 | JGI IMG/M metagenome (GOLD analysis project Ga0209414, IMG submission 181154) | Hypersaline microbial communities from Lake Vida, Antarctica - Brine Hole Two &gt;0.2 micron (SPAdes) (version 2) | ecosystem: Environmental > Aquatic > Non-marine Saline and Alkaline >... | reverse complement strand
TATTAACTAGCGAGGGTGGAAAGGCTTATTTCCTAACAAAACAGTTAAATGATGCGGTAGTTAATAATCATAGAAACAATCTAGCCGAGGATATACACAAAGTTAGTTATGTGCCTGATTTAAGTAAAGAAATTAACTCTAATGTTAGTGGCGCAGCATTAAAAACTAAAATGTATACAACTAGTGACATTATAGTTAATAAGCAAAGCAAATTTAAGAAGTCCATACAAACTAGAATAAGATTAATTACCAATATTCTAAACGCAAAAGCTAACAATTTTATTGATAGTGATATTAAGATTAACTTTCACCGCAATATGCCAACTGGTTTATACGAGACCGCAGATGATGTTAGCAAAATGAGTACCGCAGTCAGTAAGCGTACTTTATTAACAGAAATAGGAATTGAAGATGTAGATGTTGAAATGAAACTTATTGATGATGAAAACAACACTATGGTAGACCTAGAAAACCTCCATACACCGCCTGTAGCTGATACAAATGAATAACAGGGAGTATTGGTCGATAAGACTTGAAAAACTCACTAATAGCCTACTAAGAGGGCAGGAAAGAGATACTACACTATTCTTAAAGACATATAGAAATTCCTTAGTAGAAGTTCAGACTATGACTAATAAATTATATGCTAAATATTCAAAAGATGGTGTTTTATCTGTATCAGAAATGTATAAATTTGATAGATATAAAAACATGGAAAAAGAAATTGCTTCAATTATAAGCGACCTAGGGAAAGAAGAAAAAGCTTATATGACAAAAGAGTTGAAAAAGGTTTATTCTGAAAGTTATCTTAAAACAGGTGAACTCATAACAGGGTTTAAGCCTAACATTGGAATAAGCTTCGCAACTATACCCACAGGCTTCGTAGAAAAGGCTATTTCCTACCCTTGGAGTGGTGCTGACTTTGTTACTAGAATAGGTATTAACAATGAAAAGTTAGTTGTTAATTTAAAGCAAGTTATCACGAAAGGAATGGTTGAAGGTAAAAGCATAAGCAGTATGACAAAAGATTTAAAGGATACTATGAATTTAAGTGCTACAAATGCACGCAGGCTAATTCGCACAGAATCAATGCACTGCATAAGTTCAAGTCACCATGATACATATAAAAAAGCGGGGGTTAAAAAAGTAGAGTTTCTAACTAGCGGAGATAATCGTGTTTGCGCTATATGTGATGCTTTCAGTGGCAAAATATTTTTAATAGATGAAGCACCTATGTTGCCTTTACACCCAAACGAACGTTGTGTTTTATTACCAATCATTGATTAGGTAATTTTTTTACGTCCAAAACATACTGAAGACGTTAAAAGTTGGATGGAATAGTCTACATGACTTTAAAATGGAGGTTTTATTAATGGTAGAAGAAATAAAAGTTGAAAATATAGAAGAAAAGGTTGACGAACCTATAGAACCAAAAGAAGAAATCAAAGAAGAAGTTAAAACATTTACGCAAGACGAAATGGATAAAATTATCGAAAAAAGATTAGCGAGGGCAAGTAAAAAAGCTGATGAAGAAAAAGTTGAAGCTGAAAAACTCGCTAAAATGTCTGAAACTGAAAGAGCAACCGCAGAGTTTGAGAAAGAAAAAGCTAGTTTTGCGGAAGAAAGAAAACAATATCAGAAAGAGAAGCTTGAATTGCAAGTTGTAAAAGAACTAAGCACAAAAAATTTACCTACAGACTTTAGCAAGTATCTTATTTCAGAGGATGCAGAAGGATGTATGAGTAATATAAAAGAGTTTGAAGTACACTGGCAACAAGCTATAGAAAAGGCAGTAGATGCGAAGTTAAGAGGTACTACACCTAAAACTGGTGGTGGTGCGGTAACGGGAGTAACGAAAGAAGTCTTTGCGGGGATGTCCTATAAAGAGAAGTCCTCAATGTATACAGAAAACCCTACACTATATAAAGAATTATCAAAATAGTCGTGGATGACTTTAAAAATCACACTTAAAACAAAAGGATGATTAAAATGGCAGCAGGAATAACTAAATTAGCTAATATGATAAACCCAGAGGTTATGGCAGATATGATTTCAGCTTCACTAACAAGTAAAATAAGATTTGCACCACTTGCAACAATCGACAATACACTTGTAGGCCAACCAGGGGATACAATCACAGTACCTAAATTCGCTTATATTGGTGATGCAATTGACGTTGCAGAAGGTATTGCAATAGTACCCGAACTATTAACTTCTAGTTCAACTACTGTAACTGTTAAAAAGGCTGGTAAAGGTGTAGAAATTACAGACGAAGCTATGTTAAGCGGTTACGGATCGCCAGTAGGAGAAGCCAACGGACAATTGCAAATGTCTATAGCTTCAAAAGTCGACACAGATTGCATTGCAGCACTTGGAACAGCGACATTATCCTTTGTAGCGGATGCAGCTAAACAAATTAGTTACGCTGGTATAGTTGGAGCAATAGATTTGTTTAGTGAAGAAGAAGATGAGGCAAAAGTATTATTTATTAATCCAGCACAAGTTACAACTATCAGAAAAGACCCTGACTTTTTAGATATTAACAAATACCCTGTACCTCTTATGATGACAGGAGTTATAGGAACAATTGCAGGATGCCAAGTTGCAGTATCAAAGCGAATAGTAGCAGGAGCAACAACTGTGCAAAACTTTATAGTAAAAGCAAACGCATTAACTCTTTATTTAAAGAGAGAGACAGCAGTAGAGACAGCTAGAGATATCCTAACAAAGACTAGCGTAATAACAGTAGACAAACATTATGTTGCTGTTTTAAGTGATGCTAGCAAGGTTGTAAAAGCTACATTCTTAAAATAATTAGTATAGAGGTGTAAAAACCTCTTTATTTAATTAGGAGGTATTAGATGTTATTAAGAAGGCATAGAAAACAAGCAGACAAATTAAAAGATGTTAAAAAAGTTGACATAAAAGAAGATGTTAAAAAGAAAAAAGGTGATAAATAATGGAATTACTAGATAGAGTTAATCTATTATTAGGAATAAATGATAAAGATGTACTTATGTCAATCTTTATAGAGGATGCACAAACGGAAGTAATAGACTATTGCAACCTATTAACTTATAACGTTAAATTTGATGGTACAGTAGCTAAAATGGTTATACAAAATTATAACAAGTCTAAGACACAAGGCATCTCAACAGAGAGTTTTAGTGGTGTAGGACAAAGTTATATTGATGGTTATACGAATGATGTTAAACAATTCTTAAATAAAAATCGTAAGGCTAGATTTATATGATTAATGACAGGATGAAAACTTATAATTGTATGGTAAAAGATGTCGGATATGATAGTTATGGCCAACCTCTAAAAACTTATACATTGTTAAAAACAGTAGATGTAAGCATTTCTCTAATAACTAAAATAATAAATGAACTTGATATAAGATACCTCAAAGCTACTCACTTAGGGTTAACTTATGATAAGGATATTAGCGAGGATGCAAGGCTAGTAGGCGAAGATAAAACATACCTAGTTAAGATAGTAAACGCTGATGGTAGAATGTCGCAGTTAACGCTAGAGGTAGTTTAATGGGTATTGAAATATTAGGCATGAATGAGTTATTAAAAAAGTTATCCTTTATAGGTGGCAATAAAGCAATCATGAAAGGCATACAAAAGGGTGCTTTGAGAGTTGAAAGGGATGCGAAAATAAACTGTCCAGTTGACGAGGGATTACTAAGGGCGAGTATAGACCACAAACTCAATAATGGCACATTGAGTGCTACAGTTGGCAGCAGCTTAGATTATAGTAAATTTTTAGAATTTGGAACAGTAAAACAAAGAGCGCAACCTTACCTCTACCCAGCTTTACAAAGTAATCAAGACAGTATAAGTGCTGATGTAATGGAAGCCATTAGAGACAGTATAAGGAGGTTATAACATGATTGATATTAATGAATTAGTAGTAACAACTTTAAATACTATAGGATTGCCAGTAATGAATGAAAATTTTATAAGCGCAACAACTAATTTGCCTGTTATAACCTACTTAGAATACTCTAATCGTGATTATGTAGTAGGTGACACTATGGAATATAGCGAATTAATACAAATGATAAAAGTATGGAGTACGGATTTAGGCGAGTTAATGAATAATGCTATTTTAATAGATGCAAAAATGAGACCTTTAGGATTTAAAAGAGACTTCGGGTCACCATTGTTTTCAGATGGCATAGGACAATATATCTTAAGATACAAGGCAACAGGATTTAATCAAATTTAAAGGAGTGATATAAATGGGTGGAATATTAAGTAAAGGCATTACATTATCGCATAAAGTTTTAGAGGTGGCTACACCACTTTCAGATTTGTTAGAAATACCCGAACTAGGTGGTAAGGTAGACAAGGTAGAAGTAACAAACCTTTCAGATTCAAGCAAAAAATATATTAACGGAATAAAAGATTTCGGCGACTTAGAATTTGCATTTATTTACGACAATTCAACCGCAACAAGCAACTACAGAGTATTAAAAGCTTTAGAAGTTGCAGAAACGGACGAAGATTTTTTAATAGATTTTCCAGACGGGACTTCGTTTGCATTTAGTGGGCAGGTTACGACTACAATAGATGCTGCAAAGGTTGGGGATGTACTTCAATTTAAAATGTCAATCACTTTAAGCACAGATATTGTGCCAACAAACCCAGTAGTAATACCTTAAACAATAGACACTCTTAGGGGTGTCTTTTTAATTTGAAAATTAGGAGGATATTTATGATATATACCGATTTAATTATAGGGGATAAACAACTTAAACTTAGACTTGATGCTCGTTCGTGCGTGGTATTGGAAAGAAAATTAGATAAGTCACCACTATCAATATTTATGAACACAGACAAGTCATTACCAAAATTAGAAGAATTAATAGCGGTGCTTCATGCTTCATTGCAAAAGTACAACAAAGGGTTTACAGAGGAAAAAGTATATGACCTTTATGATGAATATATCGAAGAGGGTAATACATTCACAGACTTTATCCCAGTAGTAATGGATATTTTCAAAGTAAGCGGATTTTTTAAAGAAGAAGAAGCGAAACAAGAAGTTACAGAGGTAATTGAAGAAAAAAAACTGTAAGCAATAGCGAGATAACATTAGAAAAAATGTTTAATGATATGTTACCTATTGCTTTACAATCAGGAATAAGTGTAATGGATTATTGGTTTTTAACATATGGCGAAATAGTTGATACAGTAAAAGCTTACAGAGAAAATGACAGGCTAAGAATAAGAGAGGTAGCAACATTTAATCATAGTTTGGCTAATTTAATAGGTTTGTCGGTGGCTCGATTAATGGATAAAAGTAGTGAGTACCCAACTCTTAAAGGTGCTTATCCTAATCTATTTGATGATGTGATAGAGGATAATACACCAGTACAACAAAACGCTGAAATTATGAAAGAAAGATTTATGAAATATGCCGAAGCTAATAACAAGAAAGTGAGGTGATGTTATGACTACGGAAGAATTACAAGTTATTATATCCGCAAACACACAAGGATTAAGGCGCGCTATGACACAAGTAAATGGCAGTATGCAATCAGCACAGACACAAATGCAATCAGCCAATAGAACTATGGGTAGTGCTTTTAAGGGTGCAGGGTTAGCGGTGGCTAAGTTTGCCAAAGTAGCAGTTATAGCTGGTGCAACTGCGGCTGGTGCAATAGGTGGCCTAGCTTTAAAATCAGCAGTAGATTACGAAAAGCAAATGGCCAACGTTGCTACCTTATTGGGTGGAGATGTTAAAAAGAAAATAGAAAGTATGAGTGGGGCGGTTAAAAAGTTGTCCACCGATACTGGAACGTCAACCGAACTTTTAACGGATGGATTGTATCAAGTTGTGTCAGCTTTTGGTGAGACAGATGATGCAATGAAGATACTAGAGATAAGTACAAAGGGTGCAGCGGCAGGAAACGCAACAGTAACGGATTCGGTAAATCTATTATCCGCAGTTACCAAAGGCTATGGAGACACATCATCAGAAGCAGCACAAAAGGCTAGTGACTTGGCATTTCTCACAGTAAAAATGGGCCAAACAACTTTTCCGGAATTGGCAAATTCTCTGGGAAAAGTTATTCCTTTGTCCGCTTCATTAAAGGTTGAACAAGAACAATTATTCGGTGCTATGGCAACATTAACAGGAGTAACAGGCAACACCGCAGAGGTAAGCACGCAGTTAAGAGGTGTAATGCAAGGCTTGTTAAAACCGAGTGATGGCATGACAACCGCACTTAAGAAGATGGGGTTTGAAAGTGGTGGCGCAGCGATAGAAAGCTTAGGACTACAAGGAACATTGGAAGGATTAAAAGGAACAGTAAAAGGGAATGATACGGAATTATTAAATATGTTTGGTAGCGTAGAAGCGGGGAGTGCAGTATTAGCATTAACTGGTTCACAAGCGGAAAACTTTGCAACTAAAACAGCAGAAATGGGCAAAGCAGCAGGGGCAACAGAATCGGCTTTTAAAACTCAACAAGCTACGGTCGCAGCATCTATGGCAAAAATAAAAGCAAGTTTGAATGTAGTGATGATAGAATTAGGCGAAAAATTCTTACCGGCTTTTGAAAAGTTGTTGCAATTTGTAATAGCGCATATGCCACAAATAAAAGAAACAATAGGTGTTGCAATGGACGGAGCATCCAAAGCGTTCGACCTAATAATAACCGTTGTCGGAAAAACAATAGAAGCATTGAAAAAAGTAGGAGATTGGGCAACAGAACATAAAACCGCATTAGAAAATATAGGTATAGTAATAGGTTCAATAGCAATAGCATGGGGGTTAGTTACTGGTGCGCTTGCAATATGGAACACAGTGGGGGTTGTTGCTGCTGGTGTAACATGGCTTATGACATATGGTACAACCGCGTTCGGTCTTGCAATGCTATCCGTTTCATGGCCATTAGTTGCAGTAATAGCGGGTATAGCTGCAGTAATAGCTATAGGTATTTTACTATATAAAAATTGGGATACAGTAAAAGCATTTATGACTAAAATATTTAACAAAATAAAAGAAGTCACAGTAAATGTATTCACTAGCATAGTAAACTTTTTTAAAAAATGGGGATTAACTATATTAGCAGTTATAAGTGGCCCTCTAGGTTGGGTAGTTTTAGCAGTAGTCAAAAATTGGGATAAAATAAAAAGTGTAACGTCTTCTGTTTTTAATGGCATAAAAAATATTGCTAGTAACGTGTGGAATAGTATTAAAAGCACTATAAGCAACGTTGTAGAGGGTGTAAAAACTAAAGTAAGTAGTGTGTGGAATAGTGTTAAAAGCACTACTACAAGCGTATGGAATGGTATTAAAAGTGCTATTGTAAAACCTATTACCGCAGCTAAAGATAAAGTGAAAAGTATTATAGATACGATAAAAGGATTTTTTACTAATCTAAAATTACCACAAATTAAATTACCTAAATTAAAAATGCCACACTTTAGTATTAGTGGAAGTTTTAATCCACTCAAAGGTCAAATACCTAAATTGGGTGTTAATTGGTACGCGAAGGGTGGAGTATTCGACAGTCCTAGTATAATTGGTGTAGGCGAGAGTGGAAAAGAGGCTGTGATGCCCCTCGAACGCAACACAGGCTGGATTGATATATTAGCAAGTAAACTAAATAATAAAGATAAAGGTAATAGCGGTGGTTTAAATCTTACTATTACTAATTTTGTAAATAACACAGACCAAGACATTCAAATGTTAGCGGAAAAATTGGAATTTTACAGAAACCAACAAACAATAGGAGGTAGGGCATAATGGACGAAGTATATTTTATATTTAATAATATAAGTAGCCAAGATTATTTAACTATTAAAACACTACCTTCTATTTTTAAAGCACAAAAAGATATAAATTTAATTGAGGTCGAGGGCAGAAGTGGTTTTTTAACACAAGACTTAGGGAGTTACAGGGGAATTGTGAAGTCAGTTGAATGTATAGTAAAAGATTTATCACAAGTAGATTACATATGCGAATGGCTAGATGGCAGTGGTGAGGTTATATTTTCAAATGAGCCTGATAAAGTTTACAAAGCAGTAATAAACAATCAAATTGAATTAAGTATGTTAGTTAAAACTTATCATTCATTTTTAGTACAGTTTCAGTGCCAGCCATACAAATATAGCTTGCAGAACGAAATCATCACCCTACAAGCCACAGGAACGATTTATAATAGTGGGAGTACAATCAGTAAGCCCATTATCAAACTATTCGGCACAGGCTCTCTCACGCTTACGATAAATGGTAATATAGTAAATTTAACTAATGTAGTGGATTATGTTACAGTTGATAGCAACTTAGAAGAATGTTTTAAAGATTTGGTATATAAAAATCAATATATGACAGGATTATTCCCAATATTAGAAAAAGGAAATAATGTAATATCATTTACTGGCGCGACAAAAATAGAAATAACTCCTAATTTTAGATATATTTAAAAAACTATTGCATAAATATTAACATTAAGTATATAATATACTAAATGGAGGTGTTAATATGTTATGGAATAAAAAAACTAAATTAGGGTTATGTGTATTAACATCACTTTTAATTCTAACAGGATATAAGGGCGAAGCCAAGGAAATTAAAACAGAAGCAGTTAAAGCAAAAACTGTTATAAAACATAAAGAATTTAATATACCGCAACACGAATTTACAGACAATGTAATAAAAGATGCTTATGTATTCGAGTATGATGGATTTAAAATAACTCAACCTTATAAAAAATCAAGTGAACAAACATTAACACACAAACAAATTGCGGAAGAATTTCAAAAACTTCCTAAAGTATTAAAAGAAAATGTAAATGAAATACAACTGCTAGATTATAATAATATTGAAGATGAATACTGGGCGGATATTTTAGACATGAAAGATTTTAAAAGTTATGCAGTTGGTGGATATAAACAAATTTGTTTTTATGCTAATGACTATTTAAGCGTTGAACGAAATAATAGTTTGGTTATTTCAACACTTATACATGAATCAGCACACAATTATGACGAAGCAATGTCTAGTGTAAATGATAGATATTCAAACAGCGAAGAATGGATTTTAACAATGAGTGATGATTTAGACATTAAAAATAATGGTTATGGATTATATTGTTCGAAATATGCGCAAGATGCTTCAAGTAGCTTAGAAGATTTTGCAGAAGCAGTTACACAATATGTTATAAATAAAGATAAATTTGCAAAAGAATATCCCAACAGAGCAAACAAAATAAATGAATTATTTAACAAATAGCATCCTATAATGGGTGCTTTTTTAATGCACAAAAATTGAGGTGATTAAATGATTAGTGTATATGAAAACAATGAAATAGATTTTAGCCATAATGGACTAAGAGTAATAGATAATATTTTAAAAAGTTGTTACGTAACAGGGGAAATTAATGGAGATTATTCTTTAGAATTAGAAACTTTTAAGGATGATAATGGCAAAAGCGAATGTTTAGAGGGATTAAATATCATAAAAGCGGACGGACAATTATTTAGAATACCTTTCATAACAAATGAGCAAAGCGGATTGAGTAAAAATATTACAGCAAGACACATATTCTATGACCTAGCAAATGATTTTAATGATGATACAAGAGCAACTAATAAAAGCGTGCATGATGCTTTAGTTATAGCTGTTGCAACTAATACAAAATTTACAGTTACGTCTTGTGATAATTTAGGTTTAAATAATGCGAATTTTATTGAAGAAAGTCCCAGTACTGGCATATACGATAAAATACTCGCTAGATGGGGCGGAGAATTGCAGAGGGATAATTATAACTTAGCTATTAAACAACGTCTAGGAACGGACACAGGGCGGTTAATTAGTTATGGTAAGGATATAACAGGCTTCACACAAACTTTAGATTATAGCACTCTAGCAACTCGTATATTATTAAAAGGTAAGGATGGTCTTACTATAGACCTAGTGAATGGTGGCAGTAAATACCTAACTAGTCCTTTAGTAAATGACTATCCTTTTGTTATTACTAAAAAAGTAGAATTTACAGATATAGAAGATGCTACAGAATTAAAAAATAAAGGTTTAAGCCTTTGGGGAACAATAGATATTCCAAAAGCTAACTATAAAATTAATTTAGTTGACGTACAAGGAACAGAGGAATATAAACAGTTTGCACAGTTACAAGAATTAAAATTAGGTGACACAATAATAGTAAAACATAAAATATTTAAAGTTAATTTATTAGCTAGAGTTATTAAAATCAAAAAGAATATCTTAACTAATAAAATCGAAGAAATAGAGCTAGGACAGTTTAAAAACAATATAGCAACTCATTTTAAATTAATGAGTGATAAAATATCTTATGCCAAAAATGGAGTACAAGAAACTAAAGAAGATTTAAAAGTTACAAAAACTACAGTATTCCAAAATGAGGAACAAATAAATTTAAAAGCTACAAAAGCAAATTTAATTGCGGAAATAAATGTAAGTGCCGAAGCTATTAAAATTAGTGCTGAATTGTTGCAATTAGAGGGGTATGCTACATTTACAAGTTTATCACAAGCAGGGCAAACTGTTATAAATGGCAATAATATCACTAGTGGAATTATAAAAGGAATAGAAATACAACAAGTGAGTGGTGACATAATACTAGCCAAACTGTATAAAAACTTAAATGGTGGAATGGTTTTAATAAATGATATGAGTGGCAATAGAAACGTGAGCATAGGAGCTGAAAGTGGTGATACTACTAGCGGTAACGTAGGTGGAACTCTAATATTGTATAATGATGACACTTTAAAACCAAGACTATCGCTAGGTATTGCAAGTTCTAGTGGATGCGGGTATGCAAGTTTGAACGATAACGAAGGCGGTTTAAGAGTGCAATTAGATGCGGATATAACTGGGTTTGGTTCTGGGATGATTTGTATGGATGCATCCCAAGTGGTGAAGTCATGGATTACGGAGACGAGCGGGTCAATAAACGAGG
>Ga0209414_1001517_pt1 | contig 10965 bp, 11 predicted proteins | sample LakVidmifraction_4_FD_181154 | JGI IMG/M metagenome (GOLD analysis project Ga0209414, IMG submission 181154) | Hypersaline microbial communities from Lake Vida, Antarctica - Brine Hole Two &gt;0.2 micron (SPAdes) (version 2) | ecosystem: Environmental > Aquatic > Non-marine Saline and Alkaline >... | reverse complement strand
CCAATTCGTCATTATAACTTCTTTTCCTATTGGTAAGGAATTTAAAATTGAATAAAGATTATAGTTGAATTGTAAAGGTCTAATAATTAAAGAAAAACATCAAATGAAAAAATTATTACTATTATTCGGAATTGTACTTTTTACATCAAATTTATTTGCACAATCTTTCGTAAGTCCAATAGGTTTTACACCAAATGAAACAAATAAACAGAAGGTAATATCTTTCATAAAAAAAGAAGTGAAAGATACTTATTCAGCAATTGGAATGGGTGATCCGTCTACTTTGAGAATGATGGAAAAAGAAAATTTAGAGGCATTTAAAGAATTAACAACGGTTACTAACCTATCTCTTTTGAAAAATGTAATCAAAACATATTGTGAGATAGGTATGTGCAATTATTCAACAATTTTAATGATGTATAATGAGCAGAATAAAGCAAGTAAAAAAACTCTAGAATGGTAAATAAGAAAGAGTTTGATAGAGACTCCTATTATTTCAACGTTAATCGAAACCTTTGGTAATAAAAACAAACACTATGATAAGACAAACTTTTACTACATTGATTATATGTTTTTTTACATTAAATGCATTTAGTCAAATTGAAGCAATCACTGAAAAAGGAGATACAATATCAGTTTATGACAATGGAACTTGGAAAAATACAACGATTGTAAAAAAGACTTTCCTTATTGAATCTTCTGTAAATGCTACAGTTGATATTGATGATTTTACTAATAAAAAATCAGTAAAAACAGACACGTGGAATTCATTTGGTGATTCAAGTACAAAAACAAAACTTTCAGGATATACAAGCTTTTATAATGAGGGAATATATTCGGTAACATTGATGCTGCCAAGTAACTTAGGTTGTATGTCAAAACAACGTTCAACTTTAATAGTAAAACTATCCAATAATGAATTTATTAATTTCATTCAGGTAAGCGATACCGATTGTGGAGATGCTGTATACGCTACTTTTATACCTATTTCCGAGGCAGATTTGAAGAATGAAAATTTTAAAAATGTAATTAAGGAGAATGTAGAAATTTTGAAGGAATTTGATTGGGTTACAATGAGAATTCAAGGAACTAAATTTTATACAGATATCACACCAAGAGTCACGAACAACACACCTAAGCCAGAACAATTCTTTAGACAACATATATTATCTATTAAAAATAATTTATAGAAATTATTGTTCACAATATTGTATTGAAATTATTATAACGCAATATGCCTACCATTCCACATATTCTTCTAACCAACATTTCAGTAAAAATGAAAAAACTAATCTTATTTACCGTAATTCTGTTAAACAGTATAATCGCATCTGCCAATATTGGAGGATTTAAAGCATTTATTCCAAAAGGGAATGATTTTGTTCCTGTCGATGTTAATATTAAACAACCATCAATAAATGATATCTCTAAATTCCTTGGTTATAATTCTGACCAGTTTTATACGTATGATGATTTTAGTGTCAAGGGTAGTAAAGTTTTTATTGTAGTATTTAAAGTGTTTACGGATGATATAATTTTTGCAGTAACGGAAGATACTGTATCATCAATAAACAAAACTGATGTACAAATTTTCCTAGTAGATTTTAACCAAAAAAAGGAGTTTGGGTCATACGAAATTGAAAATACGTTAGCTGATGGAGTTAAAAATAAATCACTATCAAAGAAATTTTTAAGTGAAATATTCGATAGTAATTCTAATAAAAATGACGAATCCATAATTGCCATTGAAATTGGGTATGAGTTAAACTTTTCGAATGGTGTATTAAAAAGTTACAATACCACAGATGGATTAAATAAATGGGGGCGAATGTGGAAAAACGAATTACCTTCTACTTATCGAAAATACCTGAATATTGCCAAAATGTATTCCGATAAACAAGCAGATATCATTAATGAAATCAATATTCAAGCAGATGCCTTTGCTAGAACACCACAAGGAGTGCAAAATGAGTATCTTAAATTTCATAGTAACGCGGACGGAACTGTAAATTACAAAATGCTACTTGTTGCACACTATGATGAGGAAATCTCATTAAGCCAATTTAAAAAAATCAATATTGGAAGATATGAATTATCTACGGAATTTAACAATGAAGATAATTACAAAAGAACTACTTACAGATTAAATAACACTTTATATACATTCGATGAAAATGGCAATTTTGTTAATTCTTATTCTTCGAATTAATAAAACTATTTCCAATAAAGATTTTTGAACAAGATGATTTATTCATCCCTTTGAGGTATTGTCCTTAGCATTAATTAATAAGCCTTAAAACAGAAGTATGAGAAAAATATTAATTCTGACATTCATTTTAACTGGATTTGTTGGAAACGCACAAGTGGTGATTGATTCAATAAATGGAAAAATATATGTTGACCGAGTTCAAGAAATTGAACTGAATAAAAAGGAACTTAAGGAAACCACTAATCGTTGGGTTGCTAAAACCTATAATAATTCAAATTATGTTACTCGAATTAACAACGAAGATAACATTCTGACTAAGGGAGCATTTGATGTTGGTGCTGACTTTACAGCTTATGGCGCAACTGTTTATTCATCTCGCAAGGTAGAATATACTCTTGACTTGAAATTCAAAGATAGACGATACAAAATCGAAATTATGAATTTGCTTTTTGATGGAACAGATGCTTCTAAGTCATTGGAGGGTTATTTTATGAGTTTAGAACAATACCGTGAATTTAGTTTCAAAGAGGCTGAAAAATATGATGGGCTATATAAAAAAAGGGTTAAAAAGAGACTAAAAGATGAAAATGAAATTATTAAAAGTTATGAATTACAAATGGAATATGGAAAAAAAATTATTTCGCAAATAATCAAAAAACTTGAGGAAATTGATTTAAGTCTTTTAACATATCTAAAAAATAAGGACAATAATGATGGCTGGTAAAAAAAATCTTACCCTACTTATTTAGAATGTCTGTTTTTCCACTTAAAAACTTAATAAAACTTAATATTAGATTTATTTTCAGAAAATAATTAATTCGCGTGTGTTTTCGTGTTTTCAGAAAAAATTATGCGTGCCACTATACCATCATAATCCATAAATCCATTTAGGGGGTGTAGGGGGTATCATTACATTTAAGCGGTTTTTCATTGACGTTACTTATCTTTGTAACTGTTTAAACGCTGCCTTATTGGGTACTCCATTTTTTCTTAATCCTAGAGCAGATTTGCATTTGAGATACCGATTTATAGCTTTTAACGGTTCATTGTTTAAAGTGATTTTTGACAAGATTTTAGTGATAAGTGTACTTACACCCACCTATCGAAATCAAGTTTTGGTAATGTTATTAGCTTTTTTTTTACTCTAACTGATACCACTTCTTTCTGCTTATGATTGAGGTTATTGAATTTTAAATATTCCTGAAAGAATGTTTCCCCACGTGCGCGTGCATCTTCAATTCCTATATTAAATGCGCTATGTTCCATCGAGGTATCGAAATGATTAATGTCTGGAGTAATTGCTTTTACTTTTGCGGTATTGGGTTCTTTGCATAAACTTTTAAAGTCTTTAATTTCTACCGATTCCGCTATTGCTTTCTTTTCTTCTGAAATGGCTGTTTCATTTCGATTAATATTTGTTTCCGGGGTTATGCCCATAAGATCGCTTATGATATGAACGTATTGCAAAGCTTTATTTCTGCTTGCCTGAAGTTCTAAGTATTGGATTAATTGCTTTTCATATCTCTGGATTTTCCGCTGCGCTATTCGTGTATTATTTGCGAATTTATGAGGCTCAAACTTGATTGTGCCACCCTCTATATTAATACTACTATATAGAGGGTGGCAAGATTGGCTCTGAGCCTTGAACATTTTCTTTTTCCATGTCCGTAATCTATTGATATTGTTAGTTATAACGTGAATTAAAGCCGTGTTTTTGCGTTTTTTTGGTATATTAAATGGAATCCATTCAAATTTCCCGCTATAAATACTCGCTTCAAATTGCGCTTTGATGGTTTTTAAATGGTTATCCCGGTTAACAATTCCCCTTGCTTTATTCAATGCGTTTAGAAAGTCTATTTTCTTTCTGAATGTTAGGTTCTTAGTAAGCTCGAAATCTCGTTTCTGTATCATTACATCGTCTATACGGTTAAGATGCTTTGCAAGATCTCTAAATAGGTATCGGACGTTAAAAATTATGTTGCTGTGTTTCCTTATGTGATCAAGAAACAAGTATAAGTGAGTTTTAGAAATAGCCTTATCATTTAAATAGTTCAGGGTTGAAATCATTTCCCGGCAATTATAGATGAAGTCCTCAAAACTGTATTTTTCATTCAAATTGAAGGATGCACCGATATACTCATATTTTTCAGTATAGAATTTAAAGCCATTTGCTTCTCCTTTTACGTCTGGATTAGTCAATATAATTTTGCGTTCAAGGTTTTTATAGTCTTCACTTGTGGCAGGTGGTACGCTGGAAATATAACCATAACGCAAACTTTTATTTGAATAAGCGTAACTATTAGTATAAACTGGGTTTTTTAGAGTAGTACAACCAAATTCTATAATTTCATTTTCTGCCATTAGGTCAAAATGTTTTACACCCTTATCAATAAATAGAACAGAATCGTGAAGTCGTGTAGATGTATGCAAATCGTTGTCGCTCTTAAAATCTTCGACTGCACCCTGTTCTAAATCGCTCATGTGAGTTATAAACTTTTCTTTACCATTAGTATAGAAAGTTATAGTTTCAGCTTGCAAGGCAGTATAACCACACTCGATTAGAAAGTGTTTTATTTCTTCTTTCGACTTATATTTTCCGCTATTCAAATATGAGTTAAACTCAACTTTTGCCTGGGAACGTGTTATTTTCTTTCGCTTCATCAAATTGGAGTAAACATCTTTTTTTATTCGTGATCCGGTTTGCAGGTCAAGAAAAGACGGGAAGGCGCTTTTAATATCGCACTCAATCACTTTGAAGGGTGTTTCTGCTCTTAATATTCGAGGGCATTTAGTTAGGGGGTTATATTCCCTAAAGTTCGTTGTTGATGTCTTGAAATGGGTTAAAGGAACATCCAGTTCATTGCATATCAAATACAGAATATAATAATACCATTGATCTACAAATTTAAATGCGGGTTCGCCTTTCGGATGGTGTTTAGTATTCCGCTTTTCATCAATGCGGGAATATTTACGCGATAAATCGCCCTTATCATATTGGTACTTCTCAACTGGCAATTGTTCGCCTGTCTTAATATAATGGCTCGAATATTCCAAATATTGGTGACGACCAAAGTATTCGGAATTAAAAAACCAAGCGGATTGGATTATAAGAAAACAAGCTTTAAACAATGCCGTATCTTTCAGCTCATAACAAGTTGTGTCAACTTCATAAATCGAGGTGTAAGGCGTTTTGTTGCAGGCATCAAAGAAACCCTTAACGGAATTGATAGTATAAGCTGCATCTCTAATTTGTACATCTTCTGGAAATATACGCTCATAGAAATACGCTATTGCTAATAACGTTAATTCCGAAAAGGATGTGCCTTTGGTTTCTTTATTGTCGCCTTGAATCTCACTTAATGCCGTCTGAAAATTAACTTCACTTTCATTCGAAATACGGTTCTGTATGTCCGTTTTCAGATTGCTATGATTTAAAAAATCCAGTTTGATATGATAAGAAATAAAGGCTTTTTGTGAAGCCTCTATTCTCATTTCAATGGTTGAATTTTATCTGGATTCTCCGGGAATAAATCGGGCTTGGTGCTGAAATACCAGGCTCGAAATCCTGTAACTTTACAAAGCTTCTTTTCTACTTCATAAAGCAAACCTTGATTTTCCAGGTCTTTCTTATAACGGCAAATATTTTTCTGCTTTACACCTGTTGCTGCTTCCACCATCGAAGCGGTGGCCGTATGATTTTTTAAATAACCAAATATGGTTTTTAACTGGGTTCTACGTCTCTTTAATTGCTTATCTTTAGGCTCATATTGGTTAGGATTAGAACATTTAGAGCCGTGGGAATTTGTCTTTCTCATGGCTCTATTTATTTGAGTTTAGGTAAGTGTGCGCTTCATCTTCTATTTCCGCATTTGTCTTTTTACGCCCTTGTTTCAGATAGTCCAAAAGTTCGGCTTTAGAGAAATACAGTCGTTTTGCGCGCTTCATTACAGGCAACTCGCCTTTTGATACCTTACTGTAAATAGTAGGCACGGAAAGGCTTAAAAAGTCGGCTGTTTGCTGAACGTTTAGGAGTTGTTCAGTTGTGGGGTTGTGTTCTTGTTTAAGAAGTAAGTTTTTGAGTTCGCTAAGCTCTTTGCGTACCGTTGCTAACGTTTCATTTTGTTGAGCGAAATAAGAATTAAAGTCCATTACAAAGTATGTTTATTTGTTAATACTTTGCAATGTATAGGGAGTTAAGACCCTGTTAAACAGGTTAGTATAATTAGTATCGAATTAGTAACATTAGTAATGAAAGTGTATATTTTAGTATTTTGATTTTGCCCAATTCGTCATTAAATTACCATTATTAAAGCCTATAAAATATTCTCCCAATAGCTTAACATACTTTTCTTTTTTGCCGTATGGCTTACCAGCTACATCCTTATAGTAGTCGAAAAAAACACCTATTGCATCTTTTTTATAATCGTATTTTAAAGAAAAACATTCTTTTGGATATTTTTCATCTTCAAAAGCAAGCTTTAAATAATCTTTTAAGTCTTCAATGCTCAATAAACCTTTATCAACTAATTTACTTTTAAAATATTCATATACTTTTTTCTCATCTACACTGTCGAAATTATTAGTAAATTGAAATTCTAGTTCTTTCGGTACCGGTTTTCCCTTTCTGGTGTCAACATTGAGAAAGTCCAAAAATGAATTAGCCAAAGAAATTATATGAGGTTTCTGATCTTTAAATTCGTTTTTACGCTTGTGAGCTTCTATAAGTCTGGTTACCTCATCGAATATTAATTTTTTAAATTCTTTATGTACTTCCGGTTCGTTGGGGCTATTTCTTTTTTCAAATTCCTGTTCGTAAATGGTTTGAAAATCTTCGGCCGTGTCATTTGCTAAACGTGTTCGGTTAGTTAAAACATAGTCTTCCGTTCTATGCAGTATGAATTTCTCTTTTTTGATTACTTTACCATTCCGTCGAATGTTTTTAGTCCAATATATTTTACCATTTGTTTCATGTTTAGTTATCTCATCATGAGTGTTATAAAAAGTCTCTAGGTAACCTTCATTTTTATCGTTGAAATAGAAAGCATCTTTTTTAATAACATTCGGAACCGGTACTTTCATGAAGTCCTCCAATTCAAAACTTTCATCTATCGCTTTCATTGTTTCTTTTAAAAAATCCATATCGTTCTTTGTATCTAAAAATCTAATAAGTTACTCCCCAACTCTTTTTTTGTTTTGTCCTCAAAGCCGGCAAAGTAGCCTTGTGTAGTTTTGGTGTTGGTGTGGCCTACGGCTTCCCCTACTTGCTCGATACTTGCTCCTTTACGTATTGCCATAGTGGCGAATGAATGTCGCGCCCAATAGCTTGAAATCTTTTCTTTTATTCCGTTGGTTTTAGCGTATCTTAAAAAATGCTGGTTATTCAGCCTTATGAAGTTTTTTAATTTTCGATACTGCTCGTCTGGGGTTTGGTTACGATCAAGAATATTAAAAATGTAGTCGTTGGGGCTGCCATCAGGATTGCCATATTTCTTTAAAATCTCTACAGCATAAGGAACGGGAAATACTTTTATTGTGCTTTGGTCTTTTGTACTCTTTGCGGTTTTCGCTCTTATAAATTCGATTTTCTCCCCGTCAAAATTTTTACAGCTTAATTGTAGAATATCTTTAAAGTTCATCCCATTACATAGGTAAGAAAGGAACCAAAAAGCCTTCGCCCGTTCCTGTTCGGGTGTCTCTGGTTTACCAGTGAATAAAACTTTTAATTGTTCAGGTGCCAAAGCTTTTTTAGTGTTCTTCGGGGCTGGTATTTGGTACTTTCTTTTTCCAAAGGGATAAGCATCTCGGGAAATGGTTTTATCTTCAATAGCATCATTAAAAACCGTCCTTAATGTTCGCGCATAAATGCCTACGGTGGTTAGGCTTTTATCTTCTTCATCAATACAGAAATTTTCAAATTTATCAAGCCATTCAATCGTAACATCTAAAAAGTTAATATGGTCTTTCCCGTGGAATCTCAATAAGCATTTTAAGGCTGTCTCATAACCTTTGGAAGTGCTTATGCTTTGCTTATTCCGATACGCATCTATTTTTTTTGCATAGTAGAAATTAACATCTTTATCGGTTGATCTTTTATTGAACATTAAACGGTCGAAATCTTCAAAATTGAAATTGGCAAGGCTCCCGGCTACTTTATCCGCTTTTACGAGTAATGCGTTTAATTCTTTACGATCTTGTTTAAATTCTTTCCGGGGCTTAACTGTTTCCCACGTACTTTTAAATTCTTTTTTTGTAAAGCTAAATTTAGTCGCATAGTATTTGCGTTTCTTTAATGGTCTAAAGTAAACCTGCAAGGCCACCTTGTATTTTCCGTTTTTATCCTTTCTTGCTTCTTTCCCCTTCTTTCTTGCTTTTTTTCCCGTATTGCAATAAATGGTTATGCTTACTTCATCATTAGTATTTGCCATCGTTATTTCTGCTTTAAATTGCTGTGCTAACATTTGTTAGCATAATGTTAGCATAAAATAGCTTAATAACAATAATCAAAAACATACTAATAAACATCGTTAAGTATTGTTATATTTGCTATTACAAAGATAATCAATAATATCACAAAACAAACGAATAGGGGTAATATCTAACTTCTAAGCAGGCGGTCACAGGTTCGAATCCTGTCGCGATCACTTTAAAATCAAAGGGTTACGGTAGAAATACTGTAACCTTTTTTTTATTGTTAGCAAAATGTTAGCAAAAAAGGCTTCTATCTGGCAAAAAGTGAAAAAATAAAAGTTGTTTTTAAACCTTCATTTGGTGCATTTCGTGCATAGGTTTGGAAACTCTCCCAAAATACACCGTAGTTACACCGTAATTTATTAAAATAGTAAATTACCTCGGTTCAGTCTATTCAATTATTTAATTTTGAATGTCAAGTTTTGACAGGTTTGTTGCCTATGAAGATAAAATGCTATGTAAAGGAATTATTTAAACCAACTCATTGAATGTAATTTTATTCCTATCTGAAAGGAAAGTTTACCTCGTTTTCCGTTCGTTATATTCTTTACATACAGGTTAAGAAATGGGATTATAACTTGATTAATCAAACGGTTTAACAATTCTTGTATGGTTATCCCGCAATAATCTTGGATAAAATATTACATTGCTCTTGATATAACAGGTTGGCAAATATTTAATGAAACCAAAAAAAATAAATTATGAAAAAAATAACAATTTTATCTTTAACGATTTTAACACTTCTTTTGACAAACTGCGGAAGCAATTCAGAACCACCTAAAGATCTATTAAAATATTCAGTTATTGAAGAAGATATATCAGATACACCATTAAAAACACAAGTTTCGATGAACATTCTTCTCGAAGACATTGAAAATGTAACTGAAGAAAAACTCGAAATTCTATTAAACTATCTTTATAACCAACAGATTAGTCGTAAAGGATTTAAACATCACGACCACCCAAATACAATACTTATATATGCATATGTTACAAAAGAAAAATCAGATGCAGGAATGGGACAATGGGTTGCTATGATTTCTAAAATGTATGATGACACAAAACCTGACTTTGACATATCAGAAACTCAATTCAATTCTTTAACAGCTACAGAACAAGAAAAATGGGGTTTAACACAAAAACAAAGGCAAAAAATATGGGACAAAATCATTTACGCTGAAAGAAATGCTCAAAAAGAAGCAGACAAAAAACATCCTCTTGACAAACCAGGAATTACACAAGACGATATGATTAAAAATGGAAAAGTGATGGAGAAGTTTAAAATAAAATACGAAGATGACATCGCAAAAGAATATAAAATTGAACAATCCATTATTGACTCTGTAGGACTTGAAGGAGTTATTGGTGGCTGGTCATTCCCAAAATAAACAATGACAGTTACTAAAGACCAAATCCGAGAAAAAGTAGGAAAAAAATGGTGGCTTGCCGACCGACAGGTACTTGCTGCCAAATTGAACTACGTAATTGGAATTGGAGCATTTGACGAAATTCTTGACGGAAAGACCCTCAAGGAAATAGACGCTGTAATTCATCTTGAAAAATATCCAAAAGGACTTCTTTTCAAAATTGCAAGGGGATTTGGTGGATTTAAGACACATCCATTTCCAGTAGCGAAAAATGAAATCAAAAAAATAGTGCTTTCAGAAACATCCGACACTGGTGGACAATTAACATTTGACTTGACAAACGGGAATAAAATCGAGTTCGGAATTAAGCAAAAAGACATTTGGGAAGTAAAGGACTTTTTGAAAGAAATTAAACTTAATTACAAAACGGAAAAAATTAAAAAACCAAGCACACAAACCGAGAAAAAACCAGAGAACACTCAAAAACATGGTGTTCCAACTTTGATTTCATTTTTTGTTCCGGGTGTCGGACAATTAATCAAAGGACATATAATGAAAGCAATTGGAATTTGGGTAATTGGCGGACTTGTTGGATTTTTCCTCTGGTGGACTTTTATTGCTCCTTTCATTGTTTGGGTTTGGAATGTATATGATGCTTACAACTCCAATACTGACTGGGGAGGCAGCGATAAGAACACAAACGACTAAAAACATGAGACATAAAATAATTTCAAAAATTGCCGACTCTCATCCATATGAAGTTGTTAGAGATGATTAATTCTAAATAGTAAAACAAAATGAAAAAACTAATCTTATTTACCGTAATTCTGTTAAACAGTATAATCGCATCTGCCAATATTGGAGGATTTAAAGCATTTATTCCAAAAGGGAATGATTTTGTTCCTGTCGATGTTAATATTA
>Ga0209414_1001514_pt1 | contig 10972 bp, 12 predicted proteins | sample LakVidmifraction_4_FD_181154 | JGI IMG/M metagenome (GOLD analysis project Ga0209414, IMG submission 181154) | Hypersaline microbial communities from Lake Vida, Antarctica - Brine Hole Two &gt;0.2 micron (SPAdes) (version 2) | ecosystem: Environmental > Aquatic > Non-marine Saline and Alkaline >... | reverse complement strand
CCCAGCAGAAAAACAAGGAACAAACGATAAGGATGACCACAACCCCAAGGTAGAGGTCATCCTTGGTATAGGGCAGTGTCCTTCTTTTCCTGCTGGGATCGAAGGAACGTGCTTCCAGTGCCCAGGTAAGTTCTTCTGATCGGTCCAATAGCAGGGAGAAGATACTTGCTGCTACAGAGGAAATATTCTTAATAGGATGGCGGTTCTTCTCCATCCTGGCCTTTCTTGCAGTGGTCACCTGCTCTGTTACATCAAAAATGAGCGGGATCATGGAAAGCGTCAGCTCGATGGAGCTTGCTATGGCCCATCCGTCAACAAAAGGGATATTGTCCAGCACGCTTCCTAAGGAGCGGGCCAGGTCATCGGGGGCTGTTGAGTCAGCTAAGAGCATGCCGCTGAGTATGATGGCCAGGAACCTGAGGCAGGCAGTAAGAGAAGGGAGCAATGCCCTGGTTGCAAGGTATTCGGTGAAGCCTATCAAGGCGGTCATGACAAAGAAAAAGCGTAGTTCTTTGCCATAGCGATGGAGGGGGAGGCTTTGTGTTATGGCTAGCAGGATCAGGGGGATGAGAAGGGCTATGGTCACAGCAAAGGAGGCCCTGGCTAAGGGGATGAGTATGACAAGGATACTCAGGAGCTTGGTGAGGGGATTGCATCGGTTGAGGAAGGCCCTCTGTTCCCTGTAGTGGAAGATTAGGGCTTCAGCCATGTCAGTTCCTCTAGGGGGGTATCGAGTGGTACATAGACTCCATGCTTAGGGAAGAGGGAACGTACAGAAGAAGGAGGGCCTTGTGCTGCTACCTTGCCCCCGCTGAGGATGATGACATCATCAGTGTAGGCAAGGATCTTCTCCACCTCGTGGCTGACCAGGACGATGGTATGGCCTTCTTCCTTTAGCTGGAGCAGGGTTTTCAACACCTGCACCACCGAAGGGTAGTCGAGGTTGGCAAAGGGTTCGTCCATGATGAGAAGCTTGGGCTCCATGACCAGCACTCCTGCTATGGAGAGTCTTCTCTTCTCTCCTCCGCTGAGGGTCCGTGGGCGTTGAGACAGTTGTTTGGTCAGGTCGAGTAGTTGAACAACTGCAGTAAGACGTTCCTGCTGCACAGAAAGAGGCAGCTCAAGGTTTTCCAGGCCGAAGAGGATGTCCCGCTCTACGGTCTGTCCTACTATCTGCGTCTCTGCATCCTGGAAGACCAGGCCGATGGATGTGAGCCTTTTCTTTCCAGAACGCGTCACTTCCACTCCATCCAAATATATGGTCCCTGAGGTTGGCTTGAGCAGGCCTTTGATGCATTTGAGCAGCAAACTCTTCCCTGATCCGTTGGGTCCTGTTATGAGGGTGAAGGATCCTCTCTCAATGGTAAAGGAGATGTCAGAGAGGATTGGCTTTGTCTTTTCAAAGCCAAAGCTGAGGTTTTCAAGCTTGAGCATGGGTGGTTCTTTGCTTTTCATCTATTTTTTGACTTTACCAGATGGTTCCCCTTTGAACAAGATTATCGTTGCAAAGCACGAAAAGCACTAAAAGGTGTTGACAAGAATTCTGGAATTGGGGTATACAAGAGGGGGTCAAGCCGCTTTAGCTCAGTTGGTAGAGCAAAGGACTGAAAATCCTTGTGTCCTCGGTTCAATTCCGAGAGGCGGCAGACGACTTCCTGTTACAGAAATGTAGCAGGTTTTTTTTATGGGGAATAGTGGTTCGTTTTTGAGGCGGAAGGGAGGGAACTTATTAGCGATTCCAAGTTGTCGTGATTTGTTCAATCCTTATTCAACGGTGGATAAACGGTTTGAATTTCTTGTTTGATACTGGTAGCCTCACCTTTTAGATCCTTAATGAATATCTTCTTGTATCCAGGTAGGAAGTGAGTTATTATCCCAAATATAGCCTTTAGATACTGCCAGCAGAATGGGATCATAATCTTTATAGTTACAAGAAATTTCCTTACACAATAAAAGCTATAATTCAATAGCAGTGGAGCTTTTGAAATCAGAGCATAATTATCTAGGAATGGTCGGTGATGAGAAAAAAATATGAAGATTTTCTAGATCAAAAGACAAGCAAACAAAACCAGTACTTTAGAAGGAAGGCTACAAAGCGAAAGATAAAGAAACAGAAGAGCAAACGGAGTCTCTTAAAAAATAAATATCTAGGAATTGTCCAATTACCTTCAAGCCTTGTTTTACTGAATGATAAATTAGCTTCCCATTATTTGAATATGCTACACGATGTCCTGCAAAACCCTGATAAAATATTAGATTTTCAAAATGTTACAATGATTTCAATTCGTGCTGGTTTGATCCTTAAGGCTTTCAAAGATGAATTTATTATGGAACATGGTTTTCCTCCGCAAGTTAAAAAACCAAGAAGCCGTAAAAGTTGCGCAGTTCTTCAGTATTTGAATATACAAGACTACGGAACTGATTGCTCTGATTATCCAGATATTGTTTGTTGGCGTTTATATGATTGGGATAATTCAAAACTTGATCCGAATGAAGATCTTTCGAAGCGTTTAGTTGAGACTGTGATTCCAGATTGTTTACAAACAGAAGGAGAAACTACAATAGTAAAATCTAAGATAGCTTCTGCTGTAGCTGAGGCTCTTTTCAATTGTAAAGAACATGCATATGCAGGGGTTATGGCAAATGCAAGTTTTCAAAAATGGTATTTAGGATTTGGAAAGTATCCAGAAAACGGAGAATTCCAATTTTGTATCTATGATAAAGGTCAGGGATTTAGGAAGAGCCTTGAGGCAAATCCATTGTTACAGGATATGATAGGAGATCCGTTTCGTTCAGATGTCGCCCTACTAGAGATGGCAGTTAAAGGGCGCACAGGAGTTGATAAAGGGAAAGAGCAAGGTCGAGGCAAAGGATTAAAATCGGCAGTAGCAATAATACAAGATGCAAATGGTTGGTTTTCAATTCTGAGTGGGAAAGGCGAATATGTTGAGAAAAACGTGAATGGTTATAGGGCTTTTAAGAGGAATAGAAAGACCCTTGTGGAAGGTGCTCTTATTGCTTTTTCGCTACCGATTTCCTATATTGAGAGTGAGAATACTAAATATGAATGAAAAGAGTAAAATTATGCTAATTAAAGATATTGCCTCTAAGTACCTTTATCAAGGTCCTAGATATAAAGAATTGGGTCCAAATTCTGGCGAACAATTTAGAGATAAGATCCTCCTACCTTGGTTGAATGATCTTGGGGAAGCAGAAGGAATTATAGATTTCGACGACACCAAGATGTTCTCTCCTTCCTTTTTAGAGGAAGCTTTTGGTGGTGCAGTTCGCCGAGGATATAAAAACCAAATAGCTTCTTTAGCATTTACAAACATGCCCGGTTCTTGGGAAAGAGATGTTAAGAAGTATATTGCAGAAGCTATAAGCAAATTGAAATAACCAATGAATCCAATATTATTAAACTTCTTGATTGGACTTATTGGTATATTGTTCGGTAGTGGTATTGTTCAATACCATGCAAGAAGGTTGGAGTGGCATCAGTCACGTGACCAAATACTATTTCATATTTCGGCTCTTTACTCTGAAATTGAAAAATTAGCGAAAAATCCCTGCAGATCTAATCATTTTACTTTTCAGTTTCTATTTACTAGGGAAGCTGCCTATATTCAACATGTTGGGTTGAGGTTTTGGTCGAGAAAGAAATTATTGGATGAGGTTTCTGAAGCTTTGTTCGAAAGCTATAAGACAATAGCACAAGATGAAAACCATGAAAAGGTCTATTTGGTTGATGGTGTTGATAGTGATGACTATCCTGAATTCATTGCAATTGTTCAGTCATCCGTCAATGAAGCTTATTCAAGAATTGTTAAAAGCAAAAAAGGGGTTTCTGCAAATCTTTGATTTGGTCCCAGATATGGCTATTGCAAAACTGATATACCCTCTTATTACGGTTGGGACGCATCCTTCCCCTGCCTGATTTCCGTTCATTTACCCCATATCCTACCTTCCCCCTCTCCTTAACCCATAATCTGTGCTACGATATCAATATCACCCACCTACGGAGGTACTGACCGAGATGAATGAACTACGCCAAAAATATGAAGCTCTCCCTGAAGATGCGCCTGCTAAGCAGATCGAACTGACAGCAGAAAGCCTTGAAAGAAGGAATTACCATCCTACACTTTTACTGAAGGCTCCCAATTACAACAGGATGACCAAAGCTGACATGCTCGCAGAGTTCGATAGGGTAGCGGCCCTTGCTCCTACTTCAAAGGAACTGAAGAGCGTTGTTGCCATAAAAGATCCTGCAGAGGTAATACATACACATCTTACAAGCTTGCTTAACCAATACGTGTTGCTCTGCAACCTTAGAAAAGGGTTGGCTTCAGCTTGGGATGTCATCAACGAACTCTACGAGGACGATTGATGATCGAATGCACTGCATGTGCCAATGGGGCCTCTGCCTGTCTCACCAATGTTCCTATTTTTCAGAACCTCGACACAGACCAGATAGCTCGAGTAAAGCGCCTCATCCGTCAACGCACCCTCTCCAGTGGAGAGGTGCTGTTTCGTGAAGGGGACTTTTCCAATCGTCTTATCATCATACGAACAGGTTCGTTGAAACTTGTGCGCTATGGAAGTGACGGCCAGCAGTTCCTCCTGGAGACTCTCTTCCCAGGGGATTTCTATGGGGGAGACCAGCTTTTCAGTGAGAGCCACTGCCGGGAGACAGGCATAGCAGGTGACAATCTGGGCATATGTACCATAGGCAGCAGCGACATACGCTCTCTGATGCTCAGTGACCCCCATATTGGATTGCGTGTCATGACCTACCTTAACAGCAAACTGGACCAGTACCGCCTGCAGGTGGAGATGCTTGCAACCAAGAGCGTGGAGAAGCGTCTGGCCATGTTCCTGTTGGAACGAATACGAAGAACCGGTGGTGATGGTGTGCTCCTCAGCCAAGAGGAGATCGGAAATGCGATCAACCTTACCAAGGAGACGGTCAACCGCAAGCTCTCTCAGATGCAGGATAGCGGCTTGGTCTCTGTTTCTGGAAAGAAAAAAATCCTCCTGTTGGATATCCCTGCCCTGGAGACTCTTGCTTCAGAGTAGGCTGGTATTGCTTGTGTTTTTGTGGTTTGTTGTATATTCTCGGTTTATTTTTTTCTTTTTATTCGGTGTAAATTGATTTGAATCATAGTTGGCATCGGTTTTCCAGAGTACCTTGTATATAACAGGAGATACACCATGACAAACCAGAAACTATCAAGCTTAGTAAAGGCCTTCCCCTTTGCCACCATATTCCTCAATGAAAGAAAGATTGACTACTGCTGTGGAGGCGACCATATGCTCTATGAGTCGATCGCAGAGGCAGGGTATGAAAGAGCGGAGTTTATCTCTTCCCTTGAAGCCTTTCTTTCTGATGCCCAAAACACGTACAAGGCAACCGTAGATCCCGCACTCTATAATCTGAGTGTTAGTGACCTCATCGACCACATAGAGGCTACCCACCATCTTGCAGAACGTAATCTGATCGCCTCTGTTGATGAAAAGCTCAACACAATCCTCCGTGCCCACTATAAGAACCACAAGGAAGAGCTTCTGACTGTCCACTCCTTGTTCAGTGACCTGCGGAAAGAGCTTTTGCAGCACTTCGTACAGGAAGAGGAAGAAGTGTTCCCATTGTTACGCACAAAACCTACCCCTGAGTCTATAATGATGGTAGAATCATTAGAAGACGACCATGAAGCGGCTGGAGCCCTGATCAAGAGCCTGCAAGAGGTGACACGATCATTCACGCCACCAGCGGATGGGTGTCCTACTTATGTTGCCACGTATGCCTTGATGAAGACACTGGTTGAGGACATATTCTTGCATATATTCAAAGAGAATTCGATTCTCTTTCCGAAATACAAAGAAGGAGCGAAACTATGAAACGTTTAGTAAAAAACAATGTATCTTGGGTTGGAAAGATAGACTGGGAGTTGGAATCATTCCATGGGGATGATTACTCCATCAACCACGGGTCTTCCCAAAATGCCTATCTTATCCAGGAAGAGAAGACCGTACTGATCGACACTATCTGGAAACCCTACGCTAGGGAGTTCAGGGAAAACCTTGAGCAGGAGATAGACCTCAACAAGATTGACTTCATCGTGATGAACCACGGCGAAGTCGACCACAGTGGGGCCCTTCCTTACCTGATGGAGAAAATCCCCAATACCCCGATTTACTGCACAGCAAATGCTATCAAGTCCCTTGTTGGGCAGTACCACCATCCCGAATGGAATTTCAAGGTAGTCAAGACCGGCGACAGCGTCGACATCGGCAATGGCAAGAGCCTGGTCTTTGTCGATATGCGCATGCTTCACTGGCCTGACAGCATGGCCACCTACATGACAGGGGACAACATCCTGTTCTCCAACGACGCCTTTGGTCAGCACCTTGCAGTTGAAGAGCTCTTCAACGACAAGACGGATCAGTGCCTGCTTTGGGAAGAGGCCTTGAAGTACTATGCAAACATCCTTGCTCCGTTCTCACCCTTGGTGAAGCGCAAGATTGAGGAAATTGTAGCATTGAACCTTCCCATCGACATCATTGCCCCAAGCCATGGTGCCATATGGCGTGACAACCCTCTGCAGATCGTAGAGAAGTATGCCGCATGGGCGGACAACTATCAGGAAGACCAGATCACCATTGTCTATGACACCATGTGGGATGGAACCAAGGCCCTCGCCCATGCCCTGGCCGGTGAGATACAGGCTCTTTCTCCTGATACCAGGGTCAAGATCTTCAACATCTCCCAGACTGACAAGAATGACATCATGACACAGGTTTTCATATCGAAGGCCATTGCCCTTGGGTCCCCCACCGTTGGTCAGAGCATTCTCTCCGCAGTAGCCGGCTGGCTCCATTTCCTCTTTGAACTGAAGTTCAAAAAGAAAAAGGCTGCAGTCTTTGGCTGTTACGGCTGGAGTGGTGAAGGTCCTGAGGTGCTTGCAGAGCATCTGGTCCAAGCTGGGTTTGAGATTGTCGGGCCTAAGGTCAAGGTGAACTGGAATCCAAAGCAGGAGAACTTCAAGGAGATGAAGGGTATCGCAGAGGCCTTGATCAAATAGTCCTTACTGGTTTAGGTAGATACTTAGGAGCTGTCACTTCTTGCATGAAGAGGCAGCTCCTCCTCTTTTTCATCATTGCAGAGCATCTGCTCTCGTGATAGAGTTACCCATGGATAAGACATGGTATCAGGCACTGAATTATGAGGCTTTGGTCAGGGCGAACAAGAACTCTGAGGCAAAAGCTCAGGAAGCCTTTGCCAAGGCTCTCACGTTGCTCGACACTACAGAGTCATTGTTGCTCCATCTTGGGGAGTATGCTTTGCTGTTAGGGGTTGAAGAGACCCTCCTCAGCAAAGCATATGGTGCCTGTCTCCCAGCCTTTGAGGCTATGGACAGCTCTGTCCAGGTCTTGACCTGGGAACATCCGCTCTGGCCCAAGCAGGTAAACAGCTTTGCCTACTGCCCCCGCTTTCTCTATGTGCGGGGTAATGCCTCGCTGTTGAGCCAACCTTCCATCTCAGTTATCGGGACAAGAAGCCCCTCTTTGGAAGGGAAGAAGAGTGCAGCCCTTTCGGCATATGCGATCGGCAAGAAATCCTATGTAGTGGCGAGCGGACTTGCTCTGGGCATCGACGGGGTGGCACATAAGACAGCCTTGGACAGTGGCTTTCCAACCATTGCAGTCCTGGGAACCCCCCTTACCTCCTGCTATCCTCCTGAACATGCACAACTGCAGGAGGAAATAGCCAAGCGAGGGGCCCTGGTAAGCAGGTTTGCCCCTTCGTCCCCTACGCAGAAGTGGTTCTTTCTCTTGCGTAACCGCCTGATGAGCGCCCTCTCACTGGCCTCTGTTGTGGTGGAGGATCGTGATGGGGGAGGGGCTGTCCGGCAGGCTGCCTTTGCCCTGGAACAGAAGAAGTACCTGTTCTTCTACCAGAGCAGTCTGGACAACCATAGCTTCCTTTGGCCAAAAGAGTTCGCTAATCGCCCGAGGGTATTTGTGGTGAAGCAGGCCAGTGATATACCCCGAGTTTTGGAGAAAGCGGAAAAGACCCGCCAAGCGGTAGGAAAAGTGGTGCAAAAGAGCGTTCAACTCGAGCTTGATATCTAATCTGCCTTGACATACATTCGTCGGGGGGACTACTATCATCACATATGAAAAACCAACTAACAGCAAACCAACTACGACAGAAATATATTGATTTCTTTGTATCAAAAGACCACACACAGATCAGTGGTGCTTCCCTGATCCCTGAAAATGATCCGACTGTCCTGTTTACCACAGCCGGTATGCACCCCCTTGTACCTTATATCTTGGGTGCCGACCATCCTTCTGGGAAACGCTTGACCAACTACCAGAAATGCATCCGTACCGGTGACATTGAGGCTGTTGGGGATCCTCACCATCTCACATTTTTTGAGATGTTGGGCAACTGGTCCCTTGGGGACTACTACAAGGAGGAAGCGATTGATTTCAGCTATGAGTTCCTGACTAGCGTGCTGGGCATCGATCACTCCCTTCTTTCGGTTACGGTCTTCGCAGGTGATAAAGGGGTACCCCGTGACGAGGTCGCTGCTTCTGCTTGGAAAAAGCATGGCATCCCACTCGATAGGATCTACTATCTCCCCCGTGAGGACAACTGGTGGGGTCCTGCTGGTGAGACCGGGCCTTGCGGACCTGACAGTGAGATGTTCATGGACACCGGTCGTCCCTCCTGTGGAAGCGATTGCCGTCCTGGCTGTCACTGCGGTAAGTATTTTGAGATTTGGAACGATGTGTTCATGGGCTATAAGAAAAATGCCGATGGCTCTTACTCTGAGATGGAAAGAAAGTGTGTCGATACCGGAATGGGAATCGAGCGCACCATTGCAATTCTCCAGGGCAAGAAGTCAGTCTACGAGACTGAGGTCTTTGCCCCCATCATTGCAGAGATCGAGAAGCTTACTGGGAAAGTGTATGGCAACAATGAGGATATAGATATCTCTATCCGTATCCTTGCTGACCATGTGCGTACCAGTGTCTTTATCCTAGGAGACCCCAAGGGCATGGCCCCTTCCAATATGGGACAGGGGTATATCTTGCGAAGACTCATCAGACGAGCTGTGCGCCATGCTCACAAGCTCGGCATCGAGGGCTCGTTCCTCGGGGGACTGGCTCAGGTTGTGTTTGGCCTCTATAGCGAACCCTATCCTGAACTGGAAGAGAATAAAGAGTTTATCCTTCAGGAGCTTGCAGCAGAGGAGACCAAATTCTCCGAGACCCTGATCAAGGGCGAACGCGAGTTTGAGAAGATGCTTCCCAACCTGTTGAAGGGCTCTTCCCGCCAACTCAGTGGTAGGACGGCCTTCAAGCTCTATGATACCTATGGCTTTCCTGTAGAACTTACTCGGGAACTTGCCAAGGAACATGGCTTCACCGTTGATGAAGAGGGATTCAAGGCAGCGTTTGAGAAGCATCAGGAAGTCAGTCGCAGTGGTGCTGAACACCAGTTCAAGGGTGGCTTGGCCGACCATAGTGACAAGACCACAGCCTTGCATACTGCAACCCATATGCTGCATAAGGCGCTACGCACAGTGCTTGGCGAGCATGTTGGGCAGAAAGGCTCCAACATCACCGTCGACCGTCTTCGCTTTGACTTTACCCATCCCTCTCCCATGACCAAAGAGGAGATCAAAGAGGTTGAGGATATGGTCAATGCCCAGATCGGGCGCAACCTTGCCATCAGCGTTGAGAGCATGACCTTGGATGAGGCCAAGGAAGCCGGAGCCATTGCATTCTTTGAGAGCAAGTATGGCGAGCAGGTGAAGGTCTACTCTATCGGAGACTACTCCAAGGAGGTCTGTGGTGGCCCTCATGTGGAGAACACTTCCACCATGGGTCACTTCAAGATTCAGAAGGAGCAGTCCTCATCTGCTGGAGTAAGAAGGATTAAGGCTATTCTGGAATAGGGGTTTGATGCTTCTTTCACGAGTAATCATTGAAAGAAGCACATGTGGACACTACAGCAGAGAACTAAGCCAAGACCGACAAGATGATGTAAAGAAGACAGAAGAAAGAATACTGGGAATACAAACTGAGGAATATGTGGAGCAAGGGCAGGACGAAAGTCTTGCCCTCTTCGTTACAGGGGGTAGTGGTAGTACTCTTGAGAGTTGTCCTGATTTGGCTTGGCACTGTACTGGTGCAGCGCTTATATTTCTCAGTTTAAAGCTACTGAAGGTTTTGGCCTTGCAACTTCATTAAGCCTGAACTCTTTGGTGAGGAGCTCTTTCTGACGTTGGCCCTGGGTGCAATATATTGCAGTCGTTCACTTCTGAAAGGGTAATAATCTAGAATAACACCGAGTGATTCGCTATGCTTTTTATAGGGACTATGGTTACCGTAACAAGGAGGGCTCTATGGAAGCATTTGATGCTTTTCTGGCAGCAATAGAAGATCAAGAAAGCAGAAAACGAACAGAAGAGGTGTTCACCTGGGTCCATAAGACGTTCCCTGGCCTTGTGCCAAAGATTGCTTGGAACCAGCCGATGTTTACTGACCATGGGACTTTTATCATAGGGTTCAGTGTTGCCAAGCATCATCTTAGCGTTTCTCCGGATGTGACAGGTATGAAACTCTTCTCAGAGGACATTCGTAAAGCTGGATTTACCCAAACAATGAATCTGTTTCGTATCAAGTGGGAGATGGCTGTTGACTATGCTCTGCTTACGGAGGTCATACAGTTCAATATAGATGACAAGAAGGGCTGCAAGACGTTCTGGAAGAAATTATAGTTTCCATCGATACAAGAAATTTAGGGGTTCGGACAATATACAAAACGACGACTTCAACCTCTCGGTTGAGGAATCCCAGTCCTCTTTAGGGGCTGGGATGAATCAGCCTGATTTCTCCGGTTTCTCTTAATATTTTCCTTTACTTGGTCAGTGAACATTTGTATATATAACATATA
>Ga0209414_1001512_pt1 | contig 10982 bp, 7 predicted proteins | sample LakVidmifraction_4_FD_181154 | JGI IMG/M metagenome (GOLD analysis project Ga0209414, IMG submission 181154) | Hypersaline microbial communities from Lake Vida, Antarctica - Brine Hole Two &gt;0.2 micron (SPAdes) (version 2) | ecosystem: Environmental > Aquatic > Non-marine Saline and Alkaline >... | reverse complement strand
TCGCTCTGCGTGGGGCTGAATAAAAGGAGATGGCCTGATGGCTCTCGATTCAAGCAAGGTACTCGTCGCCGTCACCGGCACGATCGCGGCGGGGCCGGTCGGCACCACCCTTCCGACCGACGCAGAGACAGCGATTGACGCTGCGTTCGTCGATCTCGGTTTCCTGGATGAAACCGGCATCCGTGAGAACGCATCCGAGACGTTTACCACTTTCAAGGCGTGGCAGAACTCGGTTACGGTCCGCCAGTCCAAGACCGAACACATCCAAACCTTCGATCTGGTATTCCTCCAGACCGAGGACGAGGTCCGCGAGATCTTCTACGGTGAGGCGCCGGTCACCGGCACCCTGTCCGTCAAGGGTGCTGTGTCGCCTGAGCGTTCTTGGGTGTTCGACATCGTCGACGGCGCGAACGTGTTCCGCATCGTGGTGCCTCGCGCGCAGGTCACCGCGCGTTCCGAGGTTCCGTACAACGCCACCGCACCGATTGCCTACGGCGTCACCTTGACCTGCTACCCGGAGACCGGCACCGGCGACCTGTTCCGTGTGATCGACGGCGCCTGATGCCATTTGATCTTTCAGCAGCAGCAGCAGAGAAACGCACAGCCGACGGCCCGGTCGAGGAGTACACGTTCACGTTCGGAGGGCAGGACTTCACGCTGCCCGGAACGACTGACCTGGTGTTCCTCGACGAGGTCAACAGCCGCCCCGTCACCGCGCTCAAGCAACTACTCGGGCCGGAACAATGGGAACGGTTGGCTTCGTGCGGTGAGCACTTCGCCGTCGACACGATGGCGCTGCTGGTCAACGACTGGCTGAAGGCTGTGTCGGGTTCGTCGCCGGGAAAATCACAGGACTGATCGCACTCATCGCCGAACATGGCGATGTTCTGGAGGCCGACCTGGCCGAGTTCTACGGGGTCGATCTCGCCGATGTGATCCTCTGTGAAGTCTCACCGCGCAAAGCCTGGAATCTGATCCAGCAGCTACCGCGACGATCGAGGCTTGCGACGGCGGTTGATCCGTCTGCGGCCTGGTCGACGGCGGAACATTTGCAGGCGTTGACGATCGACCGGTTGAACATGCTCGGCTGGCAGATGACCGGCAACAAGCGGACACCGCGCCCCGAACCGTTCCATCGGCCCGGCATGGCCAGCCCGAAATCCTACGGCTCCGGCGGCCTCTCGGTCGCCGAGTTGCACACACGTCTTGGAAGGAGGCCGGATGGCAGTCGAACTCGCAACCGGCTACGTCAGTCTCACCGTCTCCGCAAGAGGTCTCGGCAAAGGCATCTTGCAAGACGTCTCCAAAGAGGTCGCAGGCGAAGGCAAGGCGATCGGTCGTGACATCGGCACCGATCTCGCGAACGAGGTCGAGAAAGCCGGCAAGTCGGCGGGGTCAAAGGTCTCTGCTGCGCTGAAGGCTGAGAGCCCACAGATCGACGTTGATTTCGAGATCGACGAGTCGGGCATCAACAAGGCGAAGACTGCACTTGACGGCATCGGCGACGACGTTGATTTGTCGAAGCTCGACTTCAACTTCCCCGTGCCGAAGTTCGAGGTTCCTCGGGACGCCGTTGCGGACATTCAGGCGAAGATCAACAAGCTCGGAGACGAGCCTCTCGATCTTGATCTGCGGGTGAATCAGCAGAAGATCAAGCGGATCAAGAGCGAGATCGACCGCCTGGAAGACGACTCGATCGATCTTGACATCGACATCGGGGAGTCGCTGGCTCCGCTGCGAAACCAGATCGAGCAGAAGCTCGGCAACGACGTGGATGTCGACATCGAGGCCGACATCGACGAGTCGGATGCGAAGTCGTTGGGCGACCAGTTCGGCGGCGCGTTCCTGACGGGCGCTGCTGTCGTCACCGGCGGACTTGCCGCCCTGCTCGCTGCGGGCGTGGCCTTCGCCATCAGCGAAGGCCTTGGCGCAGCGGAGCGCGAGGCGAACCTCGATCTACAGGGCGCCCGTTTCGGCCTTGACGAGGAAGAGACCGCACGCCGCGGAACTATCGCGGGCCAGGTCTACGCCGAGAACTTCGGCGAATCGGCAGCGGCGAACTTCCAGGTCAGCGTCAACCTCGGAACGGCCCTTGAATTCGATGGGATGTCAGACCGTGAGGTCGCCGATTCGATCATCGACGTGAACGCCGTAGCGTCGTTCTTGGCGGTCGATGTCGCAGAGGCCACGCAATTCACCGCGACGTCGATCAACACCGGTCTCGCGGACAACACACGCGATATCTCCGACTCCATCATCGGCGGTCTCACCGGGCTCACCGATCAGGCACGCCAAGAGATCCCCGACTTCGCCAACGAGTACTCCCAGTTCTTCTCAGCCCTCGGCCTGAGCTGGGACGACGTCATCCGAATCATCCAAGCGGGGGACGTGTCCACGGCGATGGACCTGGACAGGCTGGCGGACTCGTTCAAAGAGGTCGAGGACATCATCACGGAGGCTGGCCCGGAAGCAACTGCCGCGCTGGCGGCCATCGACCTCGACATCGACGTCCTGGCCGACCAGATTGCGGAGGGCGGGCCTGCCGCAGAGGGGGCGCTGGTCGATGTCTTCACCGGACTTGCAGGCGTCACCAACAAGCGCGAGCAGGAGAACCTGTTCGAAACCTTGTTCGGCTCGCCGGGTGACGACATCGGCGACTTCGACTTCGACGCCTTCCAGGGAGCGATCAACCCCGGCGCCATCTTCGACGAGGACCTGGAGGGCTCAACCGCGGACTACATCGAAGCCATCACCGACAACGCCCTCACGGACTGGGAGACCTTCTGGTCCATGATCGAGCAGCGTCGGAATGATGCAGCGGGCAACATCCTCGCCGGTTTCGAAGAGGACGGTTTCGAGGGCGCTTTCGATGCGCTCGTCGAGGAGATCGAACTGGCGTGGGAGGACGTCCGCCCGGCGCTCGTGGAACTGTACGAGTCCCGCATCAAGCCCTACCTCGAAGAGGAGGGAGGAGCGCTGATCACTGATGCTCTGAACGCGCTCGGTTCACGGTTCGGCGCCTGGGTCGAAGAGTCCGCCATCCCTGCCGCCGTCGCGGCGCTCCCCGGCTTCACGCTCGCGGTCCTCTCTGCGCTGACTGACCTCAAGGATCAGATGGTCAACTCGTTGATCGCTGCTGCGGCCGAGGCCGTGGAGTCGATGTATCAGTCGTTCACGTCGAGCCTGCCGACCCTGCTCGGGTTCTTTACGGGTCTGTCGCCGGCGTTCATCACCGCGCTCGGCAACTTGGGATCGACGCTGTACAGCGCGGGCTCTGACCTGATCCAAGGTTTGATCGACGGCATCGGTTCCCGAGTCGGCGACGTTCTCGCAGAGGTGGGCGGCCTGGCCGGGCGGGTGGTGGGAGCGGTCAGGGACAAACTCGACTCCGACTCGCCGTCGAAGGTCTTCATCAAGATCGGTTACGACGTGATGGAAGGTCTCGACATCGGCCTGGGTGAAGGCTTCAAACCGATCCCCGCCAACCTGACCGCCCTTACTGAGCAGCTGACCAGCGTCGACATCTCGCCGCCCTACATCGCACCGTTTGAACAGACCGGCCAGTCGTCCATTCATCAAGGTGCGACGACGACGATCAACATACAAGCCAAGGACCGGCCGCTCGAGTCCGAGATCCATGAGCAACTGATCCTGTCGGGGGTGCGTCGATGATCGAGGGTATGCGCTGGTCGATGGTCGATGTCAACGGCCAACTGCACGACTTGAACGGCACCTCTGGCATGATCGCGGCGCGCTCGGTCGGCCTGTTCGGCCCGCCCCCTGTTGGCGACCCTGGCCCGTCCGGTTCGGGCAACGTAGCCGGCACGCCCTCGGCACGCCCTCGGCGTTGGCTGGAGCGGGTATTCGACTTTCCGATCCTGATTCTTGCGGACAGCACGTCTGAGTTCTACGCCGAGTTGGACAGTCTGGCGAAGATCACGGACCCGACGGTCGGCGCTGTCCGCTTCGTCGCTCACCGTCCGTCCGGCCCTCCCCGTGAGATCCGCTGCCATCTGGCCTCATCGGTCTACGAGGTGGAGTACGCAGGGTCGAGGGAGACAGAGGTCGATCTCCAGTTCCGCGCCGACGATCCGTTGTGGCATGATGCCGAGCAACGCACTGACCTGATGTTCTACGACCTGCCGGTCGTGTCCGGTCACCGCCAGCTCGATCACACGGTCGACACGCAGGGGTCGGCGGAGACGTGGCCTCTGTGGACGATCAGCGGCCCGCACCTTTCGGTGGTCGCGACGAACCTTGTCGGCCAGCAGTCGCGGACGTGGGCGCTGAAGGGTTACCCGTCCGAGGCGTCCGGCGGTGGCGTCCGCACCATCGTCGACACCCGCGCGTTCTCCCCGTCGATCGACGTGTTCGGCTTGACGCCCGACCCCGGTGGTGGCCCTGTGTTTGTCGGGTCCGCTTCGATCCCGGCGTTCCACCTGTTGAACCCACAAAAGGGCGTCGACCTGTGGCCATTCGCCCCGAGGGTCAACACGTTCAGCGTCCGCATCACCGGCGGGGACGCTGACACCACTGTCCGTTGTGAGTTCTCGCCGAAGCATCTGACATGTTAGATATCGACCTGACAGAGAATGGAGTACGGCTCCCCAAGCGCCAGTCTGCCCCTGAGTCGTTCAACTCGACGGAGGACGTCAACGAGGCTGGCGCCTGGACGCTGAAGACCAGTCTTGACCGTTTCGACCCCGCGAAAGAGTTGGATCTCGTCGGCCGGGTGGACGCCTTCGGGATCATCTCGACCAACAGAAAGACCTTGCGGGTCCAGTCCGGCCGCTTCGATGAGGTCACCGTCGACTATCTGACCGGTGAGGTCACCCTCGCCGGCTACCTGCACACCGAGATGCTGGACAACCGGATCGCGGTCCCCTCACCCGATCAGCCGGTGCCAGCATCCGGCAAGTATGTGACCTCGACCTGGCATGTCAACAACGACATCGTCGACGCGCTGCGTGACGTGATCAACCAGAACGCCCGCCCGTCTGCGCCTTCCGGTCGCGGCATCCCGAACCTGACGATCACCACTTCCTACGATTCCCCGTCTCGCCTGGTCCCGGTGGAGTTCGTCTCTGAGTACGACTCGCTGCTGGAGTTGGCGTCGAAATATGGCACCCCGGCGAACGTGAGCGTGCGCATCACCTGCGACGGCACCGGCAACTACTTGTGTGAGGTCCGTGAGGGTGTCATCCGCGAGCAGGTGGTGTTCGCGCCGGAGACCGGCGGGCTGTCCAAGGCGAAAGCGACATTTCGGGCTGACACCGGCAACACCTATCTGGCCCTCGGTCAGGGTGACGCTCCCGACCAGATACACCGCTGGTCGACTATCCCGCTCGCCGAGGGTGTGCAGCGTCGCGAACGCCTGACGAAAGGCGCAAGCCCGGAGACGGACGCGACCGACGCGCAGAAACTCCAGCTTCTTTTGGAGGCGGCACGTCGCGAGCGCGAAGAGGACCGCGGCGGGCGTGTCCTGGAGGTCGAGCTCGGTGAGTCTCAGTGGAAGTTCGGGACTGACTTCGACCTGGGCGACCTGGTGACGGTCATCGCCGGCCGTCTCAACGAACTGGTCGCGGTCCGTTCGGTGCGGACGTCGCTCAAGGGTGGCGAGTTCCATGAGGTGTTCCAGACCGGGGCGACGACCGTTTCGACGGACCTGCTCGGCTCCCACGTGAAGCGGACGAACGCCAAGATCAAATCCTTAGGAGTGCGGCAATGAGTGCACCTATCACGTTCCGTTACGTCGAACCCAGCAGCGGTCAGGGCTTTTCGTGGCGGGCCGTTGTGCCTTCCGACTCCCCCGCTGACTCGACGGTTCGTGTGGCGCTGAACGGCATCTCTGCTACCCGTGGAGGTGTCCCGTCGCCGATCGAGTTGCGTCTGGCGAACATCACCCGCGGCACGACGGGGGAGGCACGGGCCACCATCACCGGCTCGTCGGGCCATCTGGTTCTCACGATCACCGCCCAGCCCGGCGATGTGCTCACCGTCGGTCAACCCAATTTCAACATCGGCTCCAGTCGCGGCTCGCTCTGGATCGAGGGTGTCGCGGCCGCTATCCTGCCCGGCGCCGTCGCCACAGGGGACCAGACCCCGACGCTCACCACCGCGCTCTCTGTCGACCAGAACGAGGCGGCACGCAATGACACGGTGGCCTTCACCTGGGCCGTCGACGGCGGCCCCGGTGTCCTGTCCGTCCTCGAATATCAGCGTCCCGATGAGAGCTGGTGGCGTGAGGCTTTGCGGCGCACGTCCTCGACGGTGGCGAAGACGTGGGTTGAGGAGTTCCAGCTCGGCTCCATCGACGGCGGCCACAGGTTCCGAGTCCGCGCGCTGAACGCATTCGGCGAGATCACCTCGGACATCATCACCGTGACCGTGGCGGAGTCTCCGTCGCTTCGCCCGCCGACCCCGCCGACCGCTCTGGCCGGTTCGATGTCGGCATCGACAACAGCGACATGGACCTGGTCCCCGCCGGCATCTGTCGGGTCCGGCCCGATCAGCGATTACGAGCTGGAGCACCGCCGCGACGGCGGGACGTGGACCGACGTCCCTATCGTGTCCTCGACCACCTACAGCAGGCTGCTCGGCACGAACTTCGGCGACCAGGAGGTCCGTGTTCGCGCGATCAACGCCATCGGCCCGAGCCCGTGGACCGTGCCCGTCAGTGTCCTCTACGGCATCCCTACGGCACCGTCTGGCCTGTCCGTCGGTGCTGCACCTTCCGGCGTCGACGACCCGAACGCACGCGAAGTGGCGTGGAACGCTCCGAGTTCGTCGAACGCCAGCCCGATCGACCGTTACGAGGTCGAGGTGCTGCTCGACGGCGTGGTCGTCGACGTGACCGCCACCGATGGCCCACGCTCGACGGTGATCTACATCGACCAGTCGGACACGTACGTCTTCCGTGTCCGTGCCCGGAACCGTCTCGGGTTCGGCCCCTGGTCTGGCGAGTTCTCCTTCGCGGTCACCGTGTCGGGCTACCAGTCCCCGGTCAATACGGTCAAGGGGTCGATCTCTGGCGGGCCGAACGTTGGCGACACGATCACCGCCGTGCCCGGAACCTGGACCGGCGACCCGACGCCGACTATCGAATACGTGTTCTCCTACATCGACGACGACGGTTTGACGGTTCTCCAGGGGACGGCGTCGACGGCGTACGTGATCCAAGAGGCCGACGCGGGTAAGACGATCATCGTCATCGAGCGGGCCATGAACACGCCGAGCGATAGCTACTCGTCCACGTTGGGTGAGGTCGCTGTCCCAGCGGTCGCCCCCGGCACCGAGCTGGTCCTGGAGACGAGCGACAAGGGGCGCGCTGACGGTTACGCCAACAGCTACGGCGTGACGATGCCTGTCCTCGCACCCGGCGACGGTGTCCTGGTCATGGTCACCGCACAGCTCACCAGCGCGGTGATCGCCGCACCTGCCGGCTGGACCAAGCTCGGGGAACGCACCGCGGGCGCCGGAACTCAGGGCTTCCTGACCGCGGCCTTGTTCTGGTCCACGTCGGCCACATCCGGCGAAACGGTCACGTTCAACACCGCATCCGTCTGTCGATGGACTCACACGATCGCGTCTGTCTCCGGCCAGTCCGAGGCGCCGACCGCGGCCTTCTCGTTGGACACCTCCGACACCTCGACGGCAGCGCGCGAGATCCCTGCCGTGTCGATCGACTCCCCCGGCCTAGCTCTGCGCTGGTTCGTCAACCGGACCAACGGCCAGCCAGCCGTCCCGTATGGTTTGAGCCTCGCGCAATTCACTCGCGGCCCCGACGACGGCTTCAACTCCCAGTATCTCTACCGGGACGACGACGAGTCGATCGAGTCGGTGCAGATCACTCCACCTCAGGCCACGCCGACGATCACCGCGACCGCCGCGTTCTCCGGTGTGGCCGCAACCGACGTGGTCGCAACGGTCCCGGCCGATCCGCTGGTCAGAGACACCGCTACCACTTCACCGTCGGGCTACGCAACGTCACTGGCGCTCGACCTCCCCGTGGCCATCGAAGACGGAGACATGATCTTCGCGTCGGTCACCGCCAGGAGCAACGAAGGCTCGATGGTGTTCCCCGCCGACTGGACCATCCTGGCCAACTACCCCGGCGATTCGGCCTACTGGAATGTAACCTACGCATGGACGACCGCCTACGGCTCGGCCGACGCGGGCGGAACCGTCGCGCTGACCCATCCGGGCGGCGCACAGTGGACCGGCATCACCGCGTCGCTCAAGGATGTGATCGCCCCGATCCTCGCGATCACGAAAGACATCACGTACACCTCTGGCACAAAGGTCCTTCCCGCCGTCACCGGCGACGAAGGCGCGACTCTGCGCTCCTACCACGTCCGCGGCAGCGCGACCGTCGGCCCGGCTGCCCCGACAGGGACGTCGCTGCTCCGCTCGGTCATCCCGCCGGACACAAATGGCCCTTCGCAGCAGCTCTATCTCGACACTGACGCGAGTCAAGAAGCGCTCGACATCGAGACGGACACCGCACAGACGATGTACATGGCGACCGTCCTGTTCCCGTCCGCCACCGTCGGGTCGGGCAGCGGCGGCGGCGGACCGGTACCGGGGGTGACCGCGGGCGGCTACAACTACGCAGGCGGAGCGAGCCGAGACAGCACGACCATGCCGGTTCGCCCCCTGCCGAACCTCAGCCTCATCGGCGCCATCAACGTGCCGCCAGGGTCGGACATTCAAACCCTGACTGATTCAAACCCGGCGGGCACCGTGTTCCACGTCCGGAACGGCACGCACACCGACTGGTCCTACGTGCTCCCGAAGGCGGGCAACCGATACATCGGTGAGTCCGAGGCGGGTGTCATCATCCAAGGCGACTCGGGACGACAGTGCGCGGTGAAGTCTCGCGTCGGCAACGTCGTCATCGCCAACATGACGTTCAAGGGTTACGGCGACTCGGGAGCGTCTTGGACAACACGTCAGTTCTACGGCGTCATCGACGGCCACCAGAACGCCACACCCGTCACCTACAGCTACGTCAACACGGTCACATCGGCCAACCACGCCAAGGACTGGCACGTCCACAACTGCACGTTCGACCGGACGAACAACGTCCCCGGCGTCTGGTTCTCATCCAGGATGACGGTCACCGATTCAGTTTTCGACATGCTCAACCCGTGCGGCATCACCGGCTCCGGTGGCGTCGGCGGGCTGATCCAAGGCTGTTCGTTCCTGCGGTGCGGTGCGTCCGGCGCCCCCTCAGCAACATCCAACAACGCAGCAATCAAAATGTCGATCTGGAACCTCGGACCGTGGGGCGACCCAGCCCGAGACTCCACCCCGTGGAACCAGCAACAGCTCGAACCCATCGAAACGTTCCGGGTTTACGGCTCCACCTTCGACGGAGACTCCAGGCAGTCCCAGCGGGGCGTCTGGTTCGACGTCGACTTCCGCAACGGCGATGTGTCCTGGAACACGATGGTCGACCTGGCCGACTCCGCCCTGTTCGTCGAAGTGTCCAACGGCGTCGCCGCCCGCTACAACGAGATCACGAACTGCGGCTCGATCGGCGCGTACGACTTCAACACGATCGACGGACACACCGCCAAGAACGCCTATCTGTCCTACGGCGCCCTGTCGACGGGCAGCGGCACCAATGTCATTCTTGAGAGCAACACTCTGAATGACTGCCCCGTCTCCATCCAGTTCTTCTTGGGTGAGCGCGGCCGCAACGGTGGCGACTTCGGCCCGCCGGACGGTGGCGCGGAGAAAGGGCGGGCTCAGTACACGTTGGAACCGATCGCCCCAGGTGATCGGTCCTCGATGGGCGCCAACGACCTGATCGCACGGAACAACGTGCTCACCGGAACGTCGAAATATGTCGGCTACGTCTTGCAGGAGGGGATCATTTACGGCACCGAGTCCAACCATCAGACGGTCTATTTCGTCGGCAACACCTACCCGTCGGGAATCGGGACCACGTTCGTGTGGGACAAGTCCCGACAGACCCTGGCGCAGTGGCAGGCGGCTGGTCGCCAATGAGCATCTACCTGACCGAGCACCCGCCGCGGTCGTTGCAGTTCTACCGGAACCGCAAACCGAACCGTGCGACCGGCAAGGTGGGAGCATCGGGCGCGGTGGTGGTCCATACCGCCGAGTCGATGATCGACCTCGTTCTGCCCGACGACGGCGCCGAAGGTGTGGCCCGCTACATCTCGACCCGGACCAACCCCGGCAGCTATCACAGCATCGTCGACTCCGACACCACCGTGCGGATCGGCGAATACGAGTGGCAGATGTTCGGCGAAGGCAAAGGCGGCAACCGCTGGGCGCTCCACCTCTCTTTTGCTTGTCGGACAGATCAGTGGGCGTCCGGGCCGAAATGGTGGACCGATCTCGCGATCAGGCGTGCGGCGGTCGAGGCGCGGTCGATGTCGGACTGGCACGTCAGTCAAGGCAACCCGCCGATTCCCGCCCACAGGATCACCGCCGAACAGTACCGCAGGGGTGCAGCTGGTTTCATCAGCCACGCCGAGGTCGACCCCGGCCGACGCTCGGACCCCGGCGAGCACTTCCCCTGGACCCAGTTCCTCGAGGCCTATCAGACGACCGCAGAAGCAGCAGACGGAGACGACGACATGGCACTCAGCGACACGCAGAAACGAACCCTTCTGAGGGCGGCCATCCGCGACGCCTACGAGTTGACGAACGGGCCGAACCCTCGCGAGCCGAAAAGGCGCGATCTGAACGAGTGGGTGAAGTGGCACAACGAAAACGGCGCCGATGACGGCCGCACCATCGCGGTGATCGAACACCTCCTGCTAACGGAACAAGACAACGGCCGATGAGGAAGCCACCGTTCCCACCAGCCAAGCAAATGATCGCCGTCCCCTACGTGATCGTCGCGATGTTCGGAGCGCTCATGGTGTGGGACTCGGCCAAACGCCTCACGACGCAGCGCATCATCGGAGCCGACGAGGCCCGCGTGCTCATCTGGCTCGAATGGCCCT